>ENA-OQAR01000216-OQAR01000216.1-human-gut-metagenome-genome-assembly--contig:-NODE-216-length-16383-cov-2.197219_pt1 | contig 16383 bp, 22 predicted proteins | sample MGYA00242738_ERZ504533 | MGnify/ENA primary metagenome ERZ504533 (study PRJEB26092, sample SAMD00036276) | human gut metagenome | host: Homo sapiens | study: EMG produced TPA metagenomics assembly of... | reverse complement strand
GTACATTTGCACCACTAACGAAATTTAATTCGTCCTCTATTAGAGTAGATGTTTAATCTTCAAATACTAATAAAATATGAAAAAGAAACATTGTATGGTGCCATGTTATGGGCTTTTCTTGTAACTGCAAACCTATGTACGGGATGTAGTGATGATAACGACTACCCCGATGTAGACGGACAAAATCCAACAATGACATTAGCAACAGACCACATCGAGTCCGGAGCGGGACATCGATTTACTATTGAAGGGACATTAGAAGACAAAGACGGTATTGCTTCTATCAGCCTACAATGTGCCGACCTGCATTTGAACAAGACAATTGATTTAATCGAAATCTATGGTGCTCCGCAAGAGAGTTATGATTTAAGTTATTACTTTGACATAAACCGAAATGAAATCGGCGAACGTTTCACAGTCAAAGTTACTGTAACCGATGTAGGAGGACGCAGTATATCTCAAGATGTATTAATCACAATGGACGGAGATTTTGCAGCTCCGGTATTTTCAGCTGCCCCGGATGCCACTGTTACAGTATTAATGAAAAATGAAACGAAATTCAATCTTCGGTTCACGGCTACAGATGATCGTGCATTGGATTATGTCACAATTAATATTCCAGGTATAGACGGGTTTGACAACCGCCGTGTAGATGCTGATGGAAAAAGTTCATTGAACTTTGCCGAAATAATAGTATTCCCCAATGAACCGAAAAGTTATAATGTGACAATTACCGCTTTTGACAAGAAAGAAAACTCAACCACTACCACCAGTGTATTGAATATCTCAGAAATGCCGGATTTTCCCAAAATGTATCTGGCAGATGTGGCAACTGCCGAAGAACTGAATAGTGATATATTCGGGGTACCGATGGTAATTGAACATACAGGTGAATATCAGTATAAAGCAAATTATTACTGTCAAAAAGCCGGAACTAAAATATTCTTCTTACCACAAAAGAGTGACTTCACTCCTATTTGTTTCGGGCTTGATCCAGAGGATAACACCAAACTGACAGACGATCCCGAAACAGCAATGCCAATCGTACTTGACCAAGCCAATGTTTATTATGAAATTAATATTGATGTGAAGAACAGTACATACAATCTGAATACTTACTCAATTGCCGATGCTGTAGACCCCATACCTCACACATACGGTTCTATCAGCCTTGACACATGGGGTGACGGTGGTTCGTGGTTACAGGAATTCTATTTCGGATATATGACCAGTAGCCCAACTGAAGTCCTGCGTTTCACTCAAGATAAGACCAATCCTCACCTATTCTATTTGGATACCCCCCTATTCCTGGAGGCAGGTACTAAAATGAATTTCGTTATTCATAACTGGCACTCTGACGATGGTGGAATTATTGCACGTGGCGTGTAGACAACTCAGACGAACCGGAGATCTTCGGATATTATGGTAAAGAAGCCAAATATACCAATCCGGCATGGACCAAACCCGATCATGTAGGTGACAATTGGGCAAAACCAACAGTGAACGTCACAGGGAATTATAAACTTATATTCGACGCTCATTTGGAAAGAGCTAAACTCATTCCGGCCAATTAACAAGTAACATTAGATTTAAGATATGAAAAAGCAAATATTATTATTGTGTCTTGCGCTGACAAGTCTATGTAGCTATGCGCAGACCATCACTGTAAAAGGTGTAGTAACCTCGGCTTCAGATAAAGAACCGATGATTGGTGCAACAGTGCAAGTTAAAGGTACAGGTACAGGTACTATTACAAGTATTGATGGTGATTATTCACTAAACGATGTTGCCAAGGATGCCGTACTTGTGTTCTCCAGCATAGGATATGAGACTCAAGAAATAAAGGTAAACGGACAAACCGTTATCAATGTAGTGCTGAAAGATGCCAGTGAATTACTGGACGAAGTAGTGGTTATTGGTTATGGAGCCGTGAAAAAAAAGTGACCTGACCAGTTCTATATCTACCGTAAAAGGAAAAGAAAATTACCGAAACTGTAACCGGTAATGCAATGGACGCTTGCAAGGTAAAATCAACGGTGTTCAAGTAACCAGTGGTGGTGGTCCGGGCGCACAACCAAAAGTTCTAATCCGTGGTGTAACAACAGTAAACGGAACCGATCCTTTGTATGTAGTAGATGGCATGCCGGTAGGTACAAACATCAACTTCCTAAACAGTAATGACATTGAATCTATGGAAGTTTTAAAAGACGCTTCGGCTGCTGCCATTTACGGAACACGTGCTTCTAACGGTGTCATTCTAATCACAACCAAAAAAGGAATGGCAGGAAAAACAAATATCAGTTTTAATGCATCTGCAGGTTTCCAAACACTGTCAAAACCCAAAATGGCTAATGCCGCCGAATATAAAGAAGTATTCAATACCCGATACACAAATGACGGAGGAACTTCTATTTGGAATGATACAGGCGCTACTACCAATCCCGGAGGAACAGACTGGTGGGACGAAGTAATCAACAAAACTGCTTTAGTGCAAAATTACTCACTCAATATCTCCGGTGGTTCAGACAAACTGGTTTATAACCTGAGTATGGGTTACTACCGTAACAATTCACAATATGACTATGGTTATTGGGACAAAATCAACGCACGCCTTAATACAGAATATACATTTAATAAATATGTAAAAATGGGTTTCGACATTGCCCCACGTGTAGAATCATGGGATGATACCCCCGATCTTTTTTTTCAGCTGCCATGTCTATGGACCCCACAACTCCTATATTCAAGCCGGAAGATCAATGGGTGGATAACGAATTCAATAACTATCAGCGTTCTTACAACAACCAGGAGTGGAACCCTGCCGGTTCATTGGCTCGCCAAAATTCCCACTCCCGTGAAATGGGTACAATTGTAAATACTTATTTACAGATAAACCCTATTCAAAAACTGACCCTGCGCACGCAGTTCGGCGCTAATGCACACTTCCGCCGTACAGACAAATTCACTCCTGAATTCTATATTGATGCTTTGGAACAATCTACATTAAGTAATGTTTCCCGTGAAATGCAGGAATGGCTTGATTGGAACTGGACTAATACTGCTACTTACATCACGACTTTTGCAGAAAAGCATAATATTAATGTAATGGGTGGCTTTACAGCTGAACGCTTTGCTGAATTCCAATCAAAAGCCTCACGTGACGATGTTCCTAATAATATGGATCAAATGCAGGAAGTAAATGCCGGTACACAAAACCAAAAGTCAGAAGGTAAAACTGCTTACAGCACATTAGTATCTTATTTAGGACGCGTGATGTATAACTATGACAATCGTTACTATCTAACAGCTTCTATTCGTGCAGATGGTTCTTCTCGTTTCCCCAAAGGAAACAAATATGCCATCTTCCCTTCTGTTTCTGCTTCATGGCGTATCATCAGTGAAAGTTTCATGCAAGACCAGAAGATTTTCAGTAACTTGAAATTACGCGGAGGTTGGGGACGTGTAGGTAATCAAAACATAGATAATGATGCTACGCTGACTTTGTTAGGACAATCTGATTATGTATTCGGTACAGCTCCAGGACGTGTTTCAGGTACTATGGTATCAGGCGTTGGCAATAATTTGCTAAAATGGGAAACAGTAGAAGACTGGAACGTAGGTGTGGATATGTCCTTCCTTGACTCCCGTCTAGACATGACCTTTGAGTATTTCCAAAAGAAATCTTCTGATATGCTCTATCAGAAACAAAATATCTTCGCCATCGGATACCCCGACTGGAACAGTACAGTATGGATGAATATAGGTAGTATGAAAGCTAGCGGTTGGGAATTAAGTCTGAACTGGCACGACAAAGTAGCAGACTTCCGATATAATGTGGGATTGAACCTTTCCGCAGTGAAAAATAAAGCTGTTAAATTCTCCGGTGACGGTCCTATCCAAACTGGAGGTTTCAACAGCGACCAAATTATCCGTAATGAAGACGGTGGCTTGATTTCACGCTTCTACGGCTACGTAGCGATGGTATTTTCCAAAAATTGGGATGAAGTTTATGCTCACACCAACGAAAATGGCAAGCTGGTACAATCCAATGCCCAACCCGGTGACATTCGCTTTAAGGATTTGAATCATGACGGAGTTCTAGATGAAAATGATAAAACATGGATCGGTAACCCATATCCCGATTTGATGGTAGGTTTGAACTTGGGTTTCAGCTATAAAAACATCGATTTCACAGCCAACTTCTATGGTACATTCGGTAATGATATTTTCAATAAGACCAAAGGTTTATACTCCGGCGTAAGTGGGCAAAACGTTTGGGCAGGTACATTGCAGAAGCATGGCATGGCGAAGGAACCAGCAACGATATTCCTCGTCTGTCCTACAATGATTTGAATCAGAATTACACACGCGTTTCAAGTTTCTTTGTAGAAGACGGCTCTTATATGCGTTGCAAACTATTACAAGTGGGTTACACACTCCCCAAGAAGTGGTTGAACGGAACCGAATTGCGTCTCTCATTGTCGGCTCAAAATCCTTTCACTATCACCAGCTACTCAGGTATGGATCCTGAACGTCCACAGATTGGTAAAGATGGCAGTGTAATTGAAACCGGTATTGACGGCATCGCTTATCCTAACCCACGTACTTTCTTATTTGGAATTGATTTAAAATTTTAACCCTCAAGGTATAAACCATGAAAAAGATATTAACAATATTAACAATGATTGCCTCGCTGACATTCACTTCTTGTGAGGATTTCCTAACAGAGGAAGTGCGCGGGCAACAAAATTTTGGATACTTATTTCCAAAGTGCAGAAGAAGCCGAAGCATTTATTACTGGTTGTTACCAGCCATTACTTTTGGCGGATGGTGGAATATCAACACAGTATGGTTGCTTTCCGAGATGTGTAGTGATGACGGTTGGATGGGCAATACCAGCCAAAGTCAAAGTGACTATATTTCTTTGGCCCACTATCAAGGTACCGGACAAAGCAATGGTGCCATCTCCAACTTTTGGCAGTATCGATACAAAGGCATTCTACGTTGCAATATCGCAGTGGAACGCATTTCACAAGCTGATTTCTCAGATGAAGAAATGAAGAACCGGCTTGTAGCCGAAGCACGTTTTCTCCGTGGATACTTCTATTTTGAACTTGTGAAGAATTTTGGTGGTGTGCCTCTCATTACAGGCTTCCTGTTGCCCGAAGAAATACAAGGTATTACCCGCGCTTCGGCCGAAGATGTATATAAGTTCATTGAAGATGATTTAAAAGCCGCTGCTGATGTGTTGCCACAACGTAGTCAATATGCTGCTACAGATATGGGACGCGCTACCCGTGGAGCTGCATTAGGCCTATTGGGAAAGGTTTACCTCTACCAAAGCAAATGGCAAGAGGCACATGATGTATTGAAAACAGTCATCGACGAAGGTGAATATAAATTACTCGACAACTTCGGTGATGTATGGGATGTTGACCATAACAATAGCGAAGAAAGTCTGTTTGAAGTACAATATATGTATGATGGAACTTATGCATTGGGTGGTTCTTTGACTGTTATTACCGGTGCCCGTAGTGGTCCCGGCGACGGATGGTCTTGGGGACAGCCAACCGCTAACCTCGAACAAGCCTACATCGATGCAGGAGATACAGAACGTTTACGTTGGACTATCATTAAAACCGGTTGTACAGAAATTGCCGGAGAGAATAACTTCGACAAGTTCGTTGAAAACAACACAAAAATCGCCAATTATAAAAGATTATATCGAAAAGTACGGTTGGGATCCCGAATGTTATATTATAGATCCGTCACAACATAAATCAGCACGTATTGTCCGGAAGTATTTTGTACCTATTGACGTCCGGAAGTATACAATATCGACAAAATTCCATTAGATCATCGTATCTTACGCTATGCAGATGTATTGTTGATGTATGCTGAAGCCTGCAACGAATTGGGCGAAGATGGTACAGCACGTACCTACCTTAATGAGGTACGGAATCGTGTAAAATTACCTGCTGTCACATCCAGTGGGAACGAGCTTCGCAAAGCTATCCGGCTAGACGTCGTTTGGAACTGGCATGGGAACAAAACAGAATCTATGATATCCGCCGTTGGACAGATGACAATGGAAGAAAATGATTTGTAACCTGATGGGAGCAAACGGTACATTTGTAAAATACAATACAGATCCCGCTACCCGCGACATTTACGAATGGGAAAATCAAGGTGAGGCAAGTGATAAAGGAATCAGCTTCAACGAAAACCGGGATATGGTATTCCCGAATACCTTTATATGAGATTACAATGTCTAATGGTTCTATCACCCAAAATCCGGGCTGGAATTAATCATTTTCCAAAAAGAACAGATTGTTACAGGAATTAAACATTCAATAGGTCTTTATATTCTGTCGCGGATAGTTTGCTAGGATTATCCGCGACTATTTTTTAATCCATCTAAAACAATGAAACTAAAATATATTTTTACTCTTCCACTGTTCTTTTCTACTGTAGCCTGCAGTGACGATTCTCCCCAAACACCGGATACATCGGGGCAACCGGACAGCAGCATAAACGTAGAAAAAACAGTAACCATAGATGCCGGACAATCTTTTCAGACTCTGACAGGATTTGGCGCATCAGATTGTTGGGCACCTGCCTTCGTAGGAAAAAGCTGGATAACGAATCGTGACAAAATCAGTGAACTGCTATTCTCTTCTGAAATACAATCAGGACAACCTAAAGGTATAGGACTCTCCATGTGGCGTGTGAATCTAGGTGGTGGCAGTGCAGAACAAGGTGAAGCAAGTGGAATAGAAGACAAATCACGCAGAGCAGAATCTTATCTGACTGATGACTTAACATTAGACTGGACACGCTGTAAAGGGCAGCGCTACTTCTTGCAGCGCGCCAAAGAGTTTGGTTGTCAGAGTATAGTACTTTTCAGCAATACCCCTCCTGTACAATATACCTCCAACGGAAAAGGATTCTCCAATAGCGGAGGAGTTTCTAATTTGAAGGATGAATGTTATACGGACTTTGCCAGATACATGTCAGATGTAGCAAAATACTATGTAAACGAAGGATATCCAGTGACACATATCTCACCAGTTAACGAACCCCAATATAATTGGGACAGCGGCCAGGAAGGCAGCGGATGGACTAATGATGAAGTAGCCAGACTTATACGTGAATTGGATACCGCCATCACTTCTGCCGGTCTTTCTATTGATATTCTTCCAGGGGAATCTGGAGATTATGAATATCTCTACAATTTAAGAATGATGCCGCCCATAGTAACGTACTTTCAGCATTTTTCACACCTGGAACTTCCACCTATATAGGCAACCTGACTCATGTAAAGAAACTTATCTGCGGCCACAGCTACTGGCAGATGGCACATGGATGGTATGCGTAATGTCCGGAAACAACTGGCCCAAGCAGCCCAACAATATGATGTAGAAATATGGCAAAGTGAGTGGAGTATGTTAGGCGACGGATACAGCTCTTCCGAGTTTATAGGCTATGACCAAGCAACCGAAATGGACATTGCACTTTATATGTCAAAAGTAATACACAATGACCTAACTATAGCAGGAGTTTCCTCCTGGAGTTACTGGACCTCAATGGATATCCCCCGCTGGGGACACAAAAACCGCTTCTTACTGATTTCACTGGAACCCTCCGATGGAGTTTATGGGGATATAGAGAAAGAAGGCACTTATAAAGCTACTCCCACACTTTGGGTATTAGGTAACTACAGCCTATTCATCCGACCGGGTTATCGCCGTATCATGCTTAACATGAATGAATCATCCAGTTTCTTCGGGTCAGCATGGATTTCACCGAAAAAAGATAAAATTGTTGCTGTTTATACCAATCTATCAGAAAAAGGAGTCCGGCTAAACGAAATTCATAAAGAATGGGTAAGTGAAATAAGCTCCATCACTACTTATACAACAACAAATAACAAAAATTTGCAAGAGGTACACGTCACGGCAGACCAACAAGTAATTGTGCCTCGGAAAGTGTTACAACTGTCATTTATAATCTGAAATAATCCCTCAACTTTTATGAAAATACAAAAGCATTATTTATTCTCTTTTATTTGCAACAGCAAACCTGTTTGCTCAACATCCTGCCATTCACTTTGAAATAGAAAACAGACCAACCCTGTCAAACCATGGACTATTTCGGAGCATCAGACTGTTGGAGCATGCAATTTATCGGCTTATGGCCGCAAGAAAAAACAAAACCAAGTAGCCGACTGGCTGTTCAGTACGGAAAACCATGAAAACGGACAACCTAAAGGAATCGGCTTGTCTTTATGGCGTTTTCAATGTAGGAGCCGGAAGTGCGGAACAAGGAGAAGCCAGCCAGATAGCCTCTCCCTGGATGCGCACCGAATGTTTCCTTCAGGCAGATGGTAACTATAATTGGAATAAACAACAAGGGCAGCGCAACTTCCTGCGTCTGGCAAAAGAACGGGGTGTAAACAAATTTTTGGCATTTCTTAATTCACCTCCCGTATATTTCACACAAAACGGTCTTGCCACCAACACAGGCCGTGGAGGAACCTTAAACTTAAAGGAAGAGCATTATAAGAATTTTGCCCGTTTTCTTGCCAATGTCATAAAAGGGGTGGAGAAACACGATGGAATCAAGTTCAATTACCTCTGTCCATTCAATGAACCCGATGGGCATTGGAACTGGATTGGCCCCAAACAAGAAGGTACACCGGCTACCAACCGCGAAATAGCCCGTGCCATACGCCTCATCAGTAAAGAGTTCGTAAATAACCAAATTGACACACAGATTCTAGTCAATGAGTCCTCTGACTATCGTTGTATGTTCGATACTCACATGACTAATTGGGAACGGGGGTATCAAATCCAGTCTTTCTTTAATCCGGACAGTACAGCCACCTATCTGGGTGATACTCCCAATGTTCCCCGGCTGATGGTAGGGCATAGTTATTGGACTAATACTCCTCTGAATAATTTACACGATATCCGTTGTCAATTAAAAGATACTTTAGACAAGTATAAGGTGGATTTCTGGCAGACAGAAACCTGTATCATGGGGCAAATGACGAAGAAATCGGCGGAGGCGGAGGATATGACTTCACCATGAAGACAGCATTATATGTAGCACGGATCATTCATCATGACATTGTATATGCAGGTGCTCGCAGTTGGCAATGGTGGCGATCTATCGGTGGAGATTATAAAGACGATTAATCCGTGAGTATAGTGATCCGACTTTTCTGAATGGTGAGGTGAAAGACTCCAAATTAATGTGGGCTTTGGGAAACTACAGTAGATTTATACGCCCGGGAGCTGTTCGGAAAGCAATTATAGCCAAAGACAACCAAGGGAAAATCATTCCTGAAGGCGATACGGATGTAACCGGACTAATGTGTTCAGCATACCAAAATACAGACGGAAAGGAGGTTTTCGTTATGATTAATTATGCAGCGGAAGATAAAGAGTTTACTTTCTATCAGCGTAACGGAATTATAAAAAACTGGACAAATCTATCGTACTTCGGATAAAGATGGAGAGAATCTTCTACCGGTAGGAAGCATCAAAAACCATGAAAAAGTTGTGATCCCGGCACGTTCCATTATTACGTTGGTCACTCAATAATACTCCAATATATAAAGAAATAAGGTTGGCTCTTTGTGAAGAGTTCAGCCTTATTCTCTTCTTAAAATACATTTCGGTTCTCAATCCTTCCTTTTATACTGCTTTCCCTCACCTGCAAACAAGTAGGAATAATGATTTGCCTGATTTTTTTATCTCCCTTAATCTTATCAATCAACATCTGACATGCGGCTTCCCCCATCTTATAAGTCTGATGCGAGACGGCCGAAAGGCGAGGCACTACATAATTGGCATGTTGCTCATCTGTATACCCAATAAGCGCTATATCCTGAGGAATACGAAGATTATGATTCTAATCACTTCCATAGCGGCAAATGCCAATGTATCATTCATGGCAAGAATTGCATCGGGAGGCTCCGGAAGCGATAATAAAATTTCTGTAGCTATTTTCCCTTCTTCAAAATCAATTTTCCGACACACAACCAAATCTTTCTCAATAGGTATCTTATTTTCCCTTAACGCTTCAAGGTAACCATGTTTTCTCTTTCTTACTATATCCAGATGGTTTGCACCACCGATAAAAGCAATCCGTTTGCTTCCATGATCCAACAAGTGCTGTGTCGCCATCTGAGCAGAATATACTCCATCAGCCACTACCGTAGAAAAACGGTCAGGCATGCAAACACGATCAAATAGAACAAGCGGCATATTCATATCATCCAAACTCAACCAATGGGCATAATCTGTTGTTTCTTGAGATAAACAACCTATAATACCTTCCACATGCATATTGACCAAATTCTCAATATTTCTTTTCTCATGGTCGTATGACTCATGGGAAGTCGTGATGATAACAAAATAGCCGTTTGCTATAGCGGTATCTTCTATACCACTTTAAAATAGACGCAAAGAAATGAGTAACAATATCAGGTACAATTACTCCAATGGTACGGGGAGTATTTTTCCGGAGACTCATAGCAAAAGGATTGGGGTGATAATTCATCTCTTTTGCCAATTTTTGAGCTTTAATACAAAGTTCCCGACTGATTTCGGGACTATTTTTCAAGGCACGGGATACTGTAGGTATGGATACACCTAATATCTGTGCCAAATCTTTCAATGAAGTACGTCTCGATTCTGCCATATCAATGCTGTAAACGGTGATTCACCTACAAAGAAAGCATATTCTCACCAATATACATACAAAGAGTGCATTTTTAGTGATAAGATTAGTGGTAAATACTGCGATATGCACCCACTATTCACCACCAACCACTTATCACTAATAAATCGTTCCGCGCATCCGGTCTTCGAATGCAGCTAAAGCAGCCTTGGCGCCTTCCCCCCATTGCTATAACTATCTGTTTATAGGAAACATCCGTTACATCTCCGGCAGCATAGATACCTTTTACAGAGTCCGGCCATTTTTATCAGTCAGAATTTCACCCATGCGGTTCGTTTCCAGCAATTCTTTAAACAAAGTGCTATTGGCAGTCAAACCTATTTGGACAAAAATACCATCCAAGGCAAAGATCTCTTCTTTTTCGGATGAACGGTCTTTCTTTATAAGCCCCACCACTTTATCACCGTTTCCTAACACCTCTACCGTTTGAGTATTAGTAATAATATCCACATTGGGCAGGCTTTTAGCTTTCTCCTGCAAAACAGTATCCGCTTTCAAAGTATCCATGAATTCGAATACAGTCACTTTGGAACAGACTCCCGCCAAATCAATAGCAGCCTCAACCCCGGAGTTTCCACCACCTATGACTGCTACTTCCTTATCTTTATAAAATGGTCCGTCACAATGAGGACAGAAAGCAACTCCATGACCGATGTATTTTTTCTTCACCGGGAACATTCAATTTTCTCCAATTCGCCCCGGTAGCAATGATCAATACGGGAGCCTTATACGTTTCTCCACCTTTCACAGACAACACTTTCATGCCCTCTGCCACTTCCACTTTCTCTATCCGGCGATTTTCTAAAATATCAATATGATATTCCGCCAAATGTTTTTTCAGATCCTGGGCCAACTGTTTACCGGTAGTCTGAGGCACAGATATCAAGTTCTCAATCCCCATCGTTTCATTGACTTGTCCACCAATACGCTCGGCTATTATTGCTACTTTCAACCCTTTACGAGCCGAGTAGATAGCAGCTGTCGCACCGGCAGGACCAGCACCGGCTACCAGTACATCATATTCTTTTGTCTCAACAGCTTCCAATTCCACCGAACCGTAACGGGCTTCCAGCTTCTCCAACAGATCCCCCATACTGCTACGCCCCACATGAATCTGTTCACCATCAGCAAATACAGTAGGAACGGCCTGTACTTTCATCCGTTCTACTTCTTCTTCATTTTATAGATCCATCTACTGCCTCATGGCGTATCTGACCATTCAGAAGTACCATCATATTCAAAGCTTGAACCACATCGGGACAATTGGTACAGGTGAGAGACAAATAGGTGGTCAAACTAATCGGCCCCTGTAATGCCTTGATACGTCTGGTAATAAACTCGTCCGGAAAATTCTTTCCTTTGCCGTCAGCATTCAGAACAGCCATCAACAAAGAAGTAAATTCATGACCACCAGGTACGGCACGAAAATGTGATTCCCGTATCCTTTCCTTCTTTTAAAAGGATAAACTTCAGCCCTTCACTATCCTGCAACCGACAGGAAAGTTTATCCGAACAGGAAGCCACTTCTTCCAACGAGTCCACCAACTCGGCACGACTTTCGTGCTGAGGGTGGACAAAGATGTCAAAAGTATAGTGCGCTTCCAATTGGGCAAAAAGACCTTTTTAACTGATCTTTTATCGCACTATCTAACATGAGTTCTATACTTTAAATTTTACCTACCAAATCAATACTCGGTTTCAAGGTCTCAGCACCTTTCTTCCATTTAGCAGGACAAACCTCACCATCATGAGTGGCTACAAACTGGGCAGCTTCTACCTTACGAAGAAGTTCATCAGCATTACGCCCGATGCTGTTGTCCTGAATTTCAGCTAATTTGATCTTGCCTTCGGGATTCACTACAAAAGTACCACGATAAGCCATACCGTCTTCTTCAATCATCACACCAAATGCACGCGACAAAGCACCTGTAGGATCTGCCAACATCGGATAAGTGATTTTGCGGATACTTTCAGACGCATCATGCCATGCTTTATGAACGAAATGTGAATCGGTGCTTACAGAATATACTTCCACTCCCATTTCTTTGAACTGATTATACTTTTCAGCAATATCTACAAGTTCGGTAGGGCATACAAACGTAAAGTCAGCAGGATAGAAGAAGAAAATAGCCCATTTACCTTCAATATCTTTATTAGTTACGGTTTTAAACTCTCCATTATGGAATGCCTGAACTTTAAATTCAGGAACTTGTGAATTAATAATTGGTTCCATACTCTTTTTATTTTTAAATTAAAACTGATTTTTAAATTGTAATTATTACATTTGCAAAGGTAACCGACTTCAGCACCTTCCACAATACCTAATTATTAGGATTATATAGAACAAGATTCATCATAAATAGGTATTGGACAAACGATTTTTTAAGTGAATTTTGCATGTAATTAAAAGGATGCTAAATGTTTTAACAACAATAGTTTCCGCCAGGGAACTTAATCGGTAAACACAGTACGTTAGAACTGTGCTATGGCGACAAAACCATCATTGCTCGGGCACTGATTGCTTTCCGGTGATATTCTTAAAAAAAATATAAAAGCCTCCTGACTTCTGTCTGTCCTTTTAAAGGTTTTATGTACTTTTTGTACCGCTTTAAACAAAAAACAATCAATAAAAAATGGACGATTCAATACCACGAACGTGCAATAGTATTAACTGATCCGACAGGGCAATCACTACTCTGAATGCCTCTGAACGGATATAAACGAACGAAAGGAGGCAATAAGATGAGAAAATATCTTTATTGTGAGAATGGCTTTGTAGAAAAGCCACAATGGATGCCAAACTGCTGGGTGAATGTAGAATGCCCCGACCAAAGTGATTTTGAGTTTCTGACTAAAGAATTAAAAAGTTCCCGAAGCTTTTTTAGAGGACATCGCCGATATGGATGAACGTCCGCGAACGGATACGGAAGACAACTGGCTACTGACCATTATCCGAATCCCCCTGCAACAACAGGGAAGCATCCCTTATATCACTATCCCCATCGGTATCATTACAAACAATGAAATCATTGTTACCGTGTGTTATCACTCCACTGAAATGATTCCTGATTTTATTGACCACACCCGACGTAAAGGAATCATTGTGCCTAATAAATTTGAATTGATTTTACGGTTAATTTACTCATCTGCCGTATGGTTCTTGAAATATCTGAAACAAATAAACAATGATGTAGCTGCCGCAGAAAAAAGAATTGGAAAGGAGCATACGTAATGAGGACCTGCTCAGATTGATGAAACTACAAAAAACATTGGTTTATTTCAATACGTCCATTCGTGGAAATGAGGTGATGGTAGGTAAATTGCAAAGTATCTTCCAGGAAAAAGATTATACAAACCGCGATTTGGTAGAAGATGTAGTTATTGAATTAAAACAAGCATATAACACGGTTAATATCTACAGTGATATCTTAACCGGAACCATGGACGCATTTGCTTCCATCATATCCAACAATGTGAACACCATCATGAAACGCATGACCAGTATTTCCATCATTCTGATGGTACCCACATTAATAGCTAGTTTCTATGGAATGAATGTAGATGTACATGTAGATGCATTACCACATGCTTTAGTTTTATTATTTTGGCATCCATCACATTGTCTGCGTTGGCCTTTGTTATTTTCAGGAAGATAAAGTGGTTCTAAAAAATCCTGTAACAATATCATATGACCTGTCATTCACGACAACAGGTCATATGATAAAACTGATAAAACTCTTTTCGCCCCCTAATCTTATGACAAAGAGATTCAATTTACTCTTGATTTCTTTCTCCAAATACGTTTTATCCATAAATAGTATCCTGTTAATGGCAAGGTGGCTCCTATCAAAGCTGCTATAAACGTCAGTAAACGAGTAAGCATACCGCCCCAACTACCAACATGTACAGAATAGATCCATCCGCGAATCTTTCCAGCCTTCTCAGCATCTTTATATAAAACTACCTCATCAATCTCACCACTATGAGGATTGAATTTATAACGGTCGGAAGCACGTTGATTACCAAAGGTATTGAAAGAAACATTTGCTACCCCATCTGATAAGGTTATCTGTTTGTAACCGGGATTATTTAGGGCTAATTGTTCATAAACTTGTTGCCAACAAACATAGGACGAAGAATGAGAAACATTCTTTCCAGGTTGATCACTACCTCTACCACCACGCAGAGTCACCCCACTTATGTGTACCTCCCTGTTGTACTTCCACGCCAAAACACTTTATAGAAACCTGTCCGATACCATCCAAAAGACCATGTTAGCCCGGTAAGGGCCATAGCCAACAAAAAAAACAGCGCATACATACCACCTGCAACATGCAGGTCATACCAAAATCTTCTAAAGCCCCTGCCGACAGATATTCTTAAACTATTTTTCAAGGCTTTTCGTGTACGAGGCCACCAGATAACGATACCCGATATCAAAACCACGACAAACAACAGGGTGCTGACACCTACAATCATTTTTCCCCAGAAGGCTCCGCCATCCGCTTTCATACTGTCCAACAGCCAGCGATGCAGCCTGAACATAGTCACAAAAAATGCAGGACGTTCATATTTACCTTTAATCTCACCAGTATATTGATCCACATACATGAAAGCACGACGAGGCTTGGACAAATTCACCTGCCAAGCACGTTCCGGGTCAGAGAAAACATTGATTCCTGTGACAGACACACTGTCGGGTAACATGAGTTCTACCTCTTCCAATAATCGATCAACAGGAAGTGAAACTGTCTCTACCTTTTTTACATAATAAAGTTCATGCCTGACCAGTTCCATCACTTCATTTTCAAAAACCAACATGGCTCCCGAGAAGCAAATCAAGGAAATGATTAACCCGAAAGGAACAGAAAGCCAAAGATGTATTTGGCGAAATATTTTCTTTCATAAATCTTCGATACGATTCATAAAAAGAGTCTGCATAAGCACATACTGCCCGCAGACTCCCATTATATTATTACAATACTCAGTTCTGAGGTTGCAGTTTACCGACGCCACTGATTTGTGTCGCTTCTATAGAAACACCCTTTGTCGCTACCGCACCAACCGGATCTATTTTATAAATAGACGGATATCCTTCTGTTGTAGTTACAGCCATATAGGCATATCCATTCTCCACATACGGAGTATTACCAAAGCCAGAGATCAAATCGGCAGAAGGCAAACCAGTTACATAAGTCAGTTTTCCGGTTTCTCCTTTATATATCGCTAACTGATTAGCTGTGAAACCAGTTTCAGTCAAGGAACGATCATACATCAACAACAAGAAATAATCTCCCGTAATATGCCAACAACGAATGAAAGATTTACCTCCGGTCTGCGCTTCGATACTATAATAATAATCAGGATCAAACTCTTCCGTTCCAGCCTTTATACGTACTACTCCGGCATCCAAGGTAGTCTGTTGCCGTTTATCAGCCATTGTTTTGGCATAACTAGGAGAAAATACATAAATATCACCATTATCTGCCGCCCAAATCGTTTGATAATACTGTGATTTAAAACGCCCGCAAGCATAACTGATCTTATCTGTTTCTATGATTTTTTTTATTTTGTCAGCGTTTCATCATCAAAAATAGCCACCCAGCATTTATTGGGATATTGCGTCCATTGCAA
>ENA-OQAR01000215-OQAR01000215.1-human-gut-metagenome-genome-assembly--contig:-NODE-215-length-16394-cov-3.771009_pt1 | contig 16394 bp, 19 predicted proteins | sample MGYA00242738_ERZ504533 | MGnify/ENA primary metagenome ERZ504533 (study PRJEB26092, sample SAMD00036276) | human gut metagenome | host: Homo sapiens | study: EMG produced TPA metagenomics assembly of... | reverse complement strand
GAATTTAACCCGTAGCGAGTCCATGGACGATTCCGAGGAACGGAAAAGAATCTTCTCGTCGCTGTAATACGGCACGGTCACTGCCTGGATCGTGTATGTTTTCCACGAAGTATGGTTTTTGTTTTGGGCACGCCGGTCATCTTTGCGGTCCTTACTGCGGCAGTATTGTTCAAAAAACGGAACCCATTTTTTCTTTGCGTAAGTCTGAGCAGTAGAACTCTTTTTTCCGACAATGACAAAAGTTTTATTTTTTCCACTATTGAAATTATAGCCGATCGCTTCTTTTTTCTATCACTGTTTTACTGTTTTAGGATCGTAATCTTTTTTCATTGCCTGGCAATCATAAAAAAGCATTGCTTCTGATCTTTTTTCACGCTGGCGGGTATCGTAATATTCCCCAGTTTTCGACAGTTACCGAATGCACCGTTCCCAATCTCTGTAAGCTTCTTCGGTAACGTCACTTTTCTGAGATCTGAACAAAGAGAGAACGCACTCTCATCAATAAGCGTAACACTGTCAGGAAAACTTATTCCTGTCAAACCACAATGCCGAAAAGCAGCTCGTTCTATCCTGGAAACGCCCTGTCCCAAAGTAACTTTTTTCAGTTTCATATCTGCTCAAACAACGATTCCGGTAATGTTTTTACACTTCCCGGAATACTGACAGATTCCAGACTGCTACAGTAACTGAAAGCATATTCCTCAATTTTTGTCACTGTTTTCGGTATATCCAGGCTCGTAATTTTACTCTGGTAAAAAGCATATGCGCCAATGCTTTTCAGTCCATTCGGAAGCTTGATGCTGGTGATCGAAGTATCACCAAATGCCCGAACGCCGATACTCCGCAAAGTTCCCGGCAATGAAATTCTCTTCAGATTTTTACAGTTTGAAAAAGTTCTGTCACCGATTCCCGTGATCCCGGATGCAACTGTTACCGTTTTTATCGTTTCGGATCTGTATGAAAAATCATCGGTAACTTTAACTTCCCCTTTTCCCTGTATCTGAAGATTTCCATTGGAATACAGCCGGTAAGTGGCATTGCTTCCGCAGGATCCTTTCGCAACAAGTTTTGCAGTGCTCTGCGTGCCTGCTGCCGATGCTTCCTGTGTATGATCAGCCGCATAACCAGTCTGTGCATGCACAACCACAGAAGGTACACAGGCCCCTGTTATGATCATTACTGTTGATAATATCGCCGCAATTTTTTCCCAAACATATAGTCTTCCTCCTAAAAAAACAATCAGCTATATCACAGAAGGACCGGCATACATCCGGTCCTCTCTGCTCATGTCAAGCGGATATTGGCAATCCGCATTCGGTTAAAATTTATTTGTTAATCCAACCACATACATATCTTCTTTATACTCAGGAATCTTCACCAGAAGTCCCTCTTCTGTATCCTCAGTTTCTACTTTAACTGCCGGATCAAAAGATCTCAGCTGTCCATGATAACCTTTGATCAGGAACTCATTTGCTCCCTCTTTCAGATGATCTGCAAACACATTGAGATTTCCCTCTTTCTGTGTATAATGCAGCTCAATTCCATTCTCCAGCATCTCAGATTCGCGGTCGCTGCAGCGTGTGCCATAAATACCATCATGGTTAACTTTCAGCCATGCGCCAAGAATCTTCAGCCTCTTTACCTGTCTTCCGGAATTGTTCCGTCTGCTTTTGGTCCGATGTTCAGAAGCAGGTTTCCATTGTTTGCAACAGTTCCTACCAGAAGTGAAATTAGATCCGGAACAGAAATCAGTTTGTCATCACCTTCATTGGCATTATAACCGAAGGATAATCCCATTCCACGGCACATTTCCCATTTCTCTTTTCGATTCACAGAACCGGATTTGTACTCCTTGGTAAGGAAGTCATGGTAACGGTCATTGAAACGGTCGTTTACTACACCTTCCGGCACTTTGTTATAATAATGTGCCAGGAAATACGGCATCATCTCTTCACTCTGTGTCGGCCATCCGATATCATTCCAGAACACACTCGGTGCATAATCATCTACAAGCTCTTTCATCTGATTATAGGAATAATCTGCATATGCAAATGTCGGGCTAGCTGTTCCAAACAGATCATCATCCTCAAAAATAGGATCATTTGCATACTGCCAGTCAATCAGTCCTGAATAATACAGCCCCATACGGATACCTGCATCCCGGACAGCCTCTGTCAGCTCACCGGTGATATTTCTCTTCGGTCCCATTTCCACAGAGTTAAAGTGTGTATACTTACTCGGGAACAGGCAGAATCCATCATGATGCTTGGTTGTCAGAACAACATACTCTGCACCTGCTTCTTTAAAAATCTCTGCCCACTGTTTCGGATCCCAGTTTTCAGCTTTCCACATAGGAATAAAATCTTCATATTTGAAATCTTTTCCGTATTTTTCCATATGATGCTCATATGTCGGGCCTTTTCCTATGTTCAGAGAATTATAATACCACTCTGCGTAAGGATTATCCGCAAACCACTCTTTGGAATCAACTTCTCCCAGTTCCCATGTATGTGGCGCAAAAGCCGGTACAGAATAAATTCCCCAGTGAATAAAAATTCCGAATTTACAGTCCTCATACCATTTTGGAACGGTATGTGTATTTACAGAGTTCCAGTTTCCTGTGTATCTTTTGTTTCCCATAGTGTAATCCCCATAACCTTTCTGTTATACATAAGTTTTTGCTGATTTTCCTGTATTTTTCTGCCGGAACAGTTCCGACAGTATCCCCCGTTTATTCTCCGATAATTTACTCTATCGTGATCTTCAGTACCACCGGCATATCCCCTGCATCAACCGCTCCTCTTCCGCAGGAAATATCCAGTTCTTTGTTTCTTGCATATGACGGATGCAGATCTGTTCCAAGAATCTCAATATCCCTGATCGTAGATTTCAAAAGTTTCATATCATTTCCAAGAGATTTGATATGGATCTCTCCGTCTTCCGGCCAGTGAAGTACCGTTGCGTAAATATGGTTGCTCTTGCTTGTGAAACGGATATCCTCAGAAGTAAAATGCTTGTCATAAGTATCTGTGAAATGGCCTTCCGGAACCACCGTCGGACCCTCTCCAAATACTTTCCAGTATCTGGTTCCGTAAATTGCCTCTCCGTTTACTTTCAGCCATTTTCCCATTTCTCTCAGGATATGTGCATCTTCTTCCGGAATCGTGCCATCCGGCTTCGGTCCGATATTGAGAAGAAGTGCGCCATTTTTGCTGACTACATCGATCAGATCCAGAACTACATCTGAAGGTTTCTTGTAATCATTTCCGATGGTATAGCCCCAGGAATTCTTCGCTACAGAAGTATCGTTCTGCCAGAGATCCGGTGTGATATGGTCTAACTGACCTCTCTCCAGATCATTGACCGCACTGCCGTAAACATATGCGTCAAATTTTGCATCAATAGCAGTTTCTTTTCCCCACTGAGCAGAACGGTTGTAATAATATGCCGCAAATTTACGGAGATACGGTTTCCATGCATACTGCTGAATCCACCAGTCAAAATATACGATGGAAGGCTGATATTTATCTACAATCTCACATGTACGAACAAGCCAGTCCTGCATATGCTCTTCCGATGGCGGATTGTCATAGATATCACTCATATCCCGGGTGATTCCTGCTACCGGTCCGTAAAGATCCGCATATTCCGGATCATTGACATCTGCCTCCGGGATCTGACGTCCTCCGTTAAAGAACCAGTAATGCTCCGCTCTGTGAGAAGAAGCTCCCAGAACCATGCCTTCTTTTTCAACTTCTGTCTTCAGCTCTCCCAGGATATCACGCTTCGGTCCCATCTCAGCAGCATTCCAGCGGCAGAGGTCACTGGCGTACATCTGAAATCCATCGTGGTGTTCTGCAACCGGAACTACGAATTTCGCTCCTGCCTCTTTAAAAAGTGCTGCCCATTCTTTTGGATCAAATTTTTTCTGCCTTAAACTGCGGAATAAAATCTTTATATCCGAATTTATCCAGAGTTCCATATTTCTCTATATGATGCAGATTTTCTTTGGAGCCTTTCACATACATATTTCTGGGATACCACTCGTTTCCAAATGCCGGAACACTATATACACCCCAGTGAATAAAAATTCCAAACTTATCTCTTGCATACCACTTCGGAGTAGGATGCTCACAGAGAGAATCCCACGTATCGGTATATGGTCCCTGTGCGATCACTTCATCGATCAGGGAAAGATATTCTTCTTTTTTCATTTCACAGTCCTCTTTTGTGTTTTTATTCATATTTAACAGGTGTTTATATGTTACCATCAAATGTTTTAGTTGTATACGCTTAACAATTCACAAATAAAACGTTTCGTTTTTGTGCAATATACATATCAAAAAAAGCTCCGATGATGTTTTTATTTAAACTTCATCAGAGCCTTTTCTGTTTTTATATAGTATTCTCTTCGATCACTTTCTCGATCCGTCTCTTTACTTCTTCCGCAATCTCCGTTGTATGCATATCCTTATATTCCTCATAATACATTGGAGGAAGGATATGTACCTGCACTGTGATCTTCTCTGTGGAACCGGTATCAAAAGCTTTAAAAGAATCGATCAGCGCAACAGGAACGATCGGACATTTTTGTCTTTGTCGCAGTCTTAAAACTGCCGCCCTTGAATGTTCCCGGGTGATTTCCGTTCTTACTTCTGGTTCCTTCCGCAAAGATCAGATAATTGCGACCTGCCCTTACCTCGCGGATCACATTGACAATCACCTGCATGGACTGCTTCAGGTCCTCTCTGTCAATGATAAAAGCCTTCATGCAGGCAAAAACCTGCTTCAGGAATGGAATATCTCCCACTTCTTTCTTAGCTACTACAGAAAAAGGAACCGGGCAGGCTTTAATGATCGCCAGTACATCAAACAGTCCCTGGTGATTCGGAAAAAACATAAATCCGTTTTCCTTGAGGATGTTTTCCTGCCCATGCACATCAATATGGATATTTCCGCCTTCGATGGCATGCTCATCTACATGTCTCAGGAATGTGTATTTCTTCTCTTCCGGATAATCATCTGTATGCGCCGCATACCAGCAAAGTTTGATCCACCAGTAGGGAACAAAGATCAGATTCCTGATCACCATCAGCAAAATTCGCTTCATTCTTATGTCCTCCTGCCTGTTTTTATCCGTTCAGTTTACTTGCAATTTTGTCCTCATATCCCGGATTCTTTTTCAGAAAGACTTCGTAAGCCTTGGTATAGTCTGTATAAGTTTTGGTGGTCATAAATTTCTGATAATCTGCCGCAGCCTGCTGGCTGATCTCATCTGAGATCTCAGCCGGCGAATACAGATAATATTTCTTATCCTGCACTTTTACAAGGTAAGTACTGATGCACGGATATTCCTGGTCATTCTGCAGTACAAGATTATAGCGGATATAAACATACGTATAATTTTTACTCTCAGAAATGGCCTCACAGCTGTCAATATTTACATCCTTTGCTCCATGAGCCTGGAAATATTTGACCGTGGATGAAATCTCTGTTTTTGCCTCATCAGAAATCTTATCCGCACCATAACATTCCTGCATTTTTTTGTCCTTGCCTTCTACCGCAGCCTTGATATAACTTTCCACAAGCCCCTCCGGGGTTCTGTGGCTGATCCCCCACAGCCTCTGGCTGCCAGGATGATCACCAGCAGTATCAGAATAACTCCTGCCAGTGTCGCCACATGGACAAAATTCAGTTTTTTGTTGGAATATTTCAGTTTTTTCACAGATTTTTTTCTGCGTTTCTTTTTTGTTTCGTCGTCATGACTTATCCTCGACCTTATTCTTCTTCACTGCCTGTGACAGTTTCATCTGCGGATATTTCTTCCTCGTTATCGTTGGTCTCTCCGTCAGCTTTTTCGGAATTTACCTCCACTTCCGGATCTTTATCTCTTACCTTGGCGATGCTTGCAACCGTTACACCATCTGTAAGATTGATCATCTTCACACCGGAAGTGATCCTTCCAAGAACTGAGATATCTGCACACTGCAGACGGATGATGATACCTTCTGTTGTGATCATCATGATCTCTTCTCTTCGTTCACAGCCTTGGCTCCGACAACGTTTCCGGTCTTCTCGGTGATCTTGTAGCACTTCACACCTTTACCGCCACGGTTCTGGACAACAAACTCACTCATTGCTGTACGTTTGCCCATTCCGTTCTCAGAAACTACCAGCAGATAATCCCCCTGGGTATTCAGCTGCATGGCAACAACTTCATCACCATCTGTAAGATTCATACCTCTTACACCCATAGATGCACGGCCTGTGCTGCGGACATCAGTCTCTTTAAAACGGATGCACTGTCCGTCCTTGGTCACAAGAATGATATCTTTGTTATTATCGGTAGCTTTAACCTCGATAAGCTCATCATCGTCACGGAGAACAATCGCTGTAAGGCCTGTCTTACGTACATTCTCGTAATCTCTGATCGGAGTTTTCTTCACAAGACCTTTCTTGGTTGCCATCATCAGATAATGACCCTCTTCATATTTGCGGAGCGGGATCACAGCTGTGATCTTTTCTCCCGGTGCAAGCTGCAGCAGGTTGATGATCGCAGTTCCTCTGGCTGTACGGCCGGCCTCCGGAATCTCATATGCCTTCAGTCTGTATACACGTCCGGTATTGGTAAAGAACATGAGATAATGATGGGTTGTAGTCATCAACAGCTCTTCAATATAATCGTCCTCAATGGTCTGCATACCCTTGATTCCTCTGCCGCCACGGTTCTGACTGCGGAAGTTATCAACCGTCATACGCTTGATGTAACCAAGCTTGGTCATTGCGATCACGGTATTCTCTCTCGGGATCAGATCCTCTGTGGAAATATCGTATACATCGTATCCGATGGAAGTCTTTCTGTCATCGCCGTATTTTTCTGCAACAGCGAGGATCTCCTCGCGGATCACACGGAGAAGAAGCTTACGGTCAGCGAGGATTGCCTGGAACTTGCGGATCTTCTCCATAAGCTCTGCATACTCGGCTTCCAGCTTCTCTCTTTCCAGACCTGTCAGTGCACGGAGACGCATATCCACGATTGCCTGAGCCTGAACGTCTGTCAGCTCAAAACGCTCAATAAGTTCCTGTTTCGCGATCTGTACATTACGGGAACCACGGATGATACGGATCACTTCATCGATATTATCAAGTGCTTTCAGGAGGCCTTCCAAAATGTGGGCTCTCTCCTGGGCTTTATTCAGATCGTACTGTGTTCTTCTGCGAACAACATTCTCCTGATGTTCCAGATAATACTCCAGCATCTCTTTCAGGTTCAGAACTTTCGGTTCCATGCTTCCATGATTCGGAACAAGGGAAAGCATGATCACGCCAAAAAGTATCCTGCAGCTGTGTATGTTTGTAGAGCAGGTTCAGGATCACATTGGCATTGGCATCTTTACGGAGATCGATGCAGATACGCATACCTTCACGGCTGGAATGGTCATTCAGGTCTGTGATTCCATCGATCTTTTTTATCACGGACAAGCTCTGCGATCTTCTCGATAAGGCGTGCCTTATTTACAAGGTATGGAAGCTCTGTGACTACGATACGGGATTTACCATTGGGCAAAGTCTCGATATTTGTCACAGCGCGGACACGGATCTTGCCACGACCTGTACGATAAGCTTCCTCGATTCCTCTTGTTCCGAGGATGGTTGCTCCTGTAGGGAAGTCCGGTCCCTTGACGATCTCAAGAAGTTCTTCCATTGCTGTCTCGCGGTCTTCTTCCACAATGTTATCAATGATCTTAACAACGGCATTAACTGTCTCACGAAGATTATGAGGTGGAATATTGGTCGCCATACCTACAGCGATACCTGTTGTACCGTTTACCAGCAGATTCGGAAAACGTGCCGGAAGTACAACCGGCTCACGTTCTGTCTCATCAAAGTTCGGCTGGAAATCAACGGTATCTTTGTTGATGTCTGCAAGCATCTCCATGGAAATCTTGCTGAGACGTGCCTCTGTGTATCGCATGGCAGCCGCACCGTCACCATCCACGGAACCAAAGTTTCCATGTCCGTCAACCAACGGATATCTTGTTGACCATTCCTGAGCCATATTAACCAGCGCACCGTAGATGGAACTGTCACCATGAGGGTGATATTTACCCATGGTATCACCGACAATACGCGCACATTTTCTGTGTGGTTTGTCAGGACCATTGTTCAGCTCGATCATGGAATACAGCACTCGGCGCTGTACCGGTTTCAGGCCGTCTCTTACATCCGGCAGAGCTCGTGAGGCGATAACACTCATGGCATAGTCGATGTAAGATTCTTTCATAGTTTTTTCCAAATCCACTTCGTGGACTTTGTCAAAAAATATTATCTTCCATTCTTCTTTTATTCTCCTAGATATCAAGATTCTTGACGAATCTTGCATTTTCTTCGATAAATTCACGTCTTGGCTCTACCTTGTCTCCCATAAGAGTGGTAAATGTCAGATCGATCTCAGATGTGGCAGCCTCGTCCATGGTCACACGGAGAAGAATTCTCTTCTCAGGTCCATAGTAGTCTCCCAGAGCTGTTCCGCATCCATCTCACCCAGACCTTTTATAACGCTGGATCTTATTGTTTCCGTCACGTCCGATCTCGGTAAGGATATTGTTCAGTTCATCATCATCGTATGCGTACCATACTTTCTTGTTTTTCTCGACTTTATAAAGAGGCGGCTGTGCCAGGTATACATATCCCTGCTTGATCAGCTCCGGCATAAAACGATACAGGAATGTCAGAAGCAGTGTTGCGATGTGCGCACCGTCAACATCGGCATCGGTCATAATGATGATCTTATGGTAACGAAGTTGGAGATATCAAAATCCTCATGGATTCCGGTTCCGAAAGCAGTAATCATGGCCTTGATCTCTTTGTTTCCATAGATCTTGTCCAGACGTGCTTTTTCAACGTTCAGGATCTTACCACGAAGTGGAAGGATTGCCTGTGTGGCACGGTTTCTCGCTGTCTTGGCGGAACCGCCCGCGGAATCTCCCTCTACGATATAGATCTCGCAGTTCTCCGGATTCTTGTCCGAACAGTCTGCAAGTTTTCCAGGAAGAGACATGCTGTCCAGTGCGGATTTTCTTCTTGTAAGGTCACGGGCCTTTCTGGCTGCTTCTCTGGCTCTCTGTGCAAGAACAGATTTCTCAACAGTAGCCTTGGCAACTGCCGGATTCTGCTCCAGGAAAATCTCCAGCTGCTTGCTTACAACGCTGTCTACCGCACCTCTTGCCTCGCTGTTTCCAAGTTTCTGCTTGGTCTGTCCCTCAAACTGCGGATTCTCGATCTTAACGCTGACGATCGCGGTCAGACCTTCACGGATATCATCACCGCTTAAGTTCGGCTCGCTGTCCTTAAGAAGCTTATTCTTACGTGCGTAATCATTGAATGTATTGGTGATCGCATTACGGAAACCGGTAATGTGTGTACCGCCCTCCGGTGTATTGATATTATTTACAAAACCATAGGTATTCTCTGTATAGGAATCATTATGCTGCAGAGCAACCTCTACAGATACACCATCCTTCTCACCTTCACAGTAAATGATCTCCGGGTAAAGTGCCTCTTTACTTCTGTTCAGGTAGCTTACAAACTCACGGATACCACCCTCATAGTGGAATACCTTCTCGCGCTCCTGGCCCTCTCTCTTATCTTCCAGCACAATGCGAAGACCCTTGGTCAGGAAAGCCATCTCACGAAGTCTCTGTTTCAAGATATCGTAATCATAAACGGTCTCCTCAAAGATCTCCTTGTCCGGAAGGAAATAAACCTTCGTTCCGGAAAGCTCCGGATCACAGTCGCCTACAACCTTCAGCGGATACATGGTCTTGCCACGCTCATATCTCTGTTTATATTCTTTACCCTCGTGGTAGATAGTAACCTCCAGCCACTCGGAAAGTGCATTTACAACCGATGCACCAACACCGTGAAGACCACCGGAAACCTTATATCCTCCACCGCCGAACTTACCACCTGCGTGAAGAATGGTAAATACAACCTCAACTGCCGGAATACCAGCCTTATGATTGATGCCAACCGGGATACCACGGCCATTATCTGTAACGGTAATGGAATTATCCGGATTGATATCTACATGAATCTCCGTACAAAAACCAGCCAGTGCTTCATCGACTGCATTATCCACGATCTCATATACGAGATGATGAAGTCCACGGCTGGAGGTACTTCCGATATACATTCCAGGCCTCTTACGTACGGCTTCCAGTCCCTCCAGGATCTGGATCTGATCTGCGCCGTATTCTGTATTCTCTGCGCCCATGTCATTCCTCCTGTTCTTGTCTGTCCGGACGTGTTTGAAAATTCATTTCTGCAGAACCACAGCAATTTCAGAAAATTTACTGCACCATACCCTGATCCATTAATTTTCAGTAACTACTGTATTTTCAAATTTTTGCAGAAAGCAATTCTCAAACCCGCTCCAGAAGTGTCATTTATACCTGTAAAATAAACGTTTTTTTACATACGAATACAGAATTTATTATAAGCACAAAAAAAGCCTTGTATTTCCACGCAAAATCATAGGAAATACAGGCAAAAAAGTATCTTATTAAATGCAATCCAGTAACGCCTTATAAATATCCCTCTTGGAAACACCACGATCCCTAGCGGCAAGCTTCATAGCATCCTTTCTGGAATTCCCCTGCTGCTCATACATCGCCACATGCTCCGCAATGGAAACCTCCTCCCAGGAAGCACGCTTCTCCGCTTCCATTTCACTGCGGCTTCTGCCCTCGATCACAAGGACACACTCACCCAGTGGCTTCTCATCTTTATAAAAATCCATCAGATCATCGATCGTCGTCCGAAACGCCGTCTCATGTTTCTTGGTCAGCTCCCTGCAAAGAGTCATCCTGCGGTTACCAAGTGCCTCTCTGAGCTCGCCAAGGGTCCGTACAAGCCTGTGAGGCGCCTCATACAGGATAATAGTCCTCGTCTCGCTGGAAGCTCTTCCAGAATCGTTTTTCGCTCTTTCTTATCCGCCGGAAGAAACGCCTCGAAGGCAAAACGCCTGGTATGCAGACCTGACAAAGTCAGAGCAGTAATACAGGCAGCAGGCCCCGGCAATGAAGTCACCTCAATACCAGCTTCGTAACACATAGCTGCAAGTTCTTCTCCAGGATCTGAGATACCTGGAGTTCCTGCATCTGTGATCAACGCAATGTTTGTGCCTGAGAGCATTTTTTCCACAAGAACGTGACCTTTGTCGATCTTGTTGTATTCGTGGTAACTGGTCATGGGGGTTTTTATGTCAAAATGATTTAAAAAGTTTTTATGCTGTTGCGGGTATCTTCCGCAGCGATTAAGTCCACTTCCCGAAGTTCTTAAAACTCGAAGGGTGATGTCTTCGAGGTTTCCTATGGGGGGTGGCGCATAAGTATAGTTTTCCGTTTTGTTTCATAATTTGCCTCTTTTCTCGCTTGACCGCGGGGAGTTGTTTTCCACTTGGCCGTGGGGGAGTTGTTTTGCTTGACCGCGGGGGATATTCCGCTTGACCGCGGGGGTTTGTTTAAGTTTGGGAACTTTGAAAACCGCAAAGGGGCCGCAAAGCCGCGCCCCCTCTGCACACCCCTTGGGCTTTTTTTAAGTAGTGCAAGGGATTCGCTGTTCTTATTTGTTGACTTGTGTCTGTATGCTTCGGTATTCAGCGCGCTACTCTGTGCCGATGTTGTTTTATTTCTTCACTTTCTCAGTGATTCACTTCTGGCAAGGTGTCTGTATTCTTCGATACTCAATGCGCTACGCGTTGCGATCTCTCGCTTTGAATCTCAGGCGAGGGGAGGCCGGCTGCTGGTGGTGACGTTAGCGGAGCCCCCGTCAGCGAGGTGAGGATAGCTGCTGCCACCGAGCGCACTGTTTGAGCGAAGCGAGTTTGCGCGAATGGCAGCAAACCGGCGCCGCAGCGAGCAGGGGGGCGCAGCGTGTCACCACCAGCAGCCTGCCTCCCCTCGCCGTCCCTTCACCAACCGAAGTTCCACAGCCACCATCACCTCCCAGCCATCCAGCGCAGCGCCGAGGCCCAAAACCTCCCGAGCAGCCACCCCAATCTCTCACAACCAAACAACCAACCAGGCAGCCACCCTAAGCCACAACATCACAACATTCACACCATCCGATACAACTCCAAAATATCCTCAGTATAAACCCCAGGCCTCTCATAAACCACCAGCGGCCGTTCAACCTGGATCCTGGAATTCCCGCCCTTACAGGCCTCGATCAACACCATATTCGGCTCCTTATCAATAAAAAGGATACACCAGCTGCATCCTCTTAGGCTCTAGCTTATACTTCGTCAAAGTCGCCATCAGCTCCACCAGTCTGAAAGGCCTGTGCACCAGAAAAAACCTCCCCCGTCCCTCAGAACCCGGGCACCTGACAGGCCACATCATCAAAAGTACAAAGAATCTCATGCCTTGCAATCGCCTTGGGAACATGCGGATTCGTTAACCCATGCTGTCCGATCATATACGGCGGATTACACGTCACCACATCAAAAGAAGCCGCCCCAAAAATCCCGGCAGCCTCCTTGATATCACCCTCAACGATCCGAACCCTGTCCTCAAGGCCATTAAACCTCACACTACGGTCAGCCATCTCCGCACACTCATGCTGAATCTCCAGACCCGTAAAATGCTCCCCATCCGTACGGTCAGAAAGCAAAATCGGAATAATTCCCGTGCCAGTCCCCATATCCAGTGCAACCTCACCCTTCTTCACCCGGGCAAAACCAGACAACAGAACCGCATCCATCCCGAAACAGAACTTCTTCGGATCCTGGATCACAAACAACCCATTCTGAAGATCATCCACACGCTCACCACATTTAACAAGATCACTTCTCATTCGGTTTTGAATCTCCCTTTTTTAGCCTCTTTCTCATCGTGGTCAGCAGAACCTGCACCACCCTTACCTTTTTTCTTCTTGGGGCGGAACTTCAGATCACGAACCGGAAACTCCTGGATCTCCTTCTCATCGTTAACATCCACAACAATCTTAACCATCTGACGGAGAACATTCACACTCTGAACTGTACCGGTAATACCCTGCGGTGTAGTCACTATATCACCAATCCCGGAAGATTCCGGTTCAGCTCCTCATAAGTTTCCTGCTCATTCTTAAGACAGCACATCAGACGTCCACAAACACCTGAAATCTTCGTCTGGTTCAGAGAAAGATTCTGCTCTTTCGCCATCTTAATGGAAACCGGTGCAAATTCGGAAAGATACGTATGGCAGCAAAGCGTCCTTCCACAGATACCAATACCACCAAGGATCTTCGTCTCATCACGGACACCGATCTGACGAAGCTCAATCCTTGTCTTAAACACAGACGCCAGATCCTTAACAAGCTGACGGAAATCAATCCGCCCGTCCGCTGTAAAATAAAACAGCACCTTGTTATTATCAAACGTATACTCCGCATCGATCAGCTTCATCTCAAGCCCATGTTCACGGATCTTCTTCTTGCAGATCTTAAAAGCCTCTTTCTCCTTCAGACGGTTCTCAGCCTCATGCTCCTCGTCCTCTTTTGTCGCAACACGGAGAACTTCCTTCAGCGGATGCACCACCTCGTCCTCCTTCACACTGCGCGGCTCCAGAACAACACGGCCATACTCCACACCACGGGCAGTCTCCACGATCACATGATCGCCGACCTTCACCTTATAGTTCTTCGGATTAAAATAATAAATCTTACCAACGTTACGAAATCTAACTCCAACTACCATTTCCATTCTATTTCTCCCTAATTGTCAGGAACAGGAGCTCCAGGGCAAGTTCGAGATTAACATTGGCACGGAGACGCACCTTGGTCTTCTCCAGTGCTTCAAGGATCTTTTCGATATTCTCATAAGAACGCTCGCTGGCCTGCTCTCTGATAAAATTAATCTCCTGTTTAAAAACCAGGTTGTCAATTTCCCTTGTTGCCTTAAACATCAGAACATCGCGGAACCAGAACTGAAAAATATCCAGGTAATCATTGATATTATTCTTATCAGCAGTCAGAGTCTTAATTGCCTCTGTCAGCTCATAAAACTTCCATGGATTGGCATATTTCAAAATCTTCAGTGCATTGGCCGTCATATCCGCAAACTCCTGGGAAGTAGCGGCCTCCTTCGCCTTGCCAATGCTGCCCTGTGCATAGGACGCATCGATCTCAGCCTGATAATCCGGCACCTGAAGATGCTCCATCAGATATTTTTTCACAAGACCATCATCCACTACTTTCAGATCCAGACGCACGCACCTGGAACGGATGGTAGGAAGAAGGCTGTCGATATTGCTGGTCAGCAACAAGATTACCGCATATTCCGGCGGCTCCTCGATTGTTTTCAAAAGGGCATTCTGCGCCTGTACTGTCATCATCTCCGCATCCGGAATGATATAGATCTTATACGGACTGCAGTACGGCTTGATATCCACATCATGGACAACCTGCTCACGCACCTCATCAATACTGATACTGCCAGGTTTCTCATGTGTCACTGTGATAATATCCGGATGATTCTTGCCGATCACCTTCTTACAGGAATCACAGGTCATACACGGTTCAGATTCTCCTGATTCACACTGCAGTGCTGCCGCAAAAGTCCCCCGCAAGAAGTTTCTTGCCGGAGCCCGGTTCTCCCGTAAAAATATAAGAGTGGGACACCTTCCCTGTCTCTATCGCATTCTTCAAATGCCTGATTATATCGTCATGACCGATGATGTCATGAAATCCTGCCATAAGAATCACCTCTTTCTGCCTTTTGTGTCCTCCGTCATACCCGGCGGACATCTTTCATCTAATTATAACATAATCTTCTGTATAAAAAAAACTATTTTTCCCTATTGTACAGATTTTATATAATTTCCAATTTCCTTCACACATTCATCCAGATTATGATTCTGAAAGCGCTTCCATATACCAGCTTTTCAGAATATTTTCTTCTGAAAAATCATTCTGGTCCGCCAGAAAACGCCTGCACATCTCCTCATACTTCGGCACTTCCTGAGTTCTCTCACGGGCAAGGGCACGCTCCAGACGCTCCCCGTCCTCCACTTCTATATAAACAGGACGCATCACATCATCCCCATAATACTCCCGAAGTTTCACAAAAGACTCCAGCGTACCGATTCCCAGATAGCTGTCATTTCCCACGAAACCTGCCCGTCATCCGCTGTAAAATATGTCCACGGACCATAAACCGTCTGATAAGTCCTGGCCTCGATCAGCTTCCCGTTTCTCCGGAACTCCTTCAGTTTATTTTCATCCACAAAAAAATATTCTCTTCCGTTCTCTTCTCCATCACGGATCGGCCGGGTGGTATAGATCACAAGCCGCCTCAGTCCCAGCTCCTGGTCCGCCTCCAGCTGCCTGTAAATACTATCCTTACCGGAAGAACTTTTTCCCATAATGTAAAAAATCTTTCCCACTCTGTCTCCTCTGCTTTCCGCGCATTACTGCTCACACTTCAGCCCAATCCAATATATCCCATAGCCAAAGCGGACAATCCGTTTGCTGCCTTCCCACAGATCAGCAATACACAGAATTTTCACTGTCAGTTATCACTGTCATACATCTCATGTTTCATTCTTCACAACGCACACAGTCTCACTTGTCTGGTCACTCAGGCCCTGTACCTCAAAGCCCTGTTCCAGGTATCTTCTCACATTTTTTACGAAATGTCCAGAAATCTGTTCCCCCGGAACGATCAGCGGGATCCCCGGCGGATAAAGATACGCAAACTCCACAGATGTCCGTCCGATACACTCATCCAGCGGACACCGCTCACTCTCCGCATCCATAGCCTGGGAGATCCGCATGACCTGCTTCATTTTTCCGTTTTTCAAAGGCTCCTTCGCCACAGCCTCTTCTCTGTATTTTAACGATTCACGCGGTCGATCTCTTCAATAGCATCACAAAGCCGCTCAAAGCCCTCCGCCGTATCACCCACAGCCGCCAGCGCCAGCACATAATTCTCCGCCTCCATCTCCATTTCCAGATGAAACTCCCTCCGGAGGATCTGATGCAGCTCCCGGCCGTTCAGCGAACTGTTCACAGTAGAAAGCAATATCTTAGATCTGTCAAAATCAAAAACTCTCTGGCACTCACAGGCCTGCGGCGTTACCAGCCGGATATACTTACACCCGGAAAGACGCCTGCGTGCTTTTTCCAGATTCTCCGTAAACACACGGAACATCTCATCCCCCTCACGCTCCAGCTTATCCATGCACGCATCAATGCTGCTCATAAGAATATAAGAAGGACTGCTGCTCTGATAGATTCCCAGAAAAACGCTTCAGTTTTTCCCGGCAGCAGCGCAAGCAGGATCGTCAGCAAGGTCATGAGCATATACATGCGCACCATCGTCACATTCGAGATCATTTCACGGTTGAACG
>ENA-OQAR01000214-OQAR01000214.1-human-gut-metagenome-genome-assembly--contig:-NODE-214-length-16430-cov-2.672944_pt1 | contig 16430 bp, 29 predicted proteins | sample MGYA00242738_ERZ504533 | MGnify/ENA primary metagenome ERZ504533 (study PRJEB26092, sample SAMD00036276) | human gut metagenome | host: Homo sapiens | study: EMG produced TPA metagenomics assembly of... | reverse complement strand
GATTATGATCTCGCTTTCGGGCAGTGACCACATAGGAACTGTGCATTGTAAAAGGTTGGGTTTAACGCCAAACCGGGTCTTGCCGCTGCCGGAGCCGCCCACCACCAGCACGTTTTTGTTTCGGGCATTTGCCGGATTCTTCGGGCGGTTGCCCATCATCAGCCGCTCCGTCCGGGTCAGAATCACATTGTTTGCAAACACTGGATCTTCAAACGGTTCAATGTCTTTCTGCGTACCCCAACGAGCAGAGCCATACTCCATGCCATGGCGATATTTCTTGGCATTTTTGCCTTTCAGGTACACAGCAATCCGCAAACCCGCTCCGCAGCACACACCAATCAGCAAATCCATCGGATGCAGACTTGGCATCGGATTGGAAAAGGCTGCACCCAGGGCAGAAAGAAAGCCGAGGAGCTTTTCAGACATGTCTGCGCCCTCGGCAATTCTCCACGCTTCTCCCAGATTGGTACATACAAGACCGGCAATGAAGTACGGCAGGTTCAGGAGCAGCTGCTTCTTTGTCTTATTACTCATAGATCACGCTCCTGACTTTTGTGGCGAACCTTATCCGGAAGAATTGCAGCAACCAGCTCTTTGAGCTTGTTAAGCTGCTCCAGAGCACTCGGTTTTTCCTTTGTTTTCAGCTTTCGGTTGGTGAATTCCTCAAAAGCGGAAGTCAGTGCATCCGCATCCTTCGCCTTAAAGAACACCGTGTACTTGGGTGGCATTACATTTTGGTCTTTCGTAATGGCATAATCCACACCATATTTCCGTGCCACCTGTTCAAAGCCTTTCAAATCCGTTTTCTCAATGGGGATACTGCTGACTCCCTGATTCTGACCGATCAGTTCTTTGATGCTCTGCTTTCCAACCGGCAGCTGCGCTGTTTTCTGAGCCACCTTTGCCTGATGGTGCCGTTTCCACGCATTATAGCCATTCACGATGGTGCGAAAGGTCAATTTCGTGGTGCTGATTGCCAGATTGACGGTACGATTTTCAACTTCTTCCTGCATGAATCTCCGCCTCCTTCCTTACAAACTGTCCCGGTCCGGTGCAGGTTTGCTCTTTTCTTGGGGCTTTGCAGCCTTTTCCTCCATCTTCTTCAGCATGTCATCCGGAACCGGAATCGCCATGATGCTGTGACCCATACGAACGAACATCTGGGGCTGATGGAACTGTTCCTCAAATTTCTGCATCTGCTCCGAAGTCAGAGAACCAAAGTCATCCTCTGTCAGCCCTACCACCAGAAAATCACCGGCATAAATGTCCTGCATATCCCCGTCTTCGGTGTAAATCGCACGGTTCAGCGGCAAGCCATTGATTTTACCGGATTCATTCAGAATAATGGCCACTTCATCCTCAAATGGATAGGTTACTTCAATATCGCCGCCGACCATTGCCTGCAAATCTTCCAGCTCCGTGCCAACGCTGATTTTCTTCGGGTAGGCGTTGGGCTGCACCAGCAGCACATCCATTGTCCTGGTCTCTGCCAATTCATGTTCTCCCACGGTCTTGAAATCCACATCGGTGAAATCGCCGGAATCCAGAACATAGTCCTGATTGTTCCACGCCTGCGTCACCATGCGTTCCGCATCTTCCTGTGAGGCAGCTTCCACGGAAACCTTTCTCTGGAGAGTCTCTGTAATCTCCACATCAAATTCTTCATAGGCACCTCCTTAGATCAGGCGCAGTGCCGGAACCAACTCGCCGCCAATGGAAACCACCGTCAGGTTCTCGTTCACATAGTCGATGGTACGTTCCAGCGTAAACAGATTGATGCTGCATTCGTTGCCGTTCTGGTCGATTTCCGAAACCTCCGCAGCTCCCAACAGATAGCGGGTTCTGTCAGTCTCGATCACATCGCTCTTATCATAATGGAGAAGCAGTTCCCCATCTGCCACCAGATCAGCCTCCATCTCATCGTAAACATCCTCAAAGATGTCTCGACTGCCAGCCTCGGTCAGAAGTTCGCCGCCAGCCCCCGGCAGGATCACCATCACAATGCGTTCCTTCGGGTGATCTTCACGATTGCCTCCAACATCACCCAGTTATGAACATCGCAATGGACTTCTCAAACATGGAATCATCCATCGGATTCGGCTGCGATGCACCATTCGGGCAGTTCTTGCAATCCATGCTGCACACTGCGTTGTTCTGATTCTTCTTAAAGTTCATCATCATAAAAAATCTCCTTCTCATCGTTCCATATCTCGTTGTTTACTTCGCTGCCACTTTTCCAGCAGCCGGATAATCGTGTCCTGCATCTGCTTCGGCGTATAGGATTTCGGGAAATACTTCCGAAGAACCTCGTTTTTAATCGTCACATGGTCAAGCTCATCCTTTTTGATTTCATTCATCACTTCACACATGGCATCCAAGGTGCAGTCGCCCTCCTGCGAGAGCTTTTTCAATCGCTGTGCCTGCGACAGGGATGGGGATGCCTGTGCATAGTCCATTGCCTCCAGAAATTCTTTCTGTTCGGACGGTTTCAGGTAAGACAGCTCTACCGCCGGATTAAAGGCGATTTTCTTCTCATCCACCATGTCCAGAATTTCTGGAATCAGGTTGGTAAGGCGGATAAAACGCTGAACTTGCGTTTTACTTTCGTTCGCATCATCAGCTAACTGGTTCACAGCCCACGACTTCTGACCAACTTGGTCAGAAGTTAAATCTCCGCGTTGTCCCTGATGCTTCATCGCTTCCAACTTCATCTTGTAGGAAAACGCTCTCTCGCTGGGAAGGATATTTTCCCGCTGCAAGTTGCTGTCCACCATAAAGATGATTGCTGCATCATCGTCCATTTCCTTGACGATGACCGGCACCGTCTCCAAACCTGCCAACTGCGCTGCATGAAGCCTGCGGTGTCCCGAAAGGATTTCAAATCCGCCTTCCGGGTCAGGCCGTACAATCAGCGGTGATACCACACCGATCTGCTTGATGCTCTCCACGGTCTGTTCCATCAGCTCATCGTCCAGCACCTTAAAGGGATGACCTTCAAAGGGATGCAGGTCAGAAAGCGGCATCTCCGTCCGCTTCTCCTTAGCCGCAGCGTCGGCAGCTGAGCCACTGCGGTTTTCTGTTGTAATACTGGTTTTTGCTTTTGCCATTCAGCTTCTTAACCTCCTTCCAGCGGTGATAGATGTCATTCTTACCTGCGAAAAACGCCTTTTTTTGCCTTGCACTTCATAAATCAAGTACCTCCTTAACGACCTGCTGTTTTTCTTTTCCAATGCTCTTCCTGCGGTCCTCTCCGCTGATTCGCACCGGCGTACACATTTTCCAAAATCCTGCTGTAAATCCGGGCGTATGCCACATCCTCCGGATTGCGGATTTCAGCAATCTTCAGATTGGTTGTGATAATGACCGGAAGTCCGGACTTGTACCGCTCATCGATAACGGCGTAGACCTGCTCCAGCGCATATTCGGTGCTGCGCTCAATTCCCAGATCATCCAGAATCAGCAAAGAATAGTTGGAAAACGAAGCGATATACCGGTATCGCTCTTCCGAATACATGGCTCCCATCTGATTCAGGATTTTGGAGAAGTTCGTCATCAAAACCGGAATGCCCTGTTCCAACAGAGCATTTGCTATACATGCCGCCACAAAGGACTTTCCAGTTCCGACATCTCCCCATAACAAAAGGCCAAGTTTTCAGCCTTGACCTTTTTCCACTGCTCCACATAGCGTTTTGCCATCTGGATATCCTTGTTGTCTTCTGCAACGGCAAAATTCCATTCCAGAAGATGCTTTTCCTGAATCCCCGTTGCTTTCAGCTGTCTGATTTTACGCTGCCGCTCCACCAGCTCATCCTGGCGTTTCTTTTCCGCCATTGCCTCCTGCTGGCATCTGCAAAGGCAGGGAACAATCCTGTCTCTGCCCCAGAGCTTTACCCTGCACTGCACCGGCGTGTGGCAATTCCGGCAATACAGCAGTCCGTCCTCGCCCTGGTATTCCCGCTCTCCGGGTTCTTTCGGCGTAAAGAGCGAATCCAACGCCGCATTCAAAATTTCAGGCACCATGTCGCTCATAGGCTGTCTCCTTCCTCAAATGTGTAGTCTGCCGGGTTATACTTCGGCTTTTCTCTCTTTGCCCAGCTCCGGATTGTGGCAAGGTGATTTTTGTAGCTCCTGCCGGTGGAGGCCATATACTCAGAGAGCCGTTCAACCCGCATCTGATAATCTCTTGGGAACTCCTGCCGGAGCTTACTGTATTCCGTGTCAGAAAGAAGGACATTTTTCGTATGAGCCATACCGGTGCTGGATTTCCTTCTTCTCTCTTTTATTGATTGTTTCAGTACTTGTTCTATTAGTACTTAATTGCGCGGGATTTTCCGTAACCGGTGTGTCCGTATCCGGATTTACCGTATACGGCTTTTCCGTACACGGTGATTCCGAACACGGCTTTTTCCTTGGCATCTCATAAATCACATACTCCGCTCTGCCCATCCGACCGTTACTCTCACGCTGCTGGTTCCTTTCCAGATACCCAAGACGCTCCAGCTCTTTTAGAGCCGTAAGCACCCCATCTACGCCATCCGGCGTAATCGAAGATAACCCCCGTACCGAATAGTTCCATGTGTCCGGCAAACTGAGCAGCATAGAGAGAAGTCCTTTCCCTTTCAGGCTGAGACCCTGACTCGAGCGCAGGGTGGTAATTGCACATCGTTGTGTAATTGCTGTTCTTCTCAACCCTGAATACCGGCATGGTGCTCACCATCCTTTTTCGCAGGCTCCGCTTTTTTCTTCGGACATTTGCGCGGACGATCTTCGCTGTCCTCCCGGCGATGGTATTTGCCGGTATCCTGCATCATGCGTTCAAACGCCTGAAGGCGTCCCTCTGTAAAAAGCGTCATTCGACCACACCCCATTTCTTAAACAACTTGAAGAGATGATTCTTTCCCTTGCAGGTCACTCTCGTCTGCTGCACCAGTTTTCCGCTTCTGCCGTAGCAATCCCGGACAATAAAATAGCCCCTTGCAGATTTGTCTGCAAAAGGCATCAGCCAGCCACTCGGACTGCGGTACAGATAGCGATGATCCAGTAAGAGAGCCACTGCCGTCTTCTCCGGGATTCCGATTTCCTTACAGAAATTCCGGATGCAGGTACAATCCTCCGAGTTCACAAAGGTGTCGAAGTAGTCTGCCTTGGGCTGTGCCGCATCCAGCTGTTTGCGGATACCCTCAAGCTGCTCCCTCTCGGCTACAAGCTCCTGTGCCAGGGTGTAGATGACCTCCGGATGCTGAATCACCTGATCCAAAATGGAATCGCTCATATACACACCATGCTTGCGGATAGAAGGGAGAACTTCATCAAACACCCAGTGTTCAAATCGTTCTGCCGATGGCAGCTTGCTGTGAACGATCAGCCGGTAAACATCACCTTCTGTGATAAAGGCGATTTCAACGACCTGCTCTCCAGCATCCCCATACTGATTCACCTTCTGAACGACCCCCTCACGTTTCGTTAGGGGGCCTCTGCAATGGCGTCTCACTGCAGCGTAGGGATTCACATACCCCAACGCTTTCGCCACGTCGCTTGCACAGAAGAATGTCTTGCCTGCCTCCTGAAACAACCGGATCGAACCAAACTCTTGGTTCTCGAACACCTCCGTCATCTGCCTCGACTGTCCGCCATAACTGCCCACATCGGTGTCATGGGTCTTCTGATTGAAATCCGTCATACCTGTTACCTCCTACTCAAATTTGTCTCGCCGGATTCGGGCGAATAGAGCCTCGACCCATTCTCGTTTTCAAAGAATGAGCCAAGGCTCTATGTAAATCAGTCAAGTATGTGTTCGTCCGTCGATGGCAAAATTGGACTTCATTTGCTCCTATTGTCCACCAGTAATTTAACCCATAAGAGGTCAAAATGGGCTTGTCCACCAGTAATTTGACCACTATAAACCCATAAATTTCCGTTCAAATTCCATCAAAACCGAACAGTCCAGGCAGAATTTTGGGTATAGAAAAAGCCCGGAAAATAGCGCATTTCCGGGCTTTTTTAGTCGATTTTTGAAGTTGTCGATTATCGCTTGCTGAACTGCGGTGCGCGACGAGCAGCTTTGAGGCCGTACTTCTTACGTTCCTTCATACGAGGATCGCGGGTCAGGAAGCCTTCCTTCTTCAGAGCAGCACGGTTCTCCTCGTTCTGCTGCAGCAGAGCGCGGCTCAGGCCGTGGCGGATAGCGCCAGCCTGACCGGAAACACCGCCGCCGGAAAACGCGGACGACGACATCGTACTTGCCCTCCAGGCCCAGCAGGACCAGCGGAGAACGGACGATCAGCTTCAGGGTCTCCAGACCAAAGTAGTTGTCGATATCACGATCGTTGATGGTGATCTTGCCAGTGCCGGTGTAAACACGAACGCGGGCAACGGAATCCTTACGACGACCAGTGCCGTAGAAATAAGGTTTGGTTTCGTACATGTTCGATTGCCTCCTTCTTAGAACTCGATCTTCTCGGGCTTCTGAGCTGCGTGAGCGTGCTCGGCACCCTGGTAGCAGTGCAGGCGGGTCAGAGCCTTAGCACCGATGGTGTTGGAAGGGATCATGCCCTTGACAGCGTAGGTCATGGCCAGATCGCTGTGCTCAGCCATCAGCTTGCTGTACTGGACCTTCTTCAGGCCGCCGATGTACTTGCTGTGGGTGATGTGGAACTTCTGCTCAGCCTTCTTGCCGGTCAGAACAGCCTGATCGCAGTTGATGACAACAACGAAATCGCCGCAGTCCACGTTGGGGGTATAATCGACCTTCTGCTTGCCGCGCAGCAGAACAGCGGCCTCAGCAGCGACGTGGCCCAGGCTCTTGCCGGCAGCGTCGAGCAGGTACCACTTGCGCTCGACTTCAGCGGGCTTCACGAGAGTAGTGCTCATATCTATTTCCTCCTGATAAGCTTTTTGTACGTTTCAGGCGCCTTTCTGGGGCGCGAGTGTCAGTATACATCATAAAAAGGTGCCTGTCAACAGCATTTTTTGATTTTTTCATTGTAATTTTTTCAATCTCGCAAAATCTCACGTTTTCTCTTGAATCCTCATTATTCCTAAAAACGCATTTTCTGCAAAATTTTCTGCCCACGGCCGCACATTTTCTGCCGCTGCCCGCTACAATTTTGTCTGCCGGTGTGGTATACTATAAAGGATATGGCAGCTTTTGCTGCGCACTGATACAAGGAGAATTTTTTACATGCCAAACGACATCGACCGCAACGCCTCTGCCCAGCGCCGCACCTCCAAGCTTCTGGCCGCTATGGGCATCTTTGTTGCTCTGGGCATCATTGCTTACATTATTTTAACGCTGCTGGTCAACCGCAGCGTGCCCGCAAACCCGGACACCCACTACACCGGCACAAACGGCGTTTCCGTCTACTATGACAGTTCCGTCTGGAAGGTATGCCAGATGACCGAGGACAGCACCCTTGGCACCGTGCTGGAACTCGCCACGGCAGACAGCGCCGACGGTGAGGACTACGAAGCTGTGCTGCTGCAGCGAGGCACCGCCGACAGCTACGCGGACTTTATCGATGCGTCCGAGAAGGACCTCAAGCAGGCCTATGGCGTCATCAAGCCCCGCAAGGTGAACCTGACCGTGGACGGTGCCGAGGTGGAGGCCGTGCGCTGCGACATTCAGGCGTATTATGCGGTGCTGGCCACCATTACCTACCCCAGCGGTGACGTGGTGTATGTTTCCGGTCTGACAAAGCTTGCCTCCATCAACGACATTGTGAACCTTGTGGAAAGTGTGACCCTGTCATGAGCAGTTCCCGTGCAATGCAGCGTCTGTGCGGCCTGATGCGCAAGGCTGTGCAGGACTATGAAATGATCGCTCCCGGCGATAAAGTGATGGTGGGCGTTTCCGGCGGCAAGGACAGCGTGGCCCTTACTATCGGCCTTGCCGAACTGCGCAAGTACATCGGCTTTGATTTTACGGTGCAGGCCGTCACGCTGGACCCGCAGTTCGGCGGCAGGCCCATGGATTATACCGTATTGCAGGAGCTGTTTGCCCGGTACGATATCCCCTATGAGATCCGCCGCACCGAGATCGGCCCTGTGGTGTTCGACTACCGCAAGGAGAAAGACCCCTGCGCCCTGTGTGCCAAGCTGCGGCGCGGTGCACTGCACACGGCAGCGCAGGAACTGGGCTGCAACAAGGTGGCGCTGGGCCACCATCTGGACGATGCCGTGGAGACCTTTTACATGAATCTCTGGCGGGAGGGCCGCATCGGCTGCTTCTCGCCGGTCACCTATCTTTCGCGCCGGGACCTCACCCTCATCCGGCCCATGCTGCTGGCCACCGAGCAGGAGGTCATTTCCGCAGTGCACGCCGAGGGGCTGCCCATCGTCAAGAGCGTCTGCCCTGCCGACGGCGTGACCGTGCGCGAACAGACCAAGGAGTTCGTCAAGGAGCGCTGCCGCACCGACCACGCTTTCCGCCAGAAAACCCTGCACGCACTGCAGGAGAGCGGCATCGATGGCTGGCGGCCCGTCCACACCGGCGCGGCAGCTTTGCAATTACAAACGAGGAAGAATGAATCATGAAGACTCAACCTTTTGAAAAACACGTCTGGGCCGAGATCGACCTCGATGCCCTGCGGCATAACTTCCGGGCCGTCAAAGCCCGGGCCGGTGACCTGCCGCTGTGCGCGGTGGTCAAGGCCGACAGCTATGGCCACGGCGCTGTGCAGTGTGCCCGCGTTTTTGCGCAGGAGGGTGCAGCATGGCTGGCAGTGAGCTGCCTGACCGAGGCCGTGCAGCTGCGTCAGGACGGGCAGACTCTGCCCATCCTTATTTTGGGCCATGTTCAGCCGGAGTACGCCCAGACCCTCATCCACGAGGATATCACCGTAGCGTGCTACTCCACCGAACAGGCGCAGAACCTTTCCGCTGCTGCCGTAAAGGCAGGCGGCAGAGTAAAGATCCACCTCAAGGCAGATACCGGCATGGGCCGCATCGGCTTTGCCCTGCGCACCGATTTTGATGCCGCCATCCGCGAAATGCTGGCTGTGTGTGAGCTGCCGGGCCTTGAGATGACCGGCCTGTTCCAGCACTTCTCGGTGGCCGACGACACCGCCGAAGAGAACGTTGTCTATACCGCGGAGCAGCACGCACTGTTCGTCAGAGCGTTCCATGCGCTCAAGGCGGCAGGCCGCGAGCCGCAGACCGTCCACTGTGACAACTCTGCGGGCGTGATGCTGCACCCGGACTGGCCCGAGGGATTGGCCCGGGAGCGCTGCATGGCGCGGCCCGGCATCATCCTCTACGGCTACGACCCCAGCGACGAGGTGCGCTTTGGGCAGTTCCGGCCGGTGATGACCCTCAAGACCGTGGTGAGCATGATCAAGGAAATGCAGCCCGGTCAGAGCGCCAGCTATGGCCGCCGCTTCACCGCCGAAAAGCCCACGCTGGTGGCCACCCTGTGCACCGGTTATGCGGACGGTTATCCCCGCCAGCTGAGCTGCGGCAAGGGCATCGTGGAGATCCACGGCAAGGCCTGCCCGGTGCTGGGCCGCGTGTGCATGGACCAGATGATGGTGGATGTGACCGGTATCCCGGACATCCACGAGGGCGACGAAGCCATCCTGTGGGGCGGCAGCGTCAGTGATACTGCCGAGACCATCGCCCGCAAGACCGACACCATTTCCTACGAGGTGCTGTGCGGCGTGTCCCGCCGCGTGCCCCGCGTCTACCTCGAGCACGGAAAGATCGTGGATGTCGAGGATTGGATACTGGAAGCTTAAATTTCTCCCGGAGGAACTACATGGCAAGAGACAATATCCGCAATTTCTGCATCATTGCACACATTGACCACGGCAAATCCACCCTGTCGGACCGTATTCTGGAGCTGACCAAGAGTGTGGACGAGCGCACCATGGAAGACCAGATTTTGGACAACATGGACATTGAGCGCGAGCGCGGCATCACCATCAAGGCCCGCGCTGTCACCATGAACTATACCGCCAAGGACGGCAAGACCTACGAGTTCAACCTCATCGATACCCCGGGCCACGTGGACTTTGCCTACGAGGTCAGCCGCAGTCTGGCCGCCTGCGAGGGTGCCATCCTTGTGGTGGATGCCACCCAGGGCGTGGAAGCTCAGACGCTGGCCAACACCTACATGGCGCTGGAGCATGATCTGGAATTGGTGCCCATCCTGAATAAGATCGACCTGCCCAGCGCTCACCCGGACGAGGTGGCGCAGGAGGTGGAGGACGTGATCGGCCTGCCCTGTCTGGATGCGCCCCGCGTCTCTGCCAGACCGGCCTGAATGTGGATCAGGTGCTGGAGCGTGTCGTCACCGACATTCCTGCTCCCACCGGCGACCCGGATGCCCCGCTGAAGGCGCTGATCTTCGACAGCATCTACGACAGCTACAAGGGCGTTATCGTCTATATCCGTGTGTTTGAGGGCACCGTGAAGCCCGGCGATACCATCCGCATGATGCCACCGGCGCGGAGTTCACGCTGGTAGAAGTGGGCCACATGGGTGCTACCAACCTTTCTCCCTGTGCCCAGCTGCAGCTGGTGAGGTCGGCTATCTGACCGCCAGCATCAAGACCGTGCAGGACACCCGCGTGGGCGATACCGTCACGCTGGCCAATAATCCCACCGCCGAAGCACTGCCCGGCTACCGTCAGGTCAAGCCTATGGTGTTCTGCGGCATCTACCCCGCCGACGGTGCCAAGTACCCCGACCTGAAGGATGCACTGGAAAAGCTGCAGCTGAACGACGCCTCCCTCACCTTTGAGCTGGAGACCAGCGCCGCGCTGGGCTTCGGTTTCCGCTGCGGCTTCCTTGGCCTGCTGCACATGGAGATCATCACCGAGCGTCTGGAACGGGAATTTGATCTGGATATCATCACCACCACCCCCAGCGTGCGCTACCGCATTACCCTGACCGACGGCACTGTGGAGATGATCGACAATCCTTCCAGCTACCCCGACCCCTCCAACATCGTCAAGCAGGAAGAGCCTTTTGTGGATGTGCACCTGTACACCCCCAACGACTATGTGGGCGGCCTGATGGATCTGTGCCAGAACAAGCGCGGCGTGCTGATCGACATGAAGTATCTGGACGATGTGCGCGTTGATCTGCACTATGCTCTGCCGCTGGGCGAGATCGTGTACGACTTCTTTGATGCCATCAAGAGCCGCAGCCGGGGCTACGCCAGCTACGATTACGAGTTTAAGGAGTACCGCGAGAGCGACCTTGTCAAGCTGGACTTCCTGCTCAATGGCGACCCTGTGGACGCGCTGTCCATGATCGTGTTCCGCGATAATGCCTATGCCAAGGCCGCCGCATCTGCGAAAAAGCTGCGGGATAACATCCCCCGCAACCTGTTCGAGATCCCGGTACAGGCTGCCATCGGCGGCAAGATCATTGCCCGTGAAACGGTCAAGGCCATGCGCAAGGACGTGCTTGCCAAGTGCTACGGCGGCGACATCTCCCGCAAAAAGAAGCTGCTGGAAAAGCAGAAGGAAGGCAAAAAGAAGATGCGTCAGCTGGGCAGCGTTTCCCTGCCCAGTGAAGCCTTTACCGCTGTGCTCAAGCTGGACAGCGACGACGATTAAACTTTATAGATCAAAGAGAACCCGCGCTCTGGTATGCTGCAATGCACCCAGCGCGCGGGTTCTATCTGTTTTTTCACAACCTCAGTTTACAACAAAAAATGAGATAGGCACCCCCTTTCGGGGAAACCTATCTCATTTTTGTTGGGACTATTTTGCAACAGTCCCTTTACGTTGGGGCGTTAGGGGGCCGCTTACAGTCTCTTGACTGCTCTTTTCCGATTTGCTTCTGCCCGGATTATACATGATTTCAGTGCGAAAGTCATCGAAACCTGCGCGAAACGTTCTTGAATCTGCGTGAACGAATCATCTGGGCAGCAAAAAAGCCCCGGAAAGGCTGTCTGGGTGCCTTCCGGGGCTGCTGTGAAAGATGACTGCATCAGTAATACTTTTCAGTCAAAAAGTACTACTGATACACTGCTTCGAGGGCTTTCTCACTCACTTTTCTGCTTCAGGCGGGCGTATTCGGCATCGGCCTGAATGGCTGCAGAGGTGAAGCTGTTGTTGTTCCACCAGCTGATCAGCGCGGCCACGGTGGTGATGCCGGCGGTCACCAGCTGTTCCACAGTCTGGCTCTCAATGGGCAGCATAGGTTTGCCCAGAGCGCTCAGCACCTGATTGGTCAGGGCAAGCAGCAGCACAGCGGTGCGGGCGATGGTGGCGGCAGAAATTTTACCAAAGTTCATATCAATTCCTCACTTTCTCATTTTGTTCAAGGTCAGCGATGCGGTGGTTGGCCACCTTCATCTGTTCTTCTAAAATCGGTACGCGGCGGGCAAAATTGTTATGCTCGCGCACCTCGCGGGTCAGCTCTTCGAGCTTGGTGTCGGTCACGGCCTGACTGCGGCTGTTGGCAATCAGCACGCCGATCAGGGTCACGGCCCCGGCAATGACAGCGGATAAGATCGTTTCCATTCCGTTCACCGCCTTTACCCGACCCACCGGCTTTTTGCTTTGCGCACATCCACATGGACAAAGCCTTTTGCGGGGTAGCGGCCGATGCCGCCGGTGCCGGGCAGCAGGGTCTCGGCGTAGGCGGCAAGCTGCTCCACCGGCACGCCGGACACCCGGATATCCGCGGCACGGCCATACTGATGCTGGCTGTAAACCGCTCCGCCCACAGCCTTGTTGTGTGCAGCGGTGCGGTAGCCGCTGGTAATGACCACCGGTGCGCCAAAATGGTCACGGATGGCCTGCAGCACCTGCACCAGTTCGCTGTCCACAAACAAAGGGTCGGTGCCGTCTTTGCAGGCAAATTCCTTTGCGCGGAAGCTGCGGCTCAGCAGCGTTTCGCCATCCCTTGCGCGGGAGTAAACGTTAAGCATGGCCGTCCTCCTGCAGCAGCGCTGCCACGGCATCCCTCAGCCGGGCGGGCACATCCTCCAGCGTTTTGATGCCCTTGCGGATCAGGGCCGCATAGATCCTTGCCATTACACACCACCTCCTTCGTACAGTTCACACAGGGCCAGCTGCAGGTCGGTCAGCTGGCAGGTCAGGCTGGCAATCGTCTCGGGCAGACGGGCTGCTTCCTCGGCCTGCTGGCGCTCTTTTTCCCGCGCGGCCAATTCTTCTTCCGTATAGCGGATGTATCTCTGCACCGGCACCTGTTCGGTCCATGCGGCCTGCGCAGGCACGCCCGGCACGTCGATGACCTTCCGCACATCCCTGCCGCCGCCGGGATACTCCGTTACGGTCTCGTAGTGGCTCACTTCCTCCACGCCTTCCACGGCGGGGTGCTCCACTGGCTCGGTGTCGTCCACCAGATACCCAAGCGTCAGGTCAGGGTTTCAATGGCTGCACCGTTCTCGTCAATGATCTTCATGGTTCAAAACCTCCTTTCTCAGGCCACGCGCGCCAGATGTGCACATAGTAGGCGGCAGGCTGCACGGTGGCGCTGCGGCCGTAGATGGCATTAGACTTGGATGCATCCGGGAAGGTCAGAGACACCGCAGCAACAAAGGCTGTCTCCCAGTTCTCTTGTTCTGTTTTCTCCGCTGTAAAGAGCAAGGCCAAGTTCATGCGCCCTCTGCTTCAGCTTAAGAATATCGCCCTCGATCAGGGCTTTCGGATAGGTATAGTCTCCCGCAACCTTAACAAGGCCCGGTCTTTTGCTTGCAAACTTCATGCCCTCGACAATAACGCCGTAGGCACCAGCTGCCTTGAACTTTTCAAGGTTTTCGTAAACTTCTCCGTATACCTCATGCATGTACGGCTGAATCCTGACGATCAGGCGCTTCACACTCGGAGCAACCTTTCTCGCAATTTCCAGCGTTCTTCAAACGATGGTGCGCCTTCTTCGAGCTTGTCATAGCTGCTGCACACCACTGATCTGCACAACGCAGTTGCACTTCTTCAGCAGTTCGAGATATTCAGGCTCTGCGATGATCCTTCCCTTTGTCGAAACAACAAAGGGGTATTTGGTTTCAGCAAAGACGCGCAGAGCGTTGTAGCTCATGCGGTAATAGCGCTCACAAGGCTGGAAAGGGTCGCTCACGCCCCCCAGTGCAACGGAATATTCCAGTCACACCAGTTGGTCTCAGACGTTCGCTTTCCCTGAATGCAACGCTCTGTCATGAGCCGCTCTCCCTGAATCTTCTGAATCCGCTCAAGCCAGTCAGGAAGCAGCTTGTCCTGCCACTTGCAGTGCTGTATGACATCGTAAAACGCCTGTTCTGCGATATCATCCGGGGCCGTCCGAAGGTCTGACTTTGCCCAGACCGTGGAAATCGCCTTCCGGCTCTCGTCTGTTTGGGGCTTGCCGAAATAGGCATCTGCCACGGCCAGCAGTTCGATGATCTTCTCCATCGTCAATCATATCACCCCCCTTGAAGATGTCTGCATAGACATCCGCTGCAGATCTGGATGTATTGCCCGGTGCAGGCTTGTTCTGTTGCTGCTCACGGTCACGGGATATCCACCCGGATGCTGCTGCCTTCCAGTTCTTCATGGGATTCCGGCCCACCTTCCAGCCGTTGGATTCGTAATAGGCATGGAACCGAATAGCCTGCGCTTCTGTGCCACCTTTCTCCGCAAAGTAACTTTTCACCGTTTCAACATCCGGCGGTGAAAACCTGCTTTTGGGGGGTAGGGGGCAGCGCTTCAGCGCTATTACTATCAGATACTTTAGTATCTGAGTAATTATTAGTTTTTAATTTTAGGGGGCTATTGGTTTCGTTTGGTTTCTCAGAAAAACCAATTGGTTCCGTTTGGTTATCGTCAAAAACCTTTTGGTTTCCGTCGGTTTTCTTTTGGCCTGCCGCCCTTTCGGCCTGCTTCTCGGTGTGCAGTAATAGCACGTCTGTACGTCTCAATATTCCCGTCAAGCGCTTCCCTCTGAGATTCAAAACGCCACCTGTTCGATAGGCTCAAGCCCTTCCGGTTCACTCCCGGTTTCCACATAGTCCCGCATTGCATTCACAACATGCCTGAATGCCGCATCATCAAGAATGTCAAGAAGTTTGAACGATGTGAACAGGATCAACAAGCCTTTCGGGCGAGCCATTTCAATATCGTCCACTACTAACCACCTCCTTCCCGTTTTGAAAACCAAACGCTTTTCGTAAAAACCATTTGGTTTTATTTGGCTTTTACAGGTCAATGATCTTAACCTCAACGCCGTAGCCGATAACGTTCCGGCACTGCTGTTTGATGCGGGGGGATCGCAACAGCGCTGCTTTTGAGGAACTTCTTCGTGCTTGGGGTGCAGGCCAGATACAGCGTAACGCCGTCCAGACTGGCCTTGGTTCCGCGCAGGTTGTCCGCAATGAACTTGTCACCGTAGACCTCAACACGGCGAATAACCTCTCCCCAGTTCGCAAAATCCTTGCCCGGATACTTCGTAGGGGTTGCTTCCGATTCAGCCTGCGGGCTGTTCTGGCTCTTGAGGTCGTTCAGGGCATCCAGCATTGCCGTCATGCAGGAACTGCACACCTTGATCTCGTTCTGAAGCTCAACAAGGGCACTGTTCAGGCCCACCAGCTTGTCAATGGCCTTCTTCATGTCTTCGTTCTGCTGGTACAGGCGGCTGTCGATAGATTTCAGCAGGATACACACCCGGCTATCATCTGGGGTATCATTCGGTACATCCTCAAGCATGAAGTCGTATGCACCGTTGCGGATATTGACAACTGCCGACACGGAACGACCGATAATGGCTGCGACCTCTGCATCTGACAGGCCCTTACTAAGAAGAAGCTTTGCATTGCGCACCTCTTCCGGCGTAATATTTCTTTTTGCTCGCATTTTTTCTCTCCCTCATTTCTGCCGCTCAGAACGGCAAATCTTCATCGTCGTTGATAACGGCAAAATCGTCCGTGCCGGTCTCAGCCGCCTGCTGGGCGCTCTGAGCGTTTATAGCTTCGCTGACATAACTTTCCGTCTGTTCATCAAAACCCCGCGTAGACGTGCTGTCAGGGGCTTTCGAGCCGCAAAAGCTGACCTCACGCACCTGAATCTCATAGGCAGTGCGGTTGTTGCCCTGCTTGTCCTGATATTTCCGGGTCTGCAAGCTGCCATTGACGGCGATCATGCTGCCCTTGTCGAAATACTGGGAGATGAACTGCGCCGTCTTGCCCCACGCCACACAGGGGATAAAATCCGTCTCACGCTGCCCGTTTGCAGAGTAGCTGCGTTCGCAAGCGATGTCAAAGGAGCAGACCTCCTTGCCGCTTGTGGTGATGCGGAGTTCTGGGGTGTGGGTCAGGCGGCCCATAATTGCAATCGTGTTCAGCATAGATCAGCCCTCCTTCGGCTGCTTCTGGGCACACGTCCAGCACAGGATGCGCCCAAACTTCTTCTTGGTGCTGGCGGCGGTCTCTGCCGGTTCCACGGTGCGGCCCTTATAGGTCACCGGCTGAAGTGGTTTGCCGCAGCA
>ENA-OQAR01000213-OQAR01000213.1-human-gut-metagenome-genome-assembly--contig:-NODE-213-length-16443-cov-2.391395_pt1 | contig 16443 bp, 19 predicted proteins | sample MGYA00242738_ERZ504533 | MGnify/ENA primary metagenome ERZ504533 (study PRJEB26092, sample SAMD00036276) | human gut metagenome | host: Homo sapiens | study: EMG produced TPA metagenomics assembly of... | reverse complement strand
CCGTCGTCGAGGATCAATGTTACATTTCTCATCTAATCTATCTTGAATGGTTGTTCTTTAGAATTGATAAACTTTTTTCTATATAGTCTATAACGCCTGGTTCACCAGCTTCACTCCACCCGGAGTAGGATAATCCCCACTGAAATACCAGTCGCCCGTATGGTTGGGACACGCTTCATGCAATCCTTCCAGTGTCTGATAAACGATTTCCACTTTCGCCTGCGTACCCTTCGGAGTGAGAAGTTCCACCATTTTTGCCGCAATCTCCTCATTAGTGAAAGGGGCATAAATTTCTTTCACATAATTCACCATCTGCTCTTTGGGTAACCCCACCTGGTCTTTCGATTTGTTGTAAGCACGGGCTATTACATCTTTCATATCCCGTTCTTTCAATAAATCGATAGCAGCCTTGAAAGCGATAAACTGATCCATGCTGGCCATATCAATACCATAATAGTCCGGATAACGCACCTGTGGAGAAGAAGAAACAATGACGATTTTCTTCGGATGCAGACGATCAAGAATACCGATAATGCTTTGTTTCAATGTAGTTCCCCGGACGATGCTGTCATCAATAATAACCAGATTATCGACATGAGGTATCAAACTACCGTAAGTGATATCGTACACATGGGCGGCCAGGTCATTCCGGCTATTGCCTTCGGCGATAAAGGTACGCAGCTTGATATCCTTGATGGCCACTTTTTCGCTACGGATACGCCAGGACAGGATTTTTTCCAGTTCCTCGTGATTGGGATGATGCCCCAAAGCCTCTATCTTCTTTACTTTCAGTTCATTCAGATAATTGTCGAATCCTTCCAGCAGTCCATAGAAAGCCACTTCCGCCGTATTGGGTATAAAAGAGAATACGGTATGCTCCACATCATAGTCTACCGCTTTCAAAATAGGATTCACCAATTTCTCGCCCAACAGCTTTCTTTCTTTATAAATATCCATGTCGCTTCCCCCGGCTGAAATAGATACGTTCGAAGGAACAGGCTTTCTTCTCTTTCGCCCGGTTGATCTGTGCCAGACGCATCTTTCCGGTCTTGCTCATAAGTATAGCCTGTCCCGGCTGCAATTCATTGATGCTTCCGGCAGATACATTCAAGGCAGTCTGAATGACAGGGCGCTCGGATGCCAATACCATGATTTCATCGTCCATGTACCAGAAAGCCGGACGAATGTCCCCACGGATCGCGCACCGCAAAAAGACTCACCGCTACCGGTCATACCGCAGATCACATAGCCTCCATCCCACTCCTTGCTCGAAGTCTTGAGGACATTACCCAAGTCAATGCGGTCTTCTATAGCGTGAGTGATATCCATGCCTTTCAGACCTTCCTTCTCACATTCCACATAGAGGCGCTCCACCTCGCGATCCAAACGGTGCCCCACTTGTTCCAGCATAATATATGTGTCGGCATATTTACGCGGATGCTGGCCGTCGGCAGTGATACGTGCGAAAATCTCATCCACATTGGTCATGTTGAAATTGCCGCACAACGCCAAATTCTTGGCACGCCAGTTGTTACGGCGCAAGAACGGATGCACGTAGGAGATACCGCTTTTTCCGGTAGTGGAATAACGCAAATGCCCCATATATACCTCTCCGGCAAAGGGAAGGCATTTCTTGGCGTATCCGGCATCATGCAATTGTTCAGGCGCCAAATCCTTGAAATGATTTTGCACCGTACCGAATATCTCTGTTATCGCCCCTGAACCTAAAGCTCTTTCACGGAACATATATTCTTCACCGGGATTGGCCTCCAGTTTGACACAGGCCAGCCCGGCGCTTCCTGTCCGCGGTTATGTTGTTTTTCCATCAGCAGATACAGCTTGTTCAAGCCATACATCCAGGTTCCATACTTTTCCTGATAATATTCCAGCGGTTTCAGCAGTCGTATCATAGCGACTCCACATTCATGCTTTAACGGTTCCATGCTCTCTCTTTACTACTTAAATTAATAGTTCATTTTCAGATTCTTATAAAAACATCCCAAAGGTATGACAAGACCTTCTGTCATTTTTCCAAACTTACGGTACATCTTTCAAGAATTATGCCGGAAACTTCCTGCATAATCTCCGGCAGCATTGCCTTCTATTCTACTGTTACCGACTTCGCCAGATTTCGTGGCTGATCCACATTCTTCCCTTTGCAAATGGCTACATGATAGGCCAATAACTGTAAGGGGACCGTAGCTATCAACGGTTCGAGGCACTCTAATGTTTCGGGCAACTCAATGCAATCATCGGCCAACTTACTGATTACCGTATCTCCTTCTGTGACCAAAGCGATTACTTTTCCCTTCCGCGCCTTGATTTCCTGTATGTTACTCATTATCTTTTCATACATCGCATTATGCGTAGCTACCACCACAACAGGCATTTCGGCATCAATCAATGCGATAGGTCCATGTTTCATCTCAGCGGCGGGATAGCCTTCAGCGTGAATATAAGATATCTCCTTCAACTTTAACGCGCCTTCCAAAGCTACCTGGAAACTGTACCCCCGCCCCAAATAGAGGAAATTATGTGCATAGGTGAAAATACGCGACAGTTCCGCTATTTTAGGATTACTGATCAATATCTTTTTATTTTAGCCGGAATCACAGTCAATTCCCGGATCACTTCCAGGTATTTTCTCATCTGCCATACCTCCCTTTCTCTTTTGCCAGTGTCAGCGCCAGCATGGTAAGCACGGTTACCTGTCCGGTAAATGCCTTGGTGGACGCCACTCCTATCTCCGGTCCTACATGAATATAAGAACCGGTATCTGTAATGCGCGGAATGGATGAACCTACCGCATTGCATATACCATAGATAAAAGCTCCTTTCTCTTTCGCCAGTTCTATGGCAGCCAATGTATCGGCCGTTTCACCCGATTGCGAGATAGCTATTACCACATCGTCTTCATGAATCACCGGATCACGATAGCGGAACTCGGAGGCATATTCCACTTCTACCGGAATACGGCAGAAACTTCTATCAGTTGTTTCCCTATCAATCCGGCATGCCACGAAGTTCCGCAAGCCACAATTACAAAGCGACGAGCCTTGAGCAGACGTTCCTTATGATCAATAACCGCCGACAGTACTACTTTATCACCGTCCGCATTGATGCGTCCACGCATACAGTCGTTAATACAATCGGGTTGTTCGAATATCTCCTTCAACATGAAATGCGGGTATCCCCCTTTCTCCAGTTGTCCCAGATTCATTTCCACCGTACGTACTTCGGGATTTTGAAGCACGTTGTCCAGATTGACGACTTCCAATGTCTTGTCTCTGCGAATCACCGCTATCTCCCCATCTTGCAGATACACCACTTTATCCGTATACTCTACAATCGGAGTAGCATCCGAAGCCAGAAAGAATTCATCCTTCCCTATCCCTACCACCAGCGGACTGCTTTTGCGTGCTGCAATAATCTCATCGGGATTATTCTTGTCGAGCACCGCTATAGCGTATGCGCCAATCACCTCATGCAGAGCCAACTGAACGGCAGTAAGTAAATCTAAATGGTTGGAAAGTTGGAAAAATTCAATTAACTGTACGAGAACTTCGGTATCTGTACTACTTTTAAAGATGAACCCTTTTTTTTGTAGCTTTCTTTCAGGGTAGCGTAGTTTTCAATAATACCATTGTGGATAAGAGCTAGATTCTTTGAAGAAGAAAAAATGAGGATGAGCGTTAGCCTGACAAGGCTCTCCGTGGGTGGCCCATCGGGTGTGGGCAATACCAATTGTACCGGAAACGTCTTTTTGGGAAACAAAAGCCTCTAGGTCTGAAACCTTTCCTTTTCGTTTTATAAAACGTTCAACCTCCTTTTTTGTCTATCAATGCGACTCCTGCGCTATCATAGCCCCGGTATTCCAACCGCTTCAGGCCTTTTATGAGAACAGGGTAAGCATCTCGTTTTCCAATATAGCCTACTATTCCACACATAATTTATATAAAGTATATGTTCTGATTTGACTGCAAAGATACAAATATCAATTAACATAAAATGCAATAAAGGACCATAAATAATTGACGAAAGCGATAAAAAAGTAAGAATAGAAATCGAAAAAGAAAATGTTTTATCCGTTTTTAAAATAAATAATGAAACTTACATTATCAAAGCAATTTCGCCAAATCATGTTACGATTTAAAAGTAATAGACAGGCAGAATAAACAATATGTAAGCATCAAAAGCAGAAGAGCATCTTTTTACTAACACAGCTCATTTTATTTTTATAGCAAAAAGAAATAAATTATCTACCTTTGCAAAACAAAACTGAAATACAAATCAACATTATTACAAACTAAAGACAGTCATAATGGTAAAAAGAGAACAAAATGGTCTTTATGATGCAACCAACGAACATGATGCTTGTGGTGTAGGTATGGTAGTCAACATTCATGGCAATAAATCACATGAACTGGTAGACTCCGCATTAAAGGTACTGGAGAACATGCGCCATCGAGGTGCGGAAGGAGCTGACAACAAGACCGGCGACGCGCGGGAATTATGCTACAAATCCCCCACGAATTCATCCTCTTGCAAGGTATCCCCGTACCCGAGAAGGGAAAATACGGAACCGGACTAATATTTCTGCCAAAAGATGAAAAAGAACAAGCCGGTATCCTAAGTATTATGATTGAGGAAATAGAACGGGAAGGACTGACACTGATGCATCTGCGCAATGTGCCCACTAATCCCAATTGCTTGGGCAAAGACGCACGAGCCACCGAACCGGATATCAAACAGGTGTTCATCACCGGAGTGACTGATGTGGAAAACTTGGAACGTACCCTTTATGTTATCCGTAAAAAGATTGAAAAAACGTGTCCGGCATAAAGATTTCTATATCGTTTCACTATCGGGCAAAAACATTATATATAAAGGGATGCTTTCGTCCATGCAGGTACGCGAGTACTTCCCGGACTTAACACAACCTTACTTTACCAGTGGACTGGCATTGGTACACTCCCGCTTCAGCACCAACACATTTCCTACATGGAGTCTGGCACAGCCTTTCCGTCTGTTGGCGCATAATGGTGAAATCAATACCATCCGCGGCAACCGAGGATGGATGGAAGCACGCGAAAGTGTCCTCTCCTCTCCGGCATTGGGGAATATCAAAGCCATCCGCCCCATTATTCAGCCAGGTATGAGCGACAGTGCCTCACTGGACAATGTGCTTGAATTTTTGTGATGTCGGGATTGAGTCTGCCCCATGCCATGGCGATGCTGGTTCCCGAATCATTCAATGATAAAAACCCTATCAGTGAAGAGTTGAAAGCGTTTTACGAATATCACTCCATCCTAATGGAACCTTGGGACGGACCTGCCGCGTGCTGTTCAGTGACGGACGCTTTGCCGGAGGAATGTTGGACCGCAACGGCCTCCGCCCTGCCCGTTACCTCATCACCAACAATGACATGATGGTAGTGGCCAGCGAAGTAGGCGTGATGGATTTCGAACCGGGAGAGATTAAAGAAAAAGGACGTCTGCAACCGGGAAAAATACTGATGATTGACACTGAACAGGGTAAAATATATTATGACGGAGAACTGAAAGAACAATTGGCATCAGCCCGTCCTTATCGCACCTGGCTGTCTACCAACCGCATCGAACTCGATACCTTGAAAAGCGGGCGCAAGATAGACAACCGGATAGCCGGTTATGACCGTATGTTACGCACCTTCGGCTTCTCGCGTGAAGATATAGAACGTACCCTCATACCAATGTGTAACACAGGGGCCGAACCTGTCGCCTCTATGGGTAACGACACGCCGCTGGCAGTTCTCTCGGACAAACCGCAGTTACTGTTCAACTACTTCCGCCAACAATTCGCACAGGTTACCAATCCGGCTATCGACCCCTATCCGTGAAGAATTAGTCATGTCGCTCACCGAATACATCGGCGCCGTAGGAATGAACATTTTAGTACCCAGCGAAAGTCATTGCAAAATGGTACGTCTGCCCCATCCCGTACTAAATAACACCCAACTGGACATTCTCTGCAATATCCGATATAAAGGATTCAATACCGTGAAACTCCCCATCCTATTCGAGGTGAGCAAAGGAAAAGCCGGACTACAGGAAGCGCTGAGTAATTTGTGCAAACAGGCCGAGCAATCCGTGACCGACGGAGTAAACTATATCATTCTAAGCGACCGTTCTGTTGATGCGGCTCATGCCGCCATCCCGTCACTGCTGGCGGTAAGCGCTGTTCATCATCACCTCATCTCGGTTCAGAAACGCGTACAAACCGCATTGATTGTAGAAAGCGGCGAGATTCGCGAAGTGATGCACGCCGCCCTGTTACTGGGATATGGTGCCAGTGCCATCAATCCGTACATGCCTTTGCCGTACTGGATGAACTGGTGAGAAAAGGCGATGTGCAGATGAATTACGAAACGGCCGAAAAAAAATTATATCAAGGCCATCCGCAAGGGCTTGTTCAAGATCATGAGCAAGATGGGCATTTCTACGATCCGTTCCTACCGGGGCGCAAAAATTTTTTTTTGAAGCCGTAGGGATCAGTGAGGAATTACTGAGAAGCTATTTCGGCACACAGACATCCAGCATCGGAGGCATCCGTCTGGAAGAAGTCGCCAGAGACGCCATCGCCCTGCACGATGCCGGATTCGCTGCAAAAGAAGTGAGCGACATTTTACCGCACAACGGACTGTTCTCTTTCCGTAAAGACGGAGAACGGCACGCCTGGAATCCGGAAACCATCTCCACCCTGCAACTGGCCACCCGGCTGGGCAGCTACAAGAAGTTCAAGGAATTCACCTCCATGGTAGATGGAAAAGAGTCACCCTCTTCCTGCGCGACTTCTTCGGACACAAACAAAACCCCATTGATATTGAAAAGGTGGAGCCGGTAGAAAACATCGTGAAACATTTCGTGACAGGAGCCATGTCCTTCGGCGCTATCAGCAAGGAGGCACATGAGGCGCTGGCACTGGCCATGAACAAACTGGGCGCACGCAGCAATACGGGTGAAGGAGGTGAGGACAGCGACCGCATTACCGGCACTTACCAGGGTATCTCACTTTGCAGCAAGACCAAGCAGATAGCATCGGGACGCTTCGGAGTCACCGCCGAATACCTGGTCCATGCCGAAGAGATCCAGATAAAGGTGGCCCAAGGCGCCAAGCCGGGAGAAGGAGGACAACTGCCGGGATTCAAGGTAGACGAGGTGATTGCCAAAACCCGCCACTCCATTCCGGGCATCTCGCTCATTTCCCCTCCACCCCACCATGACATTTATTCCATCGAAGATTTGGCCCAGTTGATATTCGACCTGAAAAACGTAAACCCACAGGCACGAATCAGCGTGAAACTGGTAGCCGAAAGCGGCGTGGGAACCATTGCCGCCGGAGTGGCCAAAGCGAAAGCCGACCTGATTGTCATCTCGGGAGCGGAAGGAGGAACCGGCGCATCGCCTGCATCGAGTATGCGGTATGCAGGTATCTCGCCCGAAATAGGACTGAGCGAGACGCAACAGACCTTGGTGTTGAACGGACTCCGCGGACAAGTGAAACTGCAAGTGGACGGACAGTTGAAAACCGGACGGGATATTATCAACATGGCCTTGCTGGGTGCGGAAGAATTCGGTTTCGGTACCACCGCATTGATTGTACTGGGATGCGTCATGATGCGCAAGTGCCACACCAACACCTGTCCCGTAGGCGTGGCCACCCAAGACCCCGAACTCCGCAAACATTTCCGCGGACACTATGAATATGTAGTGAATTATTTCACTTTCCTGGCACAGGAAGTACGCGAATATCTGTCCGAAATGGGATTCACCCGGTTGGAGGATATCATTGGACGGACAGACCTGATTGCAATACAACAAGCGCCAAGTGAGAAGAAATCCTCACTATTGGATTTCAGCAGACTGCTACACCGGGTGGACAACGGAGCTGCCATACACCATGTCATGGAACAGAAGCACGACATTGCCCATGTGAAGGATGTGACCATACTGGCCGCCGCCCGGGATGCCATAGAAAACGGAAAAGAGATTTCCCTGGAATACACCATCGCCAATACGGACCGTTCGGTAGGCGCCATGCTGGCAGGAGCGGTTGCCAAGAAATACGGGCAGGCAGGACTTCCGGAACAGACCATCCACATCAAATTCAAAGGTTCGGCAGGCCAAAGTTTCGGTGCGTTCCTGACCCACGGCATCAGTTTCAAGCTGGAAGGCGAAGCGAATGACTATCTGGGAAAAGGACTGAGCGGCGGACGCATTGCGGTACTGCCCCCCGTGCGCAGCAATTTCGATGCGGAAAAGAATACCATCGCCGGAAACACCCTGCTGTATGGCGCTACTGACGGCGAGGTGTATATCAACGGACGGGTGGGCGAACGCTTCGCCGTCCGCAATTCCGGTGTGACGGCCGTGGTAGAGGGTGTAGGCGACCACTGTTGCGAATACATGACCGGAGGACGGGTCGTGGTACTGGGGGAAACCGGACGGAATTTCGCTGCCGGAATGAGTGGCGGCGTGGCTTACGTGTGGAACAAGAACCACAACTTCGATTATTTCTGCAACATGGAGATGGTGGAGCTCTCACTTATCGAGGAGGCATCTTACCGGAAGGAACTGCATGAACTGATCCGTCAGCATTACCTCTATACCGGCTCCAAACTGGCAAGAACGATGTTGGATGACTGGAATCGCTATGTGGATGAATTTATTCAGGTAGTACCTATCGAATATAAACGAGTATTGCAAGAAGAACAAATGCGTAAGCTGCAACAAAAAATAGCTGATGTACAAAGAGATTATTAACGACAAAAAGAAAATACAACAAAAGATATGGGAAATCCAAAAAGCATTTTTTAAACTATTCCACGTCAGGAAGCGGGCTACCGCCCCATCCACGACCGGATATCAGATTATAGCGAGGTAGAACAGACTCTGAACAGCCGTGACCGGAAACTTCAAGCCTCACGCTGTATGGACTGCGGCGTTCCTTTCTGCCACTGGGCTTGTCCTCTGGGCAACAAGCAACCCGAATTTCAAGATGCCCTCTACAAGGGCAAATGGGAAGAAGCCTACAAGATATTGAACGAAAACCAACGATTTTCCTGAGTTCACTGGCCGCATCTGCCCCGCCCTCTGCGAAAAGAGTTGCGTGCTGAAACTGAGCATGGACTCTCCCGTCACCATCCGCGAGAACGAAGTGGCCATTGCCGAAGCAGCCTTCCGCGAAGGTTACATCAAGCCCCGGAACATTGAACGCAACGGACGGAAAGTAGCCGTCATCGGTGCCGGGCCTGCCGGACTGGCCGCCGCCAACCAGCTCAACGGAAAAGGTTACACTGTGACCGTCTTCGACAAGAATGAGGCGCCCGGCGGCCTGCTGCGTTACGGCATCCCCAACTTCAAGTTGCACAAGCCCATCATCGACCGCCGTATCCGGGTGATGGAAGAAGAAGGCATCCACTTCAAAATGAACAGCGACGTGGATGTGCGGCAACTCCCCGAAGGTTTGACGCCTACTGCATCTGCACCGGAGCTCCGACCGCCCGTGACCTCCCTGTCCCCGGACGCGAACTGAAAGGCATCCACCCGGCACTGGACATGCTGGCGCAACAAAACCGTATCCTTGCCGGCATGACGTTCCCGAAAGAACAACTGGTTACAGCCAAAGGCAAGAAGGTACTGGTCATCGGCGGAGGGGATACCGGCAGCGACTGCATAGGGACCAGCAACCGGCAAGCGCCGTAAGCGTCACCCAAATAGAAATCATGCCCCAGCCGCCCGTAGGACAGAATCCTGCCACTCCATGGCCCCAATTCCCCATCGTACTGAAAACTACCTCTTCCCACGAAGAAGGGTGCAGCCGCCTATGGTCTCTCGCCACCCGTAAGTTTTTAGGCAAAAACGGTAAAGTGTGCGGTGTGGAAGTGGAACAGGTGGAATGGACTCCCGATCCCGACGGCGGCCGCCCTGCCATGAAGCCCACCGGAAAGGTGGAAGTGATCGAAGCCGACCTGGTTCTTCTGGCAATGGGATTCTTAAACCCGAACATCCCCAATTCGCCGAAAACGTATTCGTAGCCGGCGATGCGGCAAGCGGAGCCAGCCTGGTGGTACGCGCCATTGCCAGCGGACGGAAAGCGGCAACGGACATAGACAGTTATCTCAATAAATAAATCAACAAATACAATTATGTGTGGAATCGTAGGAATATTCAAGATAAAGCAACAAACGCAAGAGTTGCGTCAGAAGGCATTGAAAATGTCACAAAAGCTCCGCCACCGCGGACCGGACTGGAACGGTATCTATGTAGGCGGCTCTACCATCCTGGCCCATGAACGCCTCTCCATCGTAGACCCTCAAAGCGGAGGGCAGCCCCTATACAGTCCCGACCGGAAACAAATCCTTGCCGTGAACGGAGAAATCTACAACCATCGGGATGTTCGTGCAAAGTACGCCGGAAAATATGATTTCCAAACCGGAAGCGACTGCGAAGTCATCCTTGCCCTTTACCGTGACAAAGGTATTCACTTCCTCGAAGACCTGAACGGCATCTTCGCCTTCGCCCTTTATGATGAGGAGAAAGACGATTTCCTCATTGCCCGCGACCCCATCGGAGTCATACCTTTATATATAGGTAAGGATAAGGACGGCAAAATATACTGCGCCAGCGAGTTGAAAGCCCTCGAAGGGTTCTGTGATGAATACGAACCCTTCCTTCCCGGCCATTACTATTGGGGAAAAGAAGGCAAGATGACCCGCTGGTACGTCCGCGACTGGTTTGAATACGAAGCCGTGAAAAACAACAATGCCTATTCCCAGGACATACACGACGGACTGGAAGAGGCCGTTAAACGCCAACTGATGAGTGATGTGCCCTACGGCGTACTTCTTTCCGGCGGTCTGGACAGTTCCGTCATCTCTGCCATTGCCAAGAAATATGCAGGCAAACGGGTAGAAACCGACAATAAAAAAGATGCCTGGTGGCCTCAGCTCCATTCCTTTGCTATCGGTCTGGAAGGTGCGCCCGACCTGATAAAAGCCCGCGAAGTGGCCCGCTTTATCGGAACCGTGCATCATGAAATCCACTATACCATCCAAGAAGGATTGGACGCTATCCGCGACGTCATTTACTACATCGAGACTTACGATGTCACCACCGTTCGCGCCTCTACCCCGATGTATTTGCTGGCACGCGTCATTAAAAGCATGGGAATCAAAATGGTGCTGAGTGGCGAAGGGGCTGATGAAGTGTTCGGCGGCTATCTCTATTTCCACAAAGCTCCTACAGCCCAAGCCTTTCATGAAGAGACCGTGCGTAAACTAGGCAAGCTTCACCTCTACGACTGCTCCGTGCCAATAAATCCCTCGCAGCATGGGGAGTGGAAGGCCGAGTGCCTTTCCTGGACAAAGAATTTCTGGACATAGCCATGCGCCTCAATCCCGAGGCAAAGATGTGCCCCGGAAGCACCATCGAAAAGAAAATAGTCCGCAAAGCCTTTGCAGATATGTTGCCCGACAGTGTAGCATGGCGACAAAAAGAGCAGTTCAGCGACGGCGTGGGCTATAGTTGGATTGATACGCTGAAAGCCCTTACCGCCGAAGCCGTCAGTGACGAGCAAATGGCGCACGCAGCCGAACGGTTTCCTATCAATACGCCGCAAAACAAGGAAGAATATTACTATCGCAGCATCTTCCAGGAGCACTTTCCCAGTGAAAGCGCAGCCCGCAGCGTGCCAAGCGTGCCCAGTGTGGCATGTTCTACAGCCGAAGCCCTTGCGTGGGACGCCGCCTTCAAGAACATGAACGAACCAAGCGGACGGGCCGTGAAGGGAGTGCACGAAGAAGCATATGATTCATAATATGGCAACGTGAGTCTGATTCCAACAATTTCATGCATATCTTTACCGCTTCTCTTACAGCATGTATTCAAAGAAGAGATGCTTTGCACCCCGAAATCTTGCGCGGCCTTGCCTTCGAAAAGAGGAAGCTGCGCGGTGCTTTTTGCCAACGTTTTTCGAAATAGAGTGGAAAAAAACAGCCCTTTCCATGCCGGGTATCAGAAAAAATGGTGTAACTTTGTATAGCTATAAAAAAGAGAAGAAGAAAGATGGAAACAAAAAAAAGCGCCTCAAATCCCTTACGGCATCTCGGACTTTGTGCGGATCGGACTGAAAATTAATTATTATGTGGACAAGACCATGTATTTGCCCCTGATTGAAGATACAGCCAGCTATATCTTTATGATACGTCCGCGCCGTTTCGGAAAAAGCCTTTTCCTAAGCATGATGAAAGCCTACTATGACATTTTGCAAAAAGACCGTTTCGAAAGTTATTCAGCGGACTATGGATTGGTAAGAATTCCACCGACCAGCGCAACCGTTTCCAGATGATTTATTTTGATTTCTCAAAGGCAGGGGTTTCATTGGAAAGACTGGAAAAATGTTTTGAGACTTATTGCAATGTTGTCCTCTACCTGTTCATAAAGGATTACGCTTCTTATTATTATGATAATTTTGAAGAAAAGTGCTGTATCTGGCTCAAGGAACCACGTTACATAAAGTCCTGATATAGTTCAAAGGATGGGAAGTGGTGAGAAGTGAAAAAGATACACATTAAAAACACAATTAACAGATAAAATAATGAAAACACCTTTTATTCCTAAATTGATTCTCCTTTTTATCCTATTTTTTCTTTATTCTGCTGGATATGCACAACAACGGGATTCAGTAACCATACGCGGACAAGTAACAGATTATAACGGACAACCCATTGACAGTTGTTCCATCTTTTGGCAGAGCCCCTCTTTTGATGACATTAAACAAGCCATTACTGACAAAAACGGATACTACACCACCCGTATTCCTAAAGGAAAGTATCAAAGTATGGGAGCTATCAATATGTCTACCTACCCACATACCGTAAAACCCGGACTAGCGGAAAAAAGACCAACGTCTCGAATTTTGGGCATGGAATTTCATTGCCGATCGTGATACCACTCTCAACATTCGCTATCATCGTATGGAAGTCTATGGACTACGTATTTTCCACATCCCTGGAGGCATGCCCACCTATCAGATATATGTTCGACCCATGAGTCTGACCCGCACCCTGCAATGGCAAAAAGAAGAAAAATCCTCACTTGTACATGCACAGGATCTTAGCAAGATTGAGCAAACAGGTTTAAGCAAACAAGCCAAAGGCGTTTTGCTGGCACCATCGGCAGACAAACTAAAAGCTATCGTTTGGATAGATGGAGAAAAAGTACCTGTTCTGATGAAACAAGAGATAAAAGAGTACTTCGATGCTACCGAATACGGCAATGCCTATCTGCTGACCGTGGATATGCCCAAACACCAGAAAAATATTCTCCCCTACCGAATATTTAAAGTAGAGTTAACTGATTTAGAGAATGGTGACCGTGGAGAAGGGCTTTATTATATGGAAAAAGAGAACTATATAAAATAAAAAGAAGCGGTATTCTACCGCTTCTTGAGCCGAAACCGGGACTCGAACCCGGGACCTATTCATTACGAATGAATTGCTCTACCAAACTGAGCCATTTCGGCAACTGTTTTTTCTGCAATATCGGGTGCTTTTTCTGAAAAAGCGTTGCAAAATATTATATCTTTCTTTCGAAATAAAGAAACTAAAGCGGATAATTTTTCAGTTATCCGATTTTGTTATGTCAAATTGATGCCGGATTTTATTGGTAGGTTCTTCATGTATCCCTTTCATGGCCCATCCGCTTGGTTCGTTTATGTTCTTGAAAGCGGTATCCCACGTAAGAGCTTCAACGGTAGAATTGTTTTCTTTTATGTAAAGATTATAACATCAAGGCGTAAAAACTATTTTACACTAATTGCTCTCCTCATCAAAACACCCGTGATATACTGAAATTTACCCACTCCATACCCAAACAATTCAATATCCGTCAAAGTTTGATGGTCTTTACCTTACCCGGAATGATGGTCAGATGCACCGTTCCATCCTTTTTCTATCTCCACCTTCTGATATCTGGCCTCCACCACCACTTTTCCATCCAGTGCCATCACCCCCCCACTGGCAGGCATTCCCTTCAAAAGCACAATAACCGCCTACAGGAATACAGATATTCCGGTAACAGGGGAGGCACTACGATACGATCTCCCCCATTTCAGCCCCCCACTTATCCCCCATCCGGAAAGGAAGGACATCTTTTTATTTCCTCCAGCCTCTTCCGCCTTTTCTCTTCCTCATTCTGTTGCCGTTCCCGCTGTACGCTCTCCGCACGCCGCCCGGCTTCCTTCCTCAGACCTTCCACCACGGAGGCAAAATCCGCTTCGCCCGCCTTAGGAGCATTACAAGCTATATACCGCTTCCCCTTTCCTTTCTCCACATGATAATAGCTTCCTTCCCCGTCCATCACCACAATGCTCCGATCCGCCAAACAACCACAACACCAGTACACCTCTTCATCATCCCCTTCCAGCACGCAGGCGAAGACATCAAATATAGCAGACCACACAGGATCAACTAGCCGGCAAGACTTCGGAACACGGTAATCCGGTATCTTCAAGTAGAAACCATAAAAACAAAGACTGTCTTTGTGCAAACCATGCATAGAGGTATACGCCTTCCGCGTGCGGCTATGGAAAGTCTCCCCCACCCGCAGCAACTCTATGCCGCCGTATGAAAAAACCACCGGCCTCTCCTGATAAGTTCTGTTTGTCTTCAAATCGGTATAACAGTCACTCCCATCCTCTTTGGTGACAGAAAGAAGTTCTCCCTTCAGGAATCTCAATCTCCGGCAACAGCCTGTCACCACCATGAGGACTCCGGACTTATCCACCACCCCTGTCCGGCCATCTTTAAAACGGACAGCAGCCCAGTTTGCACAAATATCAAATACTTCCCGGTATTGAGGGATCACTGTGATTTTGTTCCCGCACCTCAAGCCCCACAAACCACTCTGCCGGTCACGACAGGCTTTCAAGGCCGTCCGTTGCTCCCCACCGGCCGGACCGTCCTCTCCCAGACGAACCAAGTCCCCGTTCCGGACAGCATCCAGCAGACGGGCGTGTGTCATCACGACCTCCAGTTCTTCATTCCGCCTGCCATCCTCCGGCAACGGAACGGACACAGACAGCCCGTTGTTCTCCATCCGTGTCCGGGGCTGAGCATTTCCCGCCATCCGTCCTTCGAACATCGCCTCCCAGTCACGGTCACGGACAGGCAGACCGAATATCCGGTGCAATCCCACATTATCTATCAGCACACATGATTCCTTATTATCCGACTTCCGCAGCCCCCCGGCCCACCTGTTGCAGGTATTTTCGCCAACGAAAGCGTGGGACGTGCCAGCTGCACGAACTCCACATCGGGACAGTCAAAACCTTCGGAAAAAATATCCACATTGACCAACACGCTGATCTTTCCCCGCCTGAAATCCTCTACCAGTTCCTTGCGTTCCAGAGCGGGGGTCCTGCTGTCGATAGCAACAGACTCCACGCCATGCAGGCTGTAATAAGCCGCAATCTGTCGGGCGTGTGCGATGCTCACGGCATAGACTATCCCTTTCTTCCCGGCGGCATATCGACGGACGCTCTCATACAATTGGCGGATACCGGTCTCCCGGTTCAGCACCGCATTCATTTCCTTCACCTGATAATCCCCGTCCGCCCCCCGCTTCTTCAACGAGTCAATCAGCCGCTGTTCCCTGCTGTTCGCACGGATGGACACATAGTCAAAGGACGACAACCAGCCCTTTCCGATGAATTCCGCAATGCTCCATGAGGTAATCAGGGTATCAAACAAATCCGTGAATCCTTTGCGGTTCAGCCGACAGGGGGTAGCGGTCATACCCAATTTCCTCGCCTCCGGATAACTCTTCCAAAGCTCCCGATAAGTTTCTGCCAGGGCATGATGTGCCTCGTCAATAACAATCAAATCCGGCTGTCCGTTCACAATCTTCCGGTTTCGTGACAACCACTGGATGGACATCACCCTCACACTTCCGTCCTCCCTCCCCCATTCCATAACGGGAAACCGTCTCCTCTATCTGCTCCACCAGTTCCCCGACGATGCGCCCACAATCCATACCCCAGGTACCGGAACCACACAAGAACTCCCCTCACTATGGCAGCCAGCAGGTGTGTCTTTCCTGTGCCTGTAGGCATCTGTACCATCACACTCCGGTGAAGCTCCCACTCTTCAAAAGAGCCTGAGCTTCATCTCCTGCTGGTAGTCACGAAGACAATCGTTCTTGCAATACATTATACGGATGCCGGTCGCTACCGACAAAAACAAGGAAGGCCGCATACGTTATCGCATACAGCCTATAGTAAATTATAAATATTTTATCTTTACAAAGAGCTTATAATATCGTCTATTTTTCTATGATCCAATCACTCAAAGTATGGTTTTCCGAGTCAAAGTTTAAACCTATCTTCATCACGAGAAGCTTGCA
>ENA-OQAR01000212-OQAR01000212.1-human-gut-metagenome-genome-assembly--contig:-NODE-212-length-16444-cov-6.281731_pt1 | contig 16444 bp, 18 predicted proteins | sample MGYA00242738_ERZ504533 | MGnify/ENA primary metagenome ERZ504533 (study PRJEB26092, sample SAMD00036276) | human gut metagenome | host: Homo sapiens | study: EMG produced TPA metagenomics assembly of... | reverse complement strand
CTAAGGAGGGCGGTATGAAGCGTTATCTTCTGCGGCGGCTGGTGGTTCCGCCTTAGCAAAAAAAAGAGATTCCCTGCAAACTTCGTGGAAAGGAGGCGAGAAAATGCAGGAAGAAGTGGAAAACAGAACTTTGACGCTGGTTGTCAGTGGAACAAAGTTTACCGGCAGAATGTTTAAGGCTGCCATAAGCAAGTACATGGCACATCGAAAGGAAAAGAAGCTGGAAAAACAGAGAAGCCGTGATGCGCCGGTTGTTCCGCATGGAAAACAGACTGTGAAGCAGCTTGTCGGGCAGAATCAGGGAATATCCAACATTGAGATCACAGACCCCTCTATCAAGGAGTTTGAGAAAATCGCCCGGAAATATGGTGTGGATTATGCGGTGAAAAAGGACCGCAGCAGTTCTCCGCCAAAGTACCTGATTTTTTTCAAAGGCCGTGATGCAGATGCTCTGACAGCAGCTTTTACAGAGTACACCAACAAAAAGGTCAAAAAGGCAACGAAAACAGAGCGCCCGTCCGTACTGGCAAAACTTAACCGGTTCAAAGAGATGGTTAAAAATGCTGTGGTGGATCGCACCAAGCGAAAGGAGCTGGAACGATGAAAAAGACATTGGACATCAAAAAGCTCATTTTGCTGAATATGCCGTATATCCTGATGGGACTGTTTGCTACCAATTTTGGAGAGGCATGGCGAATGGCACAAGGGGCGGATGCTTCAGAAAAGTTTCTTTCGCTGATTGCGGTTCTGCCTGGGGCGCTGCAAAGTTTCTGGCCAAGCCTGCATCCATTGGACTTGTTGGTAGGACTGTGTTGTGGAGGCAGTCTGAGGCTGGCGGTGTATCTTAAAAGCAAGAACGCCAAGAAATATCGACATGGTTTGGAATATGGTTCGGCCCGCTGGGGAACCCGTGAGGATATTGCACCTTACGTTGATCCTGTATTTCAGAACAATGTGATTCTGACGAAAACGGAGAGCCTGACCATGAACAGCCGCCCCAAGGACCCCAAGACTGCCAGAAACAAAAATGTACTGGTGATTGGCGGCTCCGGTTCCGGTAAGACCCGATTCTGGCTGAAACCAAACCTGATGCAGATGCACAGCTCCTATGTTGTGACGGACCCGAAAGGAACAATTCTGGTGGAGTGCGGAAAAATGCTCCAAAGGGGTGCGCCCAAGCTGGGGAAGGACGGAAAGCCCATGAAGGATAAGCACGGCAAGGTCATTTATGAGCCGTACCGAATCAAGGTCCTAAATACCATCAACTTCAAGAAGTCCATGCACTATAACCCCTTTGCATACATCCACTCGGAAAAGGATATTTTGAAGCTGGTGACAACGCTGATCGCCAATACCAAAGGCGAAGGCAAGGCCGGAGACGATTTCTGGGTAAAAGCAGAAACCTTGTTGTACTGCGCGCTTATTGGCTATATCCATTATGAGGCTCCGGTGGAGGAGCAGAACTTCTCTACCCTCATTGAGTTCATCAACGCCATGGAAGTCCGTGAGGATGACGAGGAGTTCAAAAACCCCGTAGACCTGATGTTTGATGCACTGGAAGCCGAGAAGCCAAATCACTTTGCGGTGCGCCAGTATAAGAAATATAAGCTGGCCGCCGGCAAAACAGCCAAGTCGATTTTGATTTCCTGCGGCGCTCGCCTTGCCGTGTTCGACATTGCAGAGTTGCGTGAGGTCACGGCTTATGATGAGCTGGAGCTGGATACTCTGGGAGACAGGAAAACTGCTCTGTTCCTCATTATGAGTGATACGGATGACAGCTTTAACTTCCTGATCTCCATGTGTTATACCCAGCTTTTCAATCTGCTCTGCGAAAAAGCCGACGATGTGTATGGCGGCAGGCTTCCGGTTCATGTGCGCTGTTTGATTGATGAGTGTGCTAACATCGGGCAGATTCCGAAACTGGAAAAGCTGGTGGCCACCATCCGAAGCCGTGAAATCTCTGCCTGTCTGGTGTTGCAGGCACAGAGTCAGCTCAAGGCGATCTATAAGGATAACGCAGATACCATCATCGGTAACATGGATACATCCATCTTCCTGGGCGGTAAAGAGCCGACTACCCTCAAAGAGCTGGCTGCCGTGCTGGGCAAGGAAACCATCGACACCTACAATACCGGAGAGAGCCGTGGGAGGGAAACCTCCCATTCACTCAACTATCAAAAATTGGGGAAAGATATGCCATACTTGTTCGTGAAGAGTTCAGTTGCCTTGAATTTATCATGAACAGGGACACGATCAACTGGATTCTGAAAAAACTGAATACAGGAGGTCGAATATGGAGCATTTACCAAAGAAAATCCATCAAAACGGCATCAGCTACACGCTGGTGGGAGACTACTACATCCCCGATCTGGAGCTGCCGGAGGAAAGCCGCCCCATTGGGCGGTGGGGCCGGATGCACAAGGCGTTTCTGCAAGAACACCGGCCCGGCCAGTACAATGCACTGCTTCTGTCGGAAAAACTCTGGACATATCTTGCTGACCTGAACGAACAGGCCGCTGACCGGCTGGCGTGTATTGTCTCGCAGATGCAGGAGGCAGAGGGTGTCACCGAGGAACTGAAAGCCCGTGACCAGCTTGCGTGGGTCGGGGGCATGAACAGCATCCGCAGCCGGGCAGAGGAAATCATCCTGTCTGAGATGATTTTTGTCTGAGGGAGGTGGGCGCATGATTCTGGAAGAAATGTATAACGGCAGATTTTATCCCTGTGAAACGGTGGTCGCTGATTCATCGAGGTTCAAGCAGGCAGTCAAAGCCAGTGCCGCCCTGATGGACACTTTATCTGAGCGTCTGAGCAAAGAGGACTATGCACTGGTTGAAGAACTGCGGGAGCAGGTGGCAATCGCTCAATGTGAGGAAAACGAAAGCCACTTCAAATACGGCTTTTCGGCGGGGCTGCTTGTCCAGCAGGAAGCCCATGCGCAGATGTCGCAGAAAAAACAAAGAATAGCATCTTCAATAGTGGCTGTTCCCAAACTGGGAACAACCACCACAACAGAATACTGCTTCATAAAAGCCATTTGCCAATCAACCGGCGGATGGCTTTTTTGCCGCTCCCGGATATGGAAATTTTACTTCCGCTTACGTCTGGCCTTGCGGTTGGGCGGGATGGGGCTGGCCTTTCCTCTCATATTGTTGGGGCTTTTGAGCTGCTTGGACAGGCTCAGTATCCGCAGGAATGCCGAGAAGTCCTCCGAGGAAATCTTCTCAAAGGGTATCTGCAACTTATCGCAGAACTCGTGGATCAGCATTTCTGTATCGCTGCCCTGTCCTATGGCCTGCTCAAATTTTTCCTTCACATCATCCAGCGTGGGCTGCGGGTCGGCGGTAGTCTTGTCCTTGCGGTGTGCCTCCCGGATGTCCCGGACGATGCTGTCCAGATCATCGTGCATGACGTGGCTGTAAAAATCGCTTTCCTGCACCTGCCCCAGTTCCAGCGTCCGCATATAGAGGTCATCTTCTCCGGGCGCATATTTGCTCATGACGGTCTGCCGGGTGGCCTCCAACACCAGATTCATCTGCTCCACCCGCATATTGGCGATCTGGTCGATACAGATTTCCATATCTATCATCAGCCGCCGGAAATTCGGGTGGGTAGCCAGTTCGCAGAGAAGCCGGTTGTTGATTTTGCCGCTGCTCAAAAGTTCCACCATATCATCACTCAGATGCAGAGATTGAAGTTCTGTGTTTGGGTGATTTTTATTTTCCGTCAGCCCCATCAGATAGTCGGTGGACACACCGTAAAAGTCCGCCAGCGTTGCAATCGCAAACGGGCTGATGTCCTTGTAGTCATCGGTTTCGTATTTTCCCAGCGCGGATTTAGACAGGCCGGTCTGCTCCGCCAGTTGTTCCAGCGTCAGGTGCTTGTCCACCACCCGCAGGTCTTTGAGCCGCTCCGGGATTGTCAGCTTTGCGTACATCCAAAGCCCCCTCTCTCGTTATCGTTTTTCAGTGATTACACCCATTATAGCACGATTCCATAAGCGTGGAAATATGCGGATTTCAAGCGTTTTTCCGACGTTTTGGATATACGGGAAAGGGCCTCTTTTTTCGGTAAAACTGGTTCTTGCAGACAGGCACAGAACCTTGAAAATCGAATGACCGGCTGCAAGGGGTATGGCCTCCGGGGAAGTGACGCCAGGACAGAAATCGAGCGCACCAAAGAGGCCGATACGCCGGGAGAAATTCCGGGCAGGAGCGGCTTGCAGGCAGACCGGCGGACAGGAAACAAGTTTATCATGCGGGGCGTATGGCTCCGCAGCAAAGAAATGGAGGAAATCATTATGACACTGAGTATGAAAGAAAAGAAGATTCTCTACGCTTACGGCTGTCCCAGCCACCACAATACGGTGACACGGCTGAAATGGCTGACGGCCCTGACGGTTGACCCGGAGGCCAAACGCGGATGCTGGGGCTGGCCCGGAAGGTGGAGACGGAGGTGGGCGAAAGCTGGTACGAGGATTTTTACCACCATCTGCGGATGGAGATGGACGAGTACCGCCGTCTCAAGCGCAGCCTGCGTGTGCTGAAATCTTATACTGATTATGAGGAGGATTTGTATGAAGAAGCTGTCTAAGTATGAGAAGGAAACCATTATCAACTGGAACGAGGCGGAGAACCTTGCCAGCATCTACACATTCAACGCCAGCTTGAAGCGCAGGCTTGCAGATTTCAGCCGGAAGTATCCGCTGCTGTGCCGGTTGGAGCGCAGCACGCCGGAGGGCAGCGTGACCTATGTGCTGGACAAGTCCCGGCTGTCGATCCGGCTGGTGCCGCCGTACAGCGAGGAACGGAAAGCCGCCGCAAGGGAGTACGCAAAGGAGCATGGCTTTCAGGTGGTGGGAGCGGAAGAAAAAATCGCTTGAAATCGGGGCGATTACGGTCAAAATGCCGGGTCTGCACCCGCTGTTTTGACTGGCAATCCCCGCAGGCGTATTCCGTATCCACTCCCCGCCTATGGGCGCAAATGTGCGGATACGGAGCCGGTGAAACTGGCAAACGCCGCTCCTGCGGTGGAAGCCAGCTTCGCCGGTGCGGGAGTACAGAGGGCAGCCAGCCCTTTGTGCCGGGGTGCAGGGGCGGCAGCGCACTGCTGGGGTCAAGGGGCAACGCCCATTGGCGGGTTAAGGGCGGCAGCCATTATCGGGTCAAGGACGAAGTGCCTTGGCGGGTTGAGGGCAGCCGCCCCATCGGGTCAAGGGTGAAACGCCTTGCCCAGGGAGAGTTGATGCCTGCGTCAACTCTCCCTGGGTATTACCTGACGCAAAATTCGCAGGATTTGCGGCTTCGCCGCCCCTTCCCGGCCCCGCAGCATCTTCGCAGGAAGGAGGAAATCTGTTTGAAACTGACACGACACAATGGACGCTCCGGCAAGCATGGCACCTATAATCCCCGCCACAATGACCGCCGGTTTGATGTGGAGAACAGCGAACACATTGACGCAGAACGGGCAAGGCAAAATGTCTACTGGGACTGCTACCGGGGCTTTACCACCCATGAGTTCCGGGAGAACCCGGAGCAGTCGGATTTCAGCTTTGAGGAAATTGAGCGGATGTACTACTATGAGCATTACGGCGGCCATGTGGAGGCCCAGAACGCCCGGAATGAGAAAACCCGGCACACGGAGCGCAACCGCAGCGTGGAGGACTTGCTGAAAAACAACAAGACCTGCCCGGAGGAAAGCATCTACCAGATCGGCACGATGGGAGAATCCGTCCCGCCGGATACGCTCTTTTCCATCGTCAATGAATTTTATGAGGAATTTGAGCGCCGCTTCGGTTCCCATATCCACATCTTAGACTGGGCGCTCCATCTGGACGAGGGGACGCCCCACATCCATGAGCGGCACGTCTTTGACTGTGAGAACCGCTACGGGGAGCTGTGCCCCCAGCAGGAAAAGGCGCTGGAAGAACTGGGCATCCCTCTCCCAAACCCGGAGAAGCCCAAAGGCCGGAACAACAACCGCAAGCAGACCTTTGATGCGGTCTGCCGGACGCTCCTGTTTGACATCGCCAGACGGCATGGGCTGCATCTGGATCAGGAGCCGTCCTACGGTGGGAGGGAGTATCTGGAAAAGCAGGATTATATCCTGATGAAACAGAAGGAGCAACTGGCGGCGCAGGAGCAGAAGCTGGAAGAACTGACGCTCAAAATTGAGGACGTGGAGACACTGTTAGATGATGTTTCCGATGCGGCCTATGACAAGGCGGTGGAGGTCGTGACTGATACCGTCAGGCAGGAGACGCACAAGGAAGATATTCGTCTGGTGGAGGAATCGAAAAAATGGGTGCTTTCGCCGGAGCGCAAGGCTCCAAAGAAGGAGCGTGAGTACGCCGCCGCCCGTCTGGATGGGGTCATTAACAAGATTAAAAATGTCATGCAGACTGCTCTGGCGAAAATCCAGCGGACGCTGATGCAGCCGGAGGTCAAGCAGGCCGGAAAGGAGCAGGTCAAAAAGAAAGCCAAAGAATCCATTATGGATATGCTGGCAAAGGCAAAGATCAACGCAGACCGGGATAACCGGGAGCGTTGGGAACGGGAGGGGCGGATCGCCCCGAAAAAGAAACACGATATGGAGTTATGAGGCATCTGATTTTCTGTGGAAACCGGGTGCCTTTTTCTTTGTCTGGAGGTGAGAAAATCGAATGTGTTTGAAGCGGTGAAGCAGGCTGTCCCCACAAGGCAGGCTGCGGAGTTTTACGGGATACAGGTCGGCAGGAACGGCATGGTCTGCTGTCCCTTCCATGATGACAAACATCCCAGCATGAAGGTTGACCGCCGGTTCCACTGCTTCGGCTGTCAGGCGGACGGGGATGTGATTGATTTTACCGCCCGTCTGTTCGGGCTGAACAAAAAAGAGGCGGCCTTGAAGCTGGCGGAAGATTTCTCGGTCAGCTTTGACGCCAAAGGCCATGACCCGCCCCGCAGGAGGCCGGTCAAACGGAAAATCAGCGAAGAACTGCGCTACCGGCAGGCGGAGCAGAAATGTTTCCGGGTGCTGTGCGATTACCTGCACCTGCTGGAACGCTGGGAGAAGGAATATGCCCCGCATACGCCGGAGGAAGCATGGAACCCGCTGTTTGTGGAGGCACTGCAAAAGAAACCGTATACGGAGTATCTGTTGGATATTCTGCTGTCCGGCGGTATGGAGGAACGGGCCTGCGTGGTCGCTGAATACGGAAAAGAGGTGAGGAAGATTGAGCAGCGAATATCAGAGTTTACCGCCAGCCACCCGGCAGGCCGCCATGAGCGCAGCCGAAGCCTTAGCGCCGGAACAGAGCGTTGACGAAGTGCGGGAAAGCCTCTCTGTCACGGAGAAGGGCCAGCCCGCCAACACCATCGGCAACTGCCGGACGGTGTTCTGCCATGACCCGCTGCTGCGGGACGCCATACGGCTGAACCTCCTGACTGACCGGGTAGACATCGTGCGGAATTTGGGCTGGCGCAGGAACACCAGCGCCCTGACGGATACGGATGTGAAGTATCTACTTCTCTATTTTGAGCAGAACTACGGCCTGACCAGCGAGAAGAAAATGACGGCGGCCCTGTCCATCGTGGCGAATGAGAACTGCTACCATCCCATACAGGATGTATTAAACGGCCTTGTGTGGGACGGGACGCCCCGCATCCGCTCCTGTCTCCATCACTTCTTAGGTGCAGAAGTCAGCGACTATGTGGAGGAAATGCTGAAGCACTTCCTGCTGGGGGCCATCCGGCGGGTGTTTTCCCCCGGCTCCAAATACGAGGAAATGCTCTGTCTGGTGGGCGGACAAGGGGCTGGCAAGTCCAGCTTCTTCCGCCTGCTGGCGATCCGGGACGAGTGGTTCTCCGATGACCTGAAAAAGCTGGACGATGACAGGGTGTTTTTGAAGCTGCAAGGACACTGGATCATCGAGATGTCGGAGATGCTGGCTACCAGCAGCGCCAAAAGCATTGAGGAAATCCGTTCATTTATCAGCCGCCAGAAGGAAACTTACCGCACACCCTATGAGGCCCAGCCCAAAGACCGGCTGCGGCAGTGTGTGTTCGGCGGTTCTTCCAACACGCTGGACTTCCTGCCCCTTGACCGGGCCGGGAACCGGCGTTTCCTTCCCATCATGATTTACCCGGAGAATGCGGAGGTTCACATTTTGGAGGACGAGGACGCTTCCAGAGCCTACCTGTTGCAGGTCTGGGCGGAGGCCATGACGATTTACCGCAGCGGCCACTATTCCATGAAATTCAACAAGTCCATCCAGCGGCAGCTTGTGGAGGTGCAGAAGGATTTCATGCCGGAGGACACGGAGGCCGGGCAGATACAGGGCTTTCTGGAACACTACACCGGCAGCATGGTCTGCTCCAAACAGCTTTTCAAGGAGGCGCTGGGCCACACCTATGACGAGCCGAAGCGGTGGCAGCTTCACAATATCAACGAGATCATGAACACGGTGGTGACGGGCTGGAAGCCGTTCTCCAATCCGAGGATGTTTGCCGGATATGGCAGGCAGAAGGGCTGGGAACGGGACGTTTTCCGGCAACGAACTGCCCGGCAACGAAGATGGATTTGTGGAACTGAGCGAGGAAGAATGCCTCCAGTTGGAACTTCCGAAGGAGTGGATCGCCTGAAAATGGCGGTCAGTTGCCGGGATGGTTGCCGCTTGGTTGCCGGGTTCTTGCCGGGGATTTCCCTGTCTGGATGCGGGAAAAACCAGTAAATAAGGGATATTTTAATCATTATCTTTATCTCCGGCAACGAAAGCAACGAGATTTTTCAAGAAAATTCACAAAGTAAGATTTACAGGCCAGACGGTAGTTTACAGGTTTTCAGAGGTTCGTTGCCGGACTTCGTTGCCGGTGCTGCCGTCCGGCCTGTCTCTCTATGGAGGTAGCCTATGGAAAAAAGCAAAAATCAGAAGAATAAAAGTCCGTTTTGTGGTGGGTGCGGGAGTCTCCGGGGAGAAGTCCATGCGGGAAGTCTTTGAGCAGCTCATTGAGCGCCAGACCTGCGAACACTTCGAGGAATGGCGGCATCAGCGGGAAATGGCAGAAAAAAGCTGCGTAAAAACGGTTGATTCAGGGACAGGGACATGGTACTATAATGGTATCGTGTCCCTGTTCATAGAAGGAGAACGCTATGAGCAGGAAAAAACAAGTCTATGAGAAAATCACCGCTCTCTACTGCCGAATCTCTCTGGATGACGGCGGCGACAATGAGAGTATGAGCATCAGCAACCAGAAACTCATGCTCCGGGATTTCGCAGAAAAGCATGGGATGTTCCAGTATGAGTATTATGTGGATGACGGCTATACGGGCCGCAACTTCAATCGTCCCTCGTTCCAGCGCATGATCGCTGACATTGAGGCGGGGAAAATCGGCTGCGTGGTCACCAAAGACCTATCCAGACTCGGCAGGAATTATATCGAAGCTGGCAGCTATATCGAAATCTTTTTCCCCAAACACAATGTGCGCTATATCGCCATCACGGACGGCGTGGACAGCCTGACCCGTCAGGAGATGGACATTACGCCTTTTAAGAATATCCTGAACGATATGTACAGCCGGGATATTTCCAAAAAGGTGCTGGCGGGCATTACCACCCGCTCCCGGCAGGGAAAATTCTGCGGAGGGACGCCGCCCTTCGGCCTGATGCGTGACCCAGAGGACAAAGGGCATCTCATTATTGACCCGGAGACAGCGCCGATCATCCGCAAAATCTATGACTATGCCTTGGACGGGCTGGGCTGCATGAGGATTTCCAAACGGCTGATGGAAGAAAAAATCCCCATCACCCATGTCAAGGCCAACACGGAGTTTGACGCCAACTATTATTCCTGGGGCGGGGCGAGAATCAGCCATATCCTGCGGAATCCCTTCTATAAAGGCGCACATCTGGTTCGTTCGACGCCACAGAGCATCCGCTCCAACACCTATGACATTATCCCCCGTGACCAGTGGGAAGTGATTGAGGGCTGCCATGAGGCGATTGTGACGCCGGAGGAATGGGAACAGGTGCAGGAACTGATTGACCGCAGGCCGACCATTCAGGGTAATTCCTGCCCCTTCTACAACCTGTTCCACGGCCTTGTCTACTGTGCCACCTGCGGGAAGTCCATGCAGGTGCGGTATGAGAAGGTGGGCCGAACCGGAAAGAACCGCTTCACCGGCAAGATGCGGGAACCGATTGACAAGGCGTACTATATCTGCCAGACTTACAACCGCATGGGCTGCAAGGTCTGCTCCAGCCACAAAATCGAGGCAAGGGGTTTGTACAATCTGGTGCTGAAGGATATACAGGAACTGGCGGCGCAGGCCATGAAGGACGCCGATGCGTTCTACCAGCGGCTCAGCCGCCGAATGGAGCGCCGGTATCTGGTGGACGCTTCTCAGACGGAGAAAGAACGCCAGCGGCTGGAAGCCCGGAATCAGGAAATTGACAGGATGTTTCTGAGCCTGTATACCGATAAGGCAAAAGGCATCCTGACCGAGCAGCGGTTTGTGAAGCTGACGGCGGCGCTGGAACAAGAGCAGGAATCCAACCAGAAGCGCCTGCATGACCTGGCAATGATGCAGAGCCGGGCGGATACCCAGGAGAGTGAAGTCCGCACCTTCATCAAGGAAATCCGGCGCTATGCCACCATCGAGGAACTGGATGAGGCAGTGCTGAACCGGCTTATCAGTAAAATCCTGATCGGCGAGGTTAAGAAGGTGGACGGCCAGAAGGTGCAGGAAGTCAGGATCGTGTATAACTTTGTCGGGGAAATCCCGGAGATTGCAGCGTAAATAGTTTGCCCCATCTCTCACAACCATTGAGGGATGGGGCTTTTATTTTGCCGTCGTCCGGCAGCATTATATTGATTGGGTTTACTCCATCCGCAACCGTTCCACTACGGTGCGTTTTGCCATCTCATGGCCGGTGATAACAGGAATACCAGCCCCAAGCAAGGCAAAGAGAGGGATGATGAACAGGAAGGGCGTGAGGTTCAGATGGTAGGTAAAAAACCAGAATAGTCCTTCCACCGCCTGGAAGCAATCGGGCCCAACGTCAGCGTCAAAATCAGAGCCAGCCCTGCCGCCCCCAGAGCGTACAGCAATCCTTCCCAGATCAGCATAGCGCGCAGTTGCCGTCCGGTCATGCCCACGGCCTGGAGCACCGCCAGTTCCCTCTGACGTGCAATGATGCCAGTCAGGATGGCATTGAAGAAGTTCAGCACACCGACCAACCCAACGATGAAACTGAGCGCACCGCCCAGCAGCAGGAACATGGAGCGCATACTCTCAAATTCCCCAGCATAGGTGGCCTTGCTCTCGTAGTCCAGCTCCGGGTTGACGTTCTCAGTGTAATCCGCCAGGAAGGACTCCATGGCGGCGTTGGTCTCGTCGGTGGTGTCGAAGGCGTAGTACATCACATCCGACGTGCCGGTGTCCTGGACAAAGGTCTCGTCGTTCAGGATGAACTCATCGCTACCATAGTAGCGGTAGCTGAGGGCGAAGGGCACCGTCACCAGGGCCGCCACGGTGTAGTCAACGTCCCGGTACTTCACCGGCCGCTCCACCCAGTTGGCCCCGTCCGGCACATCCTCCAGGGAAGCCCAGACCTCGCCGGTGTCTGGGTCGTAATACTCGCTCTCCTCCACATAGCGGAGGGTGACGGTGTCCCCCAACCGGGCCCAGTGGGAGGCCATGTCTGCGTTTCCATAATCGTCCTCTGAGTATACGGCGGCGATAGCCCGGCTGCCCGGCTCGTAGAGGGCGGACAAATCTCCCTCCAGCACCGTCAGGTGGTCCAGGGCAAAATCGCTCATACCGGAGATCTGAACCCCGTCGGCCAGCAGGCCCGCCTCGTTCTTATCAGTCAGGCGTATCAGGTTGTCCATCTCCTCCGGGGTGTAGAAGTTCTGCTTGTTCTGCCGGAACCAGTCTTCGGTGACGTACTCCAGCACAGGAGAGGTCTGGTCGTACACCACGCCGCTGTCGGTGATGCCGCCCTGGGCGTCGATGTCATCAATGACGGACTGGGGCACGGCCTGTTCCGCACTGAACAGGGTGCTGGTCTGGAATTTTCCAGCATTGGCCACAATGAAATCGCTGGCGGTGAAATTGGACACATACTTGTCCATATCAAAGCCACCGGCAAAGTTCACCGTCACAGTAAGCAGCACCACCGCCAGTGACAGCGACAGCACCGTCACCACGGTCTTTCCCTTGCTGCGGCCCAGGTTGGCCCAGGCCATCGTGAAGGGACTGACCTTTCGGGCCTTCCGGCCCTTAACACGGGTCTTTTCGCTGCTGCCTTCGGTGTAGCGCACTGCCTCCACCGGGGAGACCCTGGCCGCCATCCGTCCCGGCTGCCGGCAGGAGATCAGCACCGTCAGCAGTGCGAAGGCCGCGGAAACGACAAAGATCCAGGGGCTTACAGAGGTCATTGGCATAATCCCGTTGAGCCGGGCCACAATCACCGGGGTTAGCTGCCCGCCGATCAGCCAGCCGATCACCAGCCCGATGGGGGATACCAACAGCAGAGAGGGTCAGGGCTTGCAGACGGATGATCCGCCGCAGTTGCCGGGGGGTGGTGCCGATGGTTTTCAGAGGCATAGAACCGGATATCCCCGCCACCGAGATCTGGAACACATTGTAGATGATGAGATACCCGGTGAAAACGATAAGCAGGATTACCCCGGCAATGGCCATGACCGTCATGGGGTCCACAATGTCGGACATCCGGGCCCCGGTGTAGCCCCAGTTGACGCCGGTATCAATGTAATTGTCCCCAGCGGTCTCGCTCTGGTAGCCGTGGTTTTCCAAAAATTTGGTTCAATCCCGCTCGATATGTCGGGAGTCGCTTTTCAGCATCACGTCCAAATTCCACCGGCCTGTCATGCCGTCATCAGGGCTGTCAGGATCTACGCCCACTTCCGCCAGGATTTCGTTCACCCGGCTTTCGGGAATCAGGACATGGTTCGCCACAATGGCCTCATCGTATTCCCACCAGCCACAGAGGGTGAAGGTTTGAGTGGTTTCGTGTCCATCTACATCAAAAGTGAGGGTAAACTCGGCCCCGATCTCCGGCTTTATGCCCAGCAGTTCCAGTACATGGGTGTCGGTAGCAGCCTGGTCGGTGCCCTCCTGCGGCAAAGAGCCTTCCACCGGGTCACAGTACATCCAGTGGGCCTCGTTGGCGTCGGCAAAGCTCACCTCCACATGAGCTTTATTGAAAGGCGCCTCCCTAGGCATACCCAGGTATCTCCGTTCGCCCCACTGGCCGATGAGAGGATCATCCTTCAGTTCATCAAACTGCGCCTGGGTCATGTACTTAAATCCGCCGTGGGAGAAGCCGCCCACCTGTCGAAAATTGGATTGCTGAAACCCATCGTTGATGGACAAGGCGATGGTGAATAGAGAAGTAAACAGCATCGTTGTCAGGGCGATAGCCACAATGGCAATCAGATTGCGCGTGCGGCTTGCCAGCAGGCTTTTCCACGCCAAATGGCGAACACATTTTCGATTTGAAACTTTCATGGCTCTCCCCCCTTACTGTGTCACAATCCGCCCATCCTCAATGCGGACAATTCGGTCAGAGAGTTGGGCAATTTCTTCGTTGTGTGTAATCATGACCATCGTTTGGGAAAATTTCCGGCCCGTCACCTTCATCAGGCTCAGTACATCTTGGCTGGTACGGCTGTCCAAGTTTCCGGTCGGTTCGTCGGCCAGGAGAATGGCCGGTTTGGTCGCCAAGGCACGGGCGATAGCCACCCGCTGCTGCTGGCCGCCGGAAAGCTGCCCCGGCAGGCTGTTCAACTTCTTTTCCAGCCCCAAGGCGGTGACTACCTCACCTACATAGCGCTCATCTACTTTACCACCATCCAACTGGATGGGCAAAACGATGTTTTCCCGCACCGTCAGCACCGGCACCAGGTTAAAACTTTGAAATACAAAACCAATTTTTTCGGCGGCGAAAAATTGTGAGTGCCTCATCCTTCAGGGAGAAGATGTTCTTCCCGTCCACGGTGACGGAGCCGGAAGTGGGCCGGTCCAGGCCCCCCAGCATGTGGAGCAGGGTGGACTTGCCGGAGCCGCTGGTGCCCACGATGGCTACGAACTCCCCGTCCTCCACGCTGAGATTGACACCATCCAGTGCTTTTACCTGCGTATCTCCTTTTCCGTAATATTTCTTTAAGTTTTTGGTTTCTAAAATCGTCATCTTGTATACCTCCACAAAAAAGTCTGCATTGCCTTTTGACAATACAGACTTTACCACATAATTCTTTCCTGAGCCTTTCTCAAATCTAACAGAGTTGAAAGATTTCCTGTTCTTCATATCCGATTCAACGCACGAGGCAAATACAGTGAGAAAGTGCTTCCGTTTCCTGGTTTGGAGGATACTTTGATATAACCGCCCTGAAGGGACAGAATTTCCCGTGCCAGGTAAAGTCCCAGGCCAAGCCCCTCCGCCGAGTGCGTTAACGTACCACGATAGAAGCGGTTAAAAATCCCGCCCTGTTCTTCTTCTGGAATACCGGGGCCCGTATCCGTCACGTCCACCCGGCAAAAGGTTTCGAGCATCTGTGCAGATACGGTAACCCTTCCGCCAGCGGGTGTGTACTTTACCGCGTTGTTTACAACATTGCCAAGGGCTTCGCTTGTCCAGCGCGGGTCAAAGGAGGCGTCGCCTACAAACGGAAGGTTCTGCAAGGTGATTTTCTTTTTTTTCCGCCGCAGGTCTTTCCTGTTCGACAGTCGCCTCTAATAAAGGAGCCACAGGACCCAGTGTGGGAGTTGGAACCACAATACCTGTTTCCAATCTCGAAGCCTTAACCAGAGTCTGAATCAGAAATGACAGTTTCTCCCCCTGTGTTAGCAGCGCCTGGACTTGTTCCCGCTGACGCGGCGACAGATCGCTTTCCGTCAAAAGCGAAGCGTATACAAGTAAATTTGCGATGGGTGTGCGCGTCTGATGGGAAATATCGGAGATCAGTGTTTTCACCGCTTCCTGTTCGGTTTTCATCGTTTTTTGCGTATGAGCAGAGCCGCGCAGGAAGCGAGCAAATTTTGTCTCCAGCGCAGACAGTTCTGTTTCATCAAAATGTTCCTCGGTAAAACCACTGGAAATAGACTGTTCCAACATATTATCCAGCCGCTGAACGGTTCTGCGCCGGGCCGTCCACTGCCAGAGCCCAAATAGAAGCCCAATGACAGCGAAAGCCAGCAACACCCAGGTCAAAGCTGTCATTTGCTTACCTCCCAAGTGTAACCAACCCCGTACACAGTTCTGATCGGGGCATTCCCGAGCTTCCCGCGCAGGCGCCGCACCGCCACAGATAAGGCATTTTCATCCACAAACTCGCCGCCGTCCCACACCTTTTCAAGCAGCAATTCTCTTGGTAACGTGCGGCCCCGGTTCTCCACCAGCAGGCGCAACAGGCGCTGTTCTGTCTTGGAAAGGTCGATGATTGTCCCTTCTTTGGAAAACTCCATCCGTGTGAAGTCGAGGATGAAACCGTTCAATTCGATCCGTTCCTGCTTTACCGGGACAGAGCGCCGCAGTTGGGCATTTACTCTGGCCCGGAGCACTGCCAAGGAGAAAGGCTTGGTAATATAATCATCTGCCCCAGCTTCAAGACCGGTAACTTCATCCAGTTCCAAATCATTAGCCGTAAGCAAAATAGCAGGTGTGGAGGTGCCATTCTGTCGCAGTGTTCGCAACAGTTCCAGCCCACTGCCGTCTGGCAGGTTAATATCCAAAATCAATAAATCAAAAACTACGCCCTGCAAAATCTTGATTGCCTGGAGACGTGTGCTGCAATGTGTGACGGTACAGTTTGGTGTTTCAAGTGCCATACAAATACCACGCCCCAGCGCTTCATCGTCTTCTAAAAGCAAAATTCGACTCACTTCTGTGCTCTCCCTTCCTTTGTTCTGCCATCGACCGGCTTTACAGCATCTTTAGGAAGCAGCCAAACACCGGCCATTTTCACAGCGCCGGGAATACGCCCCTCGACGCAGTAATAGTTGACTTGACGGGACGAAACGCCCCATTTTTCGCTTGCCTCTTTGAGTGTCATGTAGTCCATGCTCATACCTCCGACAATTTCTTTCATTATATTTCATTAGCTCGAAGAACGCAAGGCAGGAAATGTGAATAGATGTTGAATACGCTGCTATCGAAGAAGGATTTCTTTGATAGCTTTTTTTAATTCATCACTTGACATTGTGGCAAAGAGCTGATGAGCCAGGATGAGCTTGCTGTTATGGATGGAGGCAAGTGTATCCTCCAGCTGCGCGGTGTGCGTCCTTTCCTTTCGGATAAGTACGACATCACCAAGCACCCCAATTTCAAGTACACTGCCGACGCGGATGATAAGAACGCTTTTGACATTGAAGCATTCTTGTCTGCAAGGCTGAAACTCAAGCCCAATGAGGTCTGCGATGTATATGAAGTAGACACAAAGGG
>ENA-OQAR01000211-OQAR01000211.1-human-gut-metagenome-genome-assembly--contig:-NODE-211-length-16460-cov-4.453438_pt1 | contig 16460 bp, 25 predicted proteins | sample MGYA00242738_ERZ504533 | MGnify/ENA primary metagenome ERZ504533 (study PRJEB26092, sample SAMD00036276) | human gut metagenome | host: Homo sapiens | study: EMG produced TPA metagenomics assembly of... | reverse complement strand
CGCAACGATAAGGGCGTTGAGATCGAATCCGCCGGTCCTTCCCACCCCTGTGGAGATCACCGGCCTGACTGAAGTGCCCACCGCCGGCCGATATCTTCGAGGCTGTTGAGGATGAACGCCTGGCCCGTGAACTGGCTGACAAGCGTACCACCGAAGCCAAGGAAAAGCAGTTTGCTGCTTACACCAAGGTCACCCTGGATAACCTGTTTGACCAGATGGCCCAGAACGATATGAAGGAACTGCCCATTGTTGTCAAGGCTGACGTTCAGGGCAGCGCCGAAGCTGTGAAACAGAGCCTGGAAAAGCTCAGCAACGACGAAGTGCGCGTGCGCGTCATCCATGCCGGTGTTGGTGCGATTTCCAAGTCCGATGTTTCTCTGGCCGATGCTTCCAACGCCATCATCATCGGCTTTAATGTCCGTCCGGACGCTGTTGCCAAGGCCGAAGCCGAGCAGGCCGGTGTTGAAATGCGTATGTACCGCGTCATTTACGATGCCATCAACGATGTCTCCGATGCTATGAAGGGCATGCTGGCCCCCAAGGTGCGCGAAGTCGCCTTGGGCGAAGCACAGGTTCGCCAGGTCTACAAGATTTCCAGCGTTGGCACTGTTTCCGGCTGCCGTGTTACTTCCGGCAAGATCACCCGCGATGCCCAGCTGCGCCTGGTGCGTGACGGTATCGTCATCTGCGAGGATGCCATTGCATCCTTGAAGCGCTTCAAGGATGACGCCAAGGAAGTGGCCGAAGGCTATGAATGCGGCATCACCCTGCAGAAGTTCTCCGACGTCAAAGAGGCGACGTATTCGAGTGCTTCAAGCTGGAAGAATACCGCGATTGATCCGGCATTGAGCCGTTCCCGCTTGTTTGACAAGCCCCGCAGGGGCTTTATGAGGTAAAGTTATGCCAAGCAAAAACCATGGCCGTATGGCACAGGATATGAAACGCGAGCTGATCGCCATTATCGGCGAAATGAAGGCCCCCGCGTTTCGGGTGGTCTGTTGACTGTGACCCGGCTTGATGTTACCCCGGACCTGGATGTCGCCAAGGTGTACATCAGTGTAATGGGGCGCGAAGGCGGCGCCGACCCGGTGGTGAAAGCCCTGAACAAAGCTTCGGGCCATATCCGCACCGAAGTCAGCCGCCGCATGCACATCCGCAAAGCCCCGCGCTTTGTGTTTACCAAGGATGACAGCGCTGCTTACGCAGTGCACATTGACCAGCTGCTGCAGGATATTGAAAAAGCACACCCCGCAGCACAGGCAGAACCGGAAGAGCAGGAATAACCTGCCCAGACTGTATCTGAAAAGTCGAAAAAATAGTCTGTTTTTACAAACACAGCCGGATCTTGCGCTAAAAAACACAAAGGATCCCTGCGGCTCTTTGCCTTACATCCTGCTTGTGCTTGCGAAATATCTGTCATTTTCGTTGCTTTCAGATACATCTTAACTGGTGCTGCAGCCAGTCATCGACCAAAACGCGCAGTTGAAATTTACGCTTGCAGCTGCGCCTTCCCAAAGGCCGGAACCAACGGGGGAGAGGGAATAGCCCCCAATCGCGGCCGAGAAAAGAGGAGCCTTATGACCGAATCTGTGGATCGGCAGACAGCCGTGCTGCGTCTGCGCGGCGCGGACGATATCCTGATCCTTTGCCACAAAAACCCCGATGGCGATACCATCGGCTGCGCCGGTGCACTGTATCTTGCGCTCAAGGCGCTGGGCAAAAACGCCGCGATTTTATGCAGCGACACCATCCCCAAAATGTATGATTATATGGAGCTGCGCTGGTTTGACGGCAGCTTTAACCCTGCATTTGTGGTGGCGGTGGATGTTGCCAGCATCCAGCTTTTTGGCGAAAATAACAATGTGCCGCAGTATGCCGCCCATACCAACCTTTGCATTGACCACCATGCCAGCAACAGCGGCTATGCCTATGAAACCCTGCTGGACCCCCGGCGCCGCCGCGGCCTGCGAGTTTTTGCTGGATGTGATCGTGGATATGGGCGTGACCATTACGCCGCAGATCGCCAACTGCCTGTATACCGGCATTGCAACCGATACCGGCTGCTTTAAGTTTGCCAGTACCACGCCCCGCACCCATATGGCAGCGGCCCGCGTGATGGAAGCCGGTGCCGATGTGGAAAAACTGAATGCCCGCCTGTTTGAATCCCGCTCCCATGCCCGCATAACTGCGGAACGCATGGCGATGGAAAGCCTGGAATATTATTTCAACGACCTGTGCGCCGTGATCTGCCTGACCTGGGACCAGATCGAATCTTCCGGCGTGGCGGGTGCCGAGCTGGAGGACCTGACCAGCCTGCCGCGCTCCATTGAAGGCGTGGAGGTTGGCCTGACCTACCGCCAGCAGCGGGATGGCAGCTTCCGCATCAGCGTGCGTACATCAGGCAGCATTGATGCCTGCAACATTGCGCGCCGCCTGGGCGGCGGCGGCCATACCCGCGCAGCCGGGTGCGAGATCAGCGGCAACCTGGATAACGCCAAGCATGCCGTGCTGGAGGAAGTCCGCAAGGAGTTGCAGCGCTGCGGCTTGCTGGATCAGGACGCTGGTTGAAGGCCAGCTGCACCACAACGCGCAGCACACGGGGATGCGGCACACGCCTGCAAACCTGCAAGATGGCACCGTCTGCTTGCCGCCGCAAGGCTGGCACCGCAGCTGGGTGCTGCTGCCGAATGCAGCACAATAAACTGAAAAGGAAAACCCCAATGAATACTTGTGCCATTCTCCCAGTTGATAAACCTGCGGGCTGGACCAGCTTTGATGTGCTGGCCAAGCTGCGCGGTGCGCTGGGAACGCGCAGGCTGGGGCACGCGGGCACACTGGATCCTATGGCGACTGGTGTGCTCGCCGTGTTTATCGGCAATGCCACCGCCGCGGCGGATCGCCAGCCTGACCATGATAAAACCTATGAAGCTACCATTCGCCTTGGCCTGCGCACCGATACCGGCGATGTGACCGGCACTGCGCTGGAAACCGCTCCTGTTACGGTGGGTGAAGCAGAGCTGAAAGCCGTTTTGCCGCAGTTTATGGGCCGGCAGATGCAGCTGCCGCCGATGTATTCAGCGGTCAAGATCAACGGCCAGCCGCTGTACAAGGCGGCCCGCAAAGGCCAGACGGTGGAGCGCACCCCGCGCCCCATCACGATTTATGAGATTACCTACCTGGGCAGCCCGGCACCGGGGGATTATACCATCCGAGTCAGCTGCTCCAAGGGCACCTACATCCGCGTTCTGGCGGAGGATATCGGTACAGCTTTGGGCGTGCCCGCCACATTGGCGGCACTGCGCCGCACCCGCGCCGGGGCGTTCAAGATTGAGGAATGCCACACCCTGCCGGAAATCCTGGCCGCTGCCGAAGCAGGTACCCTGCAGCAAAGTGGATGGCTGCTGCCGGTGGAACACGTGTTTGCCTCGCTGCCTGCCCTGACGGTGGACGATGCAGTGAAAAAGCACCTCTTCAACGGCTGCCCCACCAGCCACTACCGCGCACAGGACGGCAAATACCGCGTGTATGATGCCGCAGGTACCTTTTTGGGGCTTGCCAACGTGACGCAGGGTGTGCTGCAGGTGGAAAAGATCTTCTGCGAGCGGGCGTGAACGCCTGCACCCAAACCGCAACGGGCAGAACCGCTGTCCGCTCAACAACAGGAAGTATGCCAACTACCATGAATATTTTGAATACACTGGCCCCGGTGGGCGCACCCAACGGCAGCGCCGTGGCCTTGGGCTATTTTGACGGTGTTCACCTTGGGCACCGCCGTGTGCTGGGGGCAGCGGTGGAATACGCCGCGGCCCACGGCCTGACCCCCGCGGCTTTTACCTTCAGCCTGCCGGGCGGGCAGTCGCTCAAGGGCGGGCGTATCTTGTCCGCTGGGCAAAAGCATGCCCGCGTTGCCGCTTTGGGCATTACCGCCTATATGGAACCCCCGTTTGAATCCTTCCGCAGCTTAAGCCCGGAAGATTTCGTCAACAAAATTCTGGTGGAATGCTTTGCCGCCAAGGCGGTGTTCTGCGGCGATAACTTTACCTTTGGCGCATATGCCGCCGGGAATGTGGACCGCCTGAAGGAGCTGTGCGCCCCGCTGGGCATCGCCGTGACCATTGTGGACATGGCACAATACGGTGGGCAGACGGTTTCCTCCACTCGCATCCGTGCCGCGCTGGAGGAAGGCCGCATCGAGGATGCCAACGCCATGCTGGGGGCACCCTACTGCATTGACTGGCCGGTGCGCCACGGCAAGGGCATCGGCACCTCCAAGCTGGGCAAACCCACCATCAACCAGAACTATCCCGCAGACGCTTTGCAGCCCTGCACCGGCGTGTACCTGACCCGCATCTGGCTGGATGGCCGCTGGTGGCCATCCGCAACCGGTATTGGCCGCCGCCCCACCGTGGATGCCGCCAACGCCCCTGTTACCTGCGAAACCTATGTGCCGGGCTACCATGGCGATACCTATGGCCAGACGCCGGTGCTGGAATTCCACCACTACCTGTGCGCTGTGCGCAAGTTTGGTACATTGCAGGAGCTGGCAGACCTGATCGAAACTGCTGCCCAGCAAAGCATTGCCTATTTTGCCGCAAAGGAGGAAGCGTAATGCGCCGTAAGGATCGTGAAGTGGCGGACCTGGAGGGCCAACTTGCCATTTTGGAACAGTGCCCCGTCTGCCGCGTTGCCATCAACGACCCGGCATCCGGCGTGCCGTACCTTGTTCCGCTGAACTTTGGTATGGCCGCCGGGCCGCAAAGCCTGACGCTGTATTTCCACTGTGCCCCCGTTGGCACCAAGCTGGACCTGCTGCGCGCTGACCCCAATGTGAGCTTTGAAGCTGACTGCCCCGGCACCGTAAGCGGCGGGGCAACCTCCTGCACTTATGGCATGAACTACCAGAGCGTCATTGGCCGCGGGACCGTCCGCTTTGTGGAAGGCGGGGAAAAGCTGACCGCCCTGCAGGCGCTGATGCAGCATTACCACTGCCCGGACCTGCCCTTTGAGCCGGAAATGGTGGAACACACCACGGTTTTGGCCCTGGACGTTGCCGCCATGACCGGCAAACGCCGCACATCGTTTTAAGGGCGGGACCCATCATCCGAGGAATTCGGAAGAAATTCGGAGGATACTGATTTGGAACGTAAAAAACTGGCTCCCGGTGTATTTATCACCACATTGGATGCCAAAAAATTTAACCGCTGCCGCATTACCATCCATCTGCGCTACCCGGCATTGCGCCGCAGCGCAACGGATGCCGCTGTGCTGCCGCTGGTGCTGGAACGCGGCTATGCGGGCTGCCCGGATATGACGGAGCTTTCCCGCAAATTGGCGCGGCTGTACGGTGCCGACCTTGGCGTGGACCAGAGCAGCGCCGGAATTGACCGCGTGCTGACGGTGGACATCTGCGGCATCAAGGATCGCTTTGCCCTTGACGGTGAGAATCTGACCCGTGAATATGCCGATATCGCCTTTGGTACCATCTTTGAGCCGTACCTGATTGATGGTGTGTTTGACCCGGAGGCTGTGCGCATTGAAAAAGAATCCCTGGCCCGCCGCCTGGATGCCGAGTTCAACAATAAGCGCCTGTACTGTGTGCGCCAGGCCCGCCGCAAATTTTACGGCGATTCCCCGGCAGGCATTGAGCTGGGCGGCTACAAAAGTGACCTGCCCAACGTACGCCCCAGACTCTGAAAGCCGAGTATGACCGCATCCTTTCGCTGGCATCCATTGATGTGATGGTGCAGGGGGCGGATCCCGCCCTGGTGGAAGAGCTGCTGCTGCAAAAGCTGGCTGGCGCTGCCCGCAGCCCCCAGCGCTTTGCCATGCCGCTGGCCATGCCCATTATTGAAACCCAGCACTTCAGCGAGGAAATCCCCGGCCTGACCCAGGCCAAGCTGTGTATGCTGTTTACCCGCGGCACGCCGGAGGACCTGCCCAGCATTACCGTGATGCGGATGGCAATGAGCGTGTTTGGCGGCTCCACCACCAGCCGCCTGTTCCGCAATGTGCGCGAAAAACAGAGCCTTTGCTATTACTGCGGTTCCAGCGCTCTGCGCGCCACCGGTGTGATGATGGTGGATTCCGGCGTGGAGCCGGGCCGCGAAGCCCAAGCCGAAGCTGCGATCCTGAAAGAACTGAACGACCTGTGCACCGGCCCTATCACCGAACAGGAAATGGACGACTGCGCCGCAGCCTGCTTTCCAGCCTGGATTCGCTGGGGGATTCCCTCGGAGGACTGGAAACTGGTACTATGGCCAGATCCTGCGTGACGAAGCGCTGGCCCCGCCGGAATACGGCAAGGTGCTGACCAACGCCGTTACGGCGGACGAAGTGCGCGAAGTGCTGCAGAGTTACCATTACTCTGTTGGCTACACGCTGACGGCAAAAGGGGAGGAGGAAAACGCATGATGGAACACGCAGAACACAGCCCGGCTGCCATCCGGGAAAAAGCCGCGGGGGCGGTCAACTGCCAGAGCGTGACCCTGCCCAGCGGCTTGACGGTTTTGTGCCGCACTATGCCGGGCTACAGCTCGGTACACGCCATGTACGCCACCAACTTTGGCTCCGTTGTGCGGGAATTTACCCTTAACGGCAAACGGATCCAGCTGCCCGCCGGTACCGCGCACTTTCTGGAACACAAAATGTTTGAATCCGAGCAGGGCGATGCGTTCGACTGTATGCCAAAACTGGCGCTGCGGCAAACGCTTTTACCAGCTATGACCGCACCTGCTATATTTTTACCGCAACCGGCATGACGGATGAAAACCTGGATATTCTGCTCAACATGGTCGGTCATCCCTGGTTTACCAAGGAGACCATCGCCAAGGAGCAGGGCATCATCGGGCAGGAAATCAAAATGTATGACGACAGCCCGGATTGGCGGCTGCTGACCGCACTGTTCCGCTGCCTGTATAAAAGCCATCCCATCCGGGACGATATCGCCGGCACCACCCAGAGCATTGCCGAGCTGACGCCCGAACTGCTGTACGCCTGCACCGATGCGTTCTACCGCCCCGGCAACATGGTGCTTTCCGTTGCGGGCAACATCACGCTGGATCAGGCTGTGGAAGCCTGCCGCCGCAACGGTGTGTATGACGCAGTGGAACCCCCGCAGGTGGAAACCATCTTCCCGCAGGAAGCCGATACGGTGCAGCACAAAGAAACCACCTTTACCATGCCGGTCAACAAGCCCTGCTTTGCCCTTGGCTACAAGGAAGCCGCCATCAACCGCGGCGATACCCGCATGGAGGTCATCGCAGACCTGCTGCCGGACCTGATCTGCGGCGGGCTGACGAATCTGTACCGCAAGCTGTATGATGAATCGCTGGTCAACCCGGAGTTCAGCGGCGATTATCTTTCCACCGAGGGAGCCTGCATCATCGCTTTTACCGGTGAAAGTGAGACCCCGCGTGAGGTTGCCCAGATGGTGCGGGATGAAATTGCCCGCCTGCGCCAAAACGGCGTAGACCCGGAGCTGTTTACCCTGGTCAAAAACCAGATGTACGGCGAAATGCTGGCTGATGTGGAGAACGTGGACGATGCCGCCGAGGAGATGGGCATGGCCTTCCTGAAAGGCCGCACCCTGGCAGATGAAATTGAAGCGCTGGCCACTTTGACCGTTGACGATGTGAACAAGGCACTGCAAACCATGCTGCTGGAAGAAAACAGCGCCTATATCCAGATCGACCCGAAGGAATGAGGTGTAATGGCAGATGTCTTTTGATGTTCAGTTTCCCGGCCTTGGGCTGGAATTTACCATCAACCGCGTTGCGCTCAGCATTGGCGGTTTCAACATTTACTGGTACGGTGTGATCATCGCCGCGGGCATGGTGCTTGCCATGCTGTTTGCTTTCCGCAATGCGGATGATTTCGGCATCAACTCCGACCGCCTGATCGATGTGATCCTGGTGGGCGCGGTCATGGCAATCGTCTGCGCGCGCATTTATTATATTGTGTTTGCGCCGTTCAAGTATGAAAGCATCTGGCAGATGATCGATATCCGCCAGGGCGGTATTGCCATTTACGGCGCGGTCATCGGCGCATTTGTGTTTGGCGGCCTGATGGCCAAGATCCGCCGCATTCCCATCCTGCCGCTCTTTGATCTGGTTGGGATATGCTTCCTGATTGGTCAGGGCGTGGGCCGCTGGGGCAACTTTGTCAACCAGGAAGCTTTCGGCAGCAACACCACGCTGCCCTGGGGCATGTACAGCGAGGGTACCTATAACTACCTGCTCAGCGTACAGGCCACCCTGGCCGCTGAGGGCGTTACTGTGGACCCCACCCAGCCGGTACACCCGACCTTCCTGTACGAGAGCATCTGGTGCCTGGTGGGGGTTGTGCTGCTGGCAAGCCATATCAAAAAGCGCCGCTTTAACGGTGAACTGTTTCTGCTCTACATCATCTGGTACGGCCTGGGCCGCTACTGGATCGAGGGTCTGCGCACCGATGCGCTGATGGTCACTTCCACCCTGCGTACCAGCCAGCTGGTGGCACTGGTGTCTGTGGCCACGGCGGTGGTGCTGCTGGTGGCCGGGTTGCAGCGATTTAAGGGCGCGCAGCTGATGGTGCCGCTGCAGGTGAGCAACCTGAAAAAACTGGATGCCGCCGGAACTTATTTTGTGGTGGATGAACTGCCCGCAAGTGCGTCCCATCACGAATTCGTTCAGGCCACTGCCGCCATGAACCGCCGCCTGGAGGAATTTGACCTTGACGAAGCGGAAAAAGTGGAAGATAATAGTGACAATGGTGAAGCGATAGAAGAGGGGAATGTGGTAGCCGAACCCCAGCAGCCCGCTGAAGCGCCGGAAACCCCGGCCCCGGAGGACGAAGCAGGGGAGTAACGTTTAGGTGCATCCTGCACCTGAAAACCGCAGGAGGGAATGCAAAGATGAGTGCACAGATCATTGACGGAAAGGCCCTTGCGGCCGCAACCAAAGCCGAAGCTGCCGCCGAAGCAGCGGCCCTGAAAGCCAAGGGCATCGAACCCTGCCTGGCTGTGATTCTGGTGGGCGAAAACCCCGCCAGCCAGGTGTATGTGCGCGGCAAGGTAAAGGACTGCGGCGAATGCGGCATCAAGAGCCTGGAACTGCGCATGCCGGAAACCACTACCCAGGAAGAACTGCTGGCCAAAATTGCAGAGCTGGCAGCCGACAAAACCGTAAACGGCATTCTGGTTCAGCTGCCGCTGCCCAAGCAGATTGATGAGCACGCCGTGATTGACGCCATCCCGCCGGAAAAGGACGTGGACGGTTTTTCCCCTGTCAACGTGGGCCGTATGCAGACCGGCCAGCCCTGCTTTTTGCCCTGCACCCCGGCGGGCTGCATCCGCATGGTCGAATCTACCGGCACCAAAATTGACGGCAAAAATGCCGTGGTCATCGGCCGTTCCAACATTGTGGGCAAGCCCGCAGCCCTGTTGCTGCTGGCTAAAAATGCAACCGTTACGGTCTGCCATTCCCACACGGCCAACCTGAAAGAAATCTGCGCCAACGCGGATATTCTGGTTGCCGCCGTTGGCCGCGCTGGTTTTGTGACCGGCGATATGGTCAAGCCCGGCGCCGTGGTGATCGATGTTGGCATCAACCGCGGTGCGGACGGCAAGCTGCACGGCGATGTGAACTTTGAGGAAGCAAGCGCCGTGGCGGGTTACATCACCCCGGTGCCCGGCGGCGTTGGCCCCATGACCCGTGCCATGCTGATGAAGAACACCACCCAGGCTGCCGCCATGCAAAATGGCGTTGCTATTTGAAATTATTTCAAAAGTATCTTGACGGAACCGGGCGCATGTGGTATGATAATTAGGCCGCATGGCATGGGCTCTGCAAGTGTGTGCATTTGCACGCCGCCCCGCATCCAGCGAGACTTATTGAAAGAGGTTATCACATGTACGCAGTTATTCTGACCGGTGGCAAGCAGTACAGCGTCAAAGTTGGCGACAGCATTTTTGTTGAGAAGCTGAACGCTGAGGCTGACAGCGAAGTCACCTTCGAAAAAGTCCTGGCCGTTGGCGAGGAGGGCGCTGTTAAGGTTGGCGCTCCCGTTGTTGAAGGCGCTACCGTTGTCGGCAAGGTCATCAAGAACGGCAAGGGCAAGAAGCTCAACATCATCACCTATCGTCCCAAGAAGGGCAGCATGGTTCGCAAGGGCCATCGTCAGCCCTACACCAAGGTGGAAATCACCGCGATCAACGGCTAAGGAGGTTAAGCACAATGGCACATAAGAAAGGCGTAGGTTCTACCAAGAACGGCCGTGATTCCGAGTCCAAGCGCCTCGGCGTAAGCGCGGCGACGGTCAGTTTGTTCTGGCCGGCAACATTCTGGTCCGTCAGCGCGGCACCCACATCCATCCGGGTGAGGGCGTCGGCATCGGCAGCGATGACACCCTGTACGCTCTGGTTGATGGCCGCGTTCATTTCGAGCGCGTTGGCCGTGACCGCAAGCGCTGCACTGTCAAGCAGTAAGTAACCTTTTAAGGGCGGGCCGTGCGGCTCGCTCTTTTCTTTTGCCCAAAGGCGAGAAAAGGCGGGGAAACGTGGCAAAAGAGTAGCAAGGTAGAGGGCCGATTGCAAAACCCCGGCAAGTTCTGTAGGGGGCGATGCTCGCATCGTCCCGCGGTACATTACCCTATTTGCTCGCCTCAATCTTTTGCCGCCTATCCCGCCCTGCGGCCGATGACGAGCATCGGCCCCTACAAACCCTCTGCAATGTTTGCAGCGATAAGCAAGGTTTCTCTACGGCAGGGTGAGGGCATCCTGCTCTACAAATATTTTTAATGTTTGCGGCTAGTCATAAAAAGCGATGTAGGGAACGGTCTCGACCGTTCCGACAACGATGCCCAGATGCGTACCCTAAAAAGAAAATATTCCCGCCATTCTGCGTACACACTATATTATAAAATCATAGACTAACCAATCAATCCAATCTTTAATATCCGATTCTGTGCCGCCATTGGCGGTACACCATCATTTTTCATTATTCTCGATTCTTTGTATTTGCAACACCCCCTAAAGGAGGTAACACATGCCCAGTACCAGTAATTTTATTGATGTCGCAACCATCTGGCTGCACGCCGGCAAGGGCGGCGATGGCGCGGTCAGCTTCCACCGCGAAAAGTTCGTCGCGGCTGGCGGCCCGGACGGCGGCGATGGCGGCCGCGGCGGCAACATCGTGTTCCAGGCGGACCCAACTTGTCCACCTTGATGGACTTCCGCTATAAGCGCAAGTATACCGCCCCCGATGGCGAAAATGGCCGCGGTGCCCGCCAGAAAGGCAAGGATGCCGATGACCTGGTCATCCGCGTGCCCCGCGGCACCGTGCTGAAAGAAGCCGAGACCGGCCTGGTCGTGGCGGATCTTTCCGGCGATGCCCCGGTTGTTGTGGCCAAGGGCGGCCGCGGCGGTTGGGGTAATGCCCGCTTTGCCACCCCCACCCGTCAGATCCCGCGCTTTGCCAAGCCCGGTCTGCCCGGTGAGGATATGCACCTGACTCTGGAATTGAAAGTGATCGCGGATGTTGGCCTGATCGGCTTCCCCAATGTGGGCAAGTCCACCCTGATCAGCACCATCAGCGCGGCACGCCCCAAAATTGCAAACTATCACTTTACCACGCTGACCCCCGTTCTGGGCGTTGTGCGCGTTGGCCCGGAACAGAGCTTTGTCTGCGCCGATATCCCCGGCCTGATCGAAGGTGCTGCCGATGGCGTTGGCCTGGGCCATGACTTCCTGCGTCATGTGGAGCGCTGCCGCCTGCTGCTGCATGTGGTGGATGTTTCCGGCTGCGAGGGCCGCGACCCCAAGGAGGACTTGAGCAGATCAACCACGAGCTGGAGGCTTCTCCGCAGATCTGGCTACCCGCCCGCAGATTGTTCTGGGAAACAAGTGTGATATCGCAACCCCCGAACAGGTAGAAGAATTCAAGCAGTTTGTGGAAGCCAAGGGGCTGACCTTTGTGCCCATCTCCGCCGCAACCCGCCAGGGGGTGGACGCTCTGCCCGCCCTGGTGTACAGCCGCCTGAAAGAGCTGCCGCCGGTCAAGGTGTTTGAGGCAGAGTACGTTAAACCCAGCTTGGTCGATGCCCCCACCCGTCCCTTTACCGTGGAGCGCACTGGTGCCCACGAGTTTACCGTGGACGCCCCCTGGCTGGAGCGTATTCTGGCCGGTACCAATGTGGAGGACTATGAAAGTCTGCAGTATTTCCAGACCCAGCTGGGCGATTCCGGTATCTGGATGAGCTGGTCCGCCAGAATGTGGAAGAGGACGATACCATCAAGATCGGCGAATATGAGTTCGATTACGTTTATTGAGGCACGCCATGTTATTTGAAGCACACCCGGAAATTGATATCCACGAAATGTCACCGCTGGCCCTGGCTTTTGCGGGGGATGCCGTGCTGGAACTGCTGGTCCGCCAGCGTCTGGTGGAAACATCCCGCCTGCAGCCGGGTCGCTGCACAGCGTGGCAACGCATTATGTATCTGCCCACGCGCAGAACCAGGAGCTTGCCCTTATTGAGCCGATGCTGACCGAGGAAGAGCAGAACATTTTTGCGCCGCGGCAAAAATGCCAGCAAAGCCAGCGTGGCCAAGCATGCCACCGCGCAGGAATACCGCGCCTCCACAGGCTTTGAGTGCCTGCTGGGCTGGCTGCACCTGATGGGCCGGGATGACCGGATCGAAGAACTGTTTGAAACGATCTGGAAAAATTATACCCCGGAACAATAAGTGCCTGTGCGCAGAAACACAAGCTGCAACAAAGCCGGTGCCCAGCAAACGGCACCGGCTTTTTGCGTGGCGGCACAATAAAATAGGCAGTGCTGTTGATATAGCACTGCCTTAGACTGCCAAATAGCGCTCCGTAGGGGCAGACATCGTTCGCCCGCGGCCGCTTGCCCTGTGCATAACCTTAAAAATGTGTTTTGAAGCCAGATTCTTCAATATGCATCTGGCTTTTCAGGGCAAAGCATCACTTCTTTTTGCTGCCGTCGTCCTTGCCCTTGGTGCCGCAGCCACAGCCGCAGTCTGTGGTGGAGTTGGTGGTTTTCTGCGTGGTGCTCTGGGTAGCTTTCTGGCTGGCCTTGCGGGTATTGCAGTTCTGGGTCTTGTTCTGTTCGTTGGTGCTGCGTGCCATATGCGGGTACTCCTTTCAAAATCAAAAACGATTTGGGGCCGGGTTCCACCGGCTCTGCCAATAGTCTGCCCAGCCTTGCCGCTGATATGCAAAATGGAGGTTGATCCATGATAATTTCACAACTGCCGGAACTGTTTGTTCAGCGGGAGCGCGCCCTGCTTGGCCCGCGGTTTGATGCAATGTTTTCCTATCCGGGGCAGGGGGCGGTGCGTGGGGCCAGCGTGAATGCCCTGCGCTGCACGCCTCAGCAGTTTGCTGCGCTGGCGGATTTTCCGCTGGAAGCATCGCCGTTTTGCGCGTCTGCTTTTGTGGTGCCGCAGCCGGATTGGAAACCCGGCCGCCACCCCTACCACCATGCGGGAGCCTTTTATGCGCAGGAACCCAGCGCCAGCGCCCCGGCTGCGCTGCTGGATGTGCACCCCGGTATGCGGGTGGCGGACTTGTGCGCCGCGCCGGGCGGCAAAACCAGCCAGCTGGCCGCCGCGCTGGCCGGGCATGGCGTGCTGCTGGCCAACGAGTTTGTGGCTGCCCGCGCCGAAGTTCTGCGCCAGAATCTGGAGCGCATGGGCGTGACCAACGCCATTGTGACCAACGAGGACACCGCCCGCCTGGCTGCCGCGTACCCCGGCCAGTTTGACCGCATTCTGGTGGATGCCCCCTGTTCCGGCGAGGGGATGTTCCGCAAGGAAGCGTTGCCGTGACCCAGTATGACCAGCCCCTGCTGGATCGCTGCGCCGCTTTGGGGGCAGAGATTCTGGAAAACGCCGCGGCCATGCTGGCGCCGGGCGGAATTTTAGTCTATTCCACCTGCACCTTTGCGCCGGGGGAAGATGAAGGGCAGATCGCAACTTTCCTGGCAAGGCATCCGGAGTTTACCCTGTGTGATCTTTCCGGCTGCGGCTTTGGCCAGCCCGGTGAAGCCAACCGGGCTGGAAACGATCCATTACAGGCAGGATACTGCCGCCGCATCTGGCCCTGTGATGGCGGCGAGGGCCATTTTATGGCCAAACTGCAAAAGGCGGCGGATGCCCCGGCGGTGGAACTGCCGCGCGGCAAAAACGGTAAAGGAAAAGGCGGCAAAACACCCCGTGTGGATGCCAAGCATTGCAGGCGTGGCAGAGCTTTGCCAAAGAGCTTTTCCCCACATTGGCGGGCCAGCCCATTGCAGTAGTGGGGGACGGCTTTTTGCTGGAGCCGCCCGCCCTGCTGCCCGCGGCAAAGCTGCATGTGCTGCGCGCCGGGGTGCCCGTGGGCCGCGCGGCAAAAGGGCGCTTTGAACCGGCCCACGCGCTGTTTATGGCTTACGGTGCCCAGTGCACCAATTGCGAGGAGCTGACCCTGGCGGATCCGCGCACCGCAGCGTGGCTGCGCGGGGAAGAGATCGAAGCCCAAACCGCCCAGAACGCTGGTGTGCTGTGCTGGTGGATGGCTTCCCCCTCGGCGGGGGCAAGGCCAGCGGGGGCCGCATTAAGAACCATTACCCCAAAGCCCTGCGCAACCTGAAATGACCGTAAAAATAGTGCAGACATAAAAAGCGGAAAGGGGAAAGCTGCAACCATAGCCCCGTTTCCGTCAACATGGTTAGCACTTGAAAAAAGTTCGTTCTGTATTTACAAAACGTTTGCCGCTTTTTGTTTTCAAATACATCCAGAAAAACACCGCCAAAACATTGAAAACGGCATAGAAATGTGCTATACTATACTAATGTAATTTGTCGGTTCACGCACTTTGCGCAAAGTGCGGGAATCTTACCGCCTTCAATGTGCGGTTACACATCAATTTTTTAGGGGGATTTTCATGTCCGGACATAGCAAATGGAATAACATTAAGCGCAAGAAAGAAAAGACCGATGCGCCCGTGCCAAGGTTTTCACCAAGATCGGCCGCGAGATCGCTGTTGCCGTTAAGGAAGGCGGCGGCAACCCCGCTTCCAACTCCAAGCTGGCAGCCCTGATTGCTAAGGCTAAGGCGAACAGTGTGCCGAATGATAACATTCAGCGCATCATCAAGCGCGCCGAGGGCGGCGATAAGACCGAGTACGAAGCAATTACCTATGAAGGTTACGGCCCCGGCGGCATTGCCGTTATGGTCGAAACCCTGACCGATAACCGCAACCGTACCGCTGCCAACATGCGCCATTACTTTGATAAGTTTGGCGGCAACTGGGCCAGATGGGCTGCGTTGGCTTCATGTTCACCCAGAAGGGTGTGATCGTGGTTGACCTGGAAGATGCCGACCCCGACCAGCTGATGATGGATGCTCTGGATGCCGGTGCCGAGGACTTTGATGCAGGCGAAGAGGCTGCACAGGTCACCACTGATCCCGATAACTTCACCGCTGTGTGCAACGCACTGGAAGAAAAGGGCTATAAGTTCATTTCTGCCGATGTGGCACAGGTTCCTTCCACCACCACCGCCCTGACCGATCCGGATCAGCTGGTCAACATGGGCAAGCTGCTGGACGCACTGGACGACGACGACGACGTGCAGAACGCATGGACTACCCTGGAGAATGAAGAAGACCTGGACCGCTGATTGGCAGCCAAGGTTTGAGCTTGAATGTTTAAGGAGGCGCGCAAAAGCCGGATGTTTCGGTTTTTACGCGCCTTCTTTTTACACAAAGGAGCCATGTTATGAGCCAACTTCCCCTTTGCCCGCACTGCTTGGAACCCGTGCGCAGCGGCTACCATGGCAGCTGCCCCAACTGCGGCAAGTCCCTGGAAAACCATAACCCCGAGCGCGCTGCCCCTTGGCACCCAACTGGGCGGGCATTACACCGTGGGTGAATACCAGAGCGCCGACGGCGACGGCCTGTGCTACCGCGGTGTGGATAATGATGACGTCGGTTTGTGCTGATCAAAGAGTATTTCCCGGTAACGCTGTGCAATGGCCGCAGCCCAGATGGCGACCTGATGCCCAAAGAGGGCCGGGAAGTGCTGTTCAAAACCAGCCGGATGGATTTCAAAGATTTGTACGATGACCTGCACCGCATCACCCCGGCAACCGGCCTTTCGCAGATTCTGGATGTGATGGAAGAAAACAACACCGTATACGCGGTGGAGGAAACCGAGAAGGGCATGACCCTGACCCATTACCTCAAACTGCGCGCCCGCACCCTGACCCCCGTGGAGGCCCGAACCTTGCTGCAGCCCGTGATGGAGGGGGTGGCCCTGCTTCACAAGGCCGGGCTGATCCACCGCGGCATCTGCCCGGATAACATCCTGCTGCCTATTGACGGTGCGCCCGGCTGACCGGGTATGGCACGCTGGCCCTGCGCACGGCAGGCAGCGAGCTGAAAAGCCAGCTTTACCCCGGCTATGCGGCACTGGAACAGTA
>ENA-OQAR01000210-OQAR01000210.1-human-gut-metagenome-genome-assembly--contig:-NODE-210-length-16521-cov-2.740210_pt1 | contig 16521 bp, 18 predicted proteins | sample MGYA00242738_ERZ504533 | MGnify/ENA primary metagenome ERZ504533 (study PRJEB26092, sample SAMD00036276) | human gut metagenome | host: Homo sapiens | study: EMG produced TPA metagenomics assembly of... | reverse complement strand
TTACGCAGGGTTTCAAGATCCTGTTGCCATACACGTCAGGCTGACGCACGCCAAGACGGCCAAGATTCGGCCCATTGACGACCACTACTTTAGTCATATTCCACTTCCCTACCTTGTTTACTGCTGAATACGACGGAACGCCTCTTCAACGGCGTCCGCAGGCGGATCCTCAAGATGAATCGGATGGCCGACGCCTCAAGCACCACGAAACGAAGCTTATTGCCGCGAGCCTTCTTATCCCGGTGCATCAATGCGAGCACATCATCCATGTGCCATTGTTCCAGGACGTAGGCAGCCCCAGAGATCCCAACAACGAACGATGATAGTCCACGAGATCCTGATCGATGTACCCCAGAAGATGCGACAGTTCGGCCGCATACACGCAACCGACCGCCACCGCATTACCATGACGCCAGCGGAAATGCTCAAGCTTCTCGATGGCATGACCGAGCGTATGCCCATAGTTGAGGAATTCGCGCAATCCCGCCTCTTTAAGGTCGGCGGACACATGGTAGGCCTTCACGCTCACGGTATGTTCGATCAGCTCCGCGACCACATCCTTCAGGCCGGAATCCAAGAACGTCGACCCGTCGAAGGCACGCAATTCACCGGCATGGTCCTCGAGGATCTGCAGAATCTCCGGGTCCATGATGAAACCGGACTTGGCGACCTCGCCCAATCCTTCGATGAAGATGTCGTTCGGCAGTGACGCAAGCGATTTCAGATCGGCAAGCACTCCGGCAGGCGTATAGAAAGAGCCGACCAGGTTCTTCCCCTGAGGGGTATTGATGCCGGTTTTACCGCCGGTCGAAGCGTCAACCATGGCCAGCAACGACGTCGGGCAGTTCACGTAGCGAATGCCACGCATCCATGTGGCAGCCACAAACCCCGCCAAATCGGTTGCCGCGCCACCACCAAGGCCGACGATCGCGTCAGAACGAGTGAAACCCTCATCCCCCAAACGCTGCCAGATACCATTGGCCACTTCAATGGTCTTGCCGGCCTCCGCGTCGGGAATCACAATATCGTACGCATCATAGCCCGCCTGACGCAACAAAGTACGCGCACGGTCCGAATGACGCTGCACCGGCTGGGTGTGGATAAGCGCCACTTTGGCAGGCTTGCTTCCCAACACCTGCGCAAGCTGGCCCATCACACCCTCTCCGATACGAACATCGTATGGTTCGATGGTGGAACCGGTGACATGGACTATACGTTGATCAATCATTTCCATCAGCTTTCTCGCCGCGGCTTGGGGAGACGTGGCCACGCGTGCCCACATGCACGTTCGCCACGCTCCTGAACACCGGGTCACGTTCCTTGTAGAGCTTCTTCCAACGCTCATTGGCATCGCCATTAAGCATCGGACGGCCTCCACCGCGATTTGCCCGCTCCATGGCTTCCTCAGGATCGGCCATAAGATACACGACCTTGCCGCCGTCCGCGATATACTGCGCCAATCCTTCCTGAATGGAAGCGTCATCGGCGCTCCCCCCACCCAAGGAAAAGATACCGTCGAAATCCTCGAGCATATCAAGCACGACGTCGCTTTCCAGCCTCCGGAATTCCGGTTCCCCATACTTTTCGAAGTACTCGGGAATCCGCATTCCGGCATCATGCTCAATCTCATTGTCCGCATCGGCGAACGGCAGATTCATCATCTGCGCCACTTCCTTGCCGACACGAGTCTTGCCCGCCCCCATCATGCCGATGATCACGGCGACAGGCCTACGCATACCACTCATAGACGAATCACCTCATATGCTCAGGCCATGAGGCAACGTACTGCTCGGCGTTACGCTTGGTTTCGGCAACGCAATCGCCGCCAAACTTCTCAAGCACATACTGCGCGATGGTCAAACGCACCATCGCCTCGGCAACAACAGCCGCCGCCGGAACCGCAGTATTGTCGGAACGCTGGTTAATGGCCTGCGCCGGCTCGCCCGTGGTCACATCGACGGTACGCAACGCCTTCGGAATGGAAGGAATCGGCTTCATCGCCGCACGTACGACGATCGGCTGCCCATTCGACATGCCACCCTCGATACCACCCGCACGGTTGCTTAGACGCGCAATACGGCCGTCATCGCCCACCACCATTTCGTCATGAGCCTGAGAACCCGGACGCATGGCCTCAAGGAAACCATCACCGATCTCCACGCCCTTGATGGCCTGAATACCCATCACCGCACTGGCAAGAGCAGCATCAAGACGACGATCCGATTCAACATACGTGCCCACGCCTGCGGGAACGCCGTACACCACAACCTCGATCACACCGCCCAACGTATCGGCGTTCTCCTTCGCCTCATCAATACGGGCAATCATCCGCTCTTCCGCATTCTTGTCAAGAGTGCGCACCGGAGAAGCGTCCAACGCCTCAAGATCCTCCGGCTTGGGAAGCGTGGCCTGCTGCGGATCGGTAATACCTGCGCCACCAATGGAAAGCACATGCGAAACGGTACGAATACCGAACGCCTGCTCCAAGAACTGCTTGGCAACCTCACCCAACGCCACACGCGAAGCCGTCTCACGCGCGGAAGAACGCTCCAACACCGGACGAGCATCATCAAAACCATACTTACGCATGCCAGTCAAATCCGCATGCCCCGGACGCGGGCGAGACAACGGGGCATTGCGGCCCTCACGAGCAAGCTCATGATCAAGCGGATCCGCACTCATCACCTCAGTCCACTTCGGCCACTCGGTGTTGGCGATCTCAATGGCCACCGGAGAACCAATCGTCTCACCAAAAACGCACACCAGTCAGCATACGAACCTTGTCCTGCTCGAACTTCATCGCGCGCCACGACCATACCCCAAAGACGACGACGCGCCCAACGCGCCAACAATATCCTCCGTGGTGATATGACGCCCGCGGGCAATCCCTCAATCATGGCGACAAGCGCCTCACCATGCGACTCGCCTGCTGTCTGCCAACGCAACATGCCAACTCCTTTTCTCACGAATGCAACTAGTGGACTATCTTAACGGTATGTGGTATATGATTTGCCTGCCAAGTCTGCTTTGTGGACTGGCCATCAGCGTTGAAGACATCCGTTCACGCCGCATTCCACGCGCCTGGATCGCCACCGGATGCACAGCGCAAATCATCGTAAACCTCATATACGCACTTTCCATCAACACTCTGTACCTGGCATTGCAGGCAATACTCTTCGCCGTACTGTCGGCCGTACTGCAATGCGCGCTCGCTTTGGTGAAACCTGGTTCATTGGGTTTTGGCGATGTCACCGCCACCTTGCTGATGGGATTGGCAGTCGGCATGTTCGGTCTGTTCGCGTGGTGTTTTGGTGGCTTGCGATTGGTGTGGTCGGCTTGTTATGGCTCGTTTTGTGGACACGTTTCGATCCGCAGAAGCATACCGCATATGCCGGTAAAACGCCGTTCGCCCAGCGCTTGTGGCAGCTGGGGCGGATAGGCATTGCGATTGGCGTTTTTATTCTGAGATCAGTTCGCGTTCTCGTTGTTGTTCTTGTACTCGTCGCGAATCTGCCAGAACTCATCTTCGGTTTCCACGAATTTCGTTTCGCCGGTCTGCAGGTTTGTGGTGACAAAGTACAGCCACTTGCCGTCCGGAGGATTGACGGCTGCTGTGATCGCACCATCTCCAGGGTTGCTGATTGGCGTGGGCGGCAGTCCCTTGTGGATTCTGGTGTTGTACGCGTTGCTGTCATCGCCCAACTGGTCATCGGTCAACTGGCTTGCGGAAATACCAAGACCGTAGGCGACCGTGGTATCCATGCCGAGAGCCATATCGGCGTCAAGACGGTTGAGAATCACTCTTGCCACCTGGCCGTAGTATTTTTCGCTGCCGACTTCCGCCTCCGCGATGGATGCGATATTCAGGATGCGCTCACGTTCGCTGCCTGTAGGTACGCCCAAGGAATCGAGTTTGCTCACTCGCGCGTCGACCATTTCCTTGATGATGTCTTCCGCTGACTTGTTTTGCACATTGTAGCTGCCTGGTTCAAGCCATCCCTCGAATTTGCCGCCGGCCTCGTCAGGAAGGATTCCAGCACCGCCACCGTCCATCACGCTTGGAACTGTGAAACATCCAAGCCGGACACACTCGCCGCATTTTCGATGACGTCCGACACACGTTCACCCGCACGCACTTCGGCAAAACCGCCGGCCTGGCTTTGGTCAGAAAGCACCTTGACCACATCGGACGCCCTCATATGCGTCCTCAATGCGTATGATCCCGGATACAACGTGGCGCCAGCTCCGCTTACTGCGGAAGTGAAGGCGGCTGCGGATTTGACGATTTTAGCTTTAACAAGGTTGTCCGCGATTTCCGCGGCTCCCTGCCCGGATTCCACGACAAACGTCACGCCTTTATCGCCTGGGCCCGTGTAATCCTCGATTTGGCTTTGAGAATTCGCTTCGTTCACGGCCTTCCAATGTTTCAGCGCGCGCACGCCGAAGAATCCGCCGACACCGATCAGCACGATCACCACCAGAGCGGCGATAATGGTGATATAGCGGCGACGACGCTTCTGCTCACGGTGACGACGCATGTCCTTACGTGATTTCGGTGGTTGCGGCGGCATTGCCGAAACGAAGGATGCATCATCCGACGAATTCACCCATTGCGCGTTATCGGAGAAAAAATCGTCGAGATTATCAGTCACAGGCCTCTCTCCTCTGGTCTCTCTCTTCGGTCGATGGCCGTCTGCAATATCACCACTGCAGACTGCTGGTCGACCATCGGACGGTGCTTTCGTCCACCGACCTGCGCATCGAATAGCTGATGATGTGCAGTCACCGTAGTTAGACGCTCATCCACCAATTCGATGGACGGCACTTCCTTTAGCGCATAGTTCTCATCATCTACTGCGACACGCAGTCTCTTCTCAAGATTAACAGTCCATCGCCGTGCTTTTTTTCGCGCTTTTGCCTTCCTCTCCGCTTAGTAGCAACGGCAATCCGACTACCACATGGTCGACCGATTCGTCTTCGATGACGTCCACGACCTCGTCCAATGCACGGAACGAATCCCCCGTAGACCTGAATATTGCCTGCGGGGTGTGCAAGAGTGATGCCAGGATCAGACAGTGCGAGTCCAACCCTGGCATCACCTAAATCAATGCCAAGCCAAACCATGCTTGGTGGTTCAGCCCTTCATGGCCTGATTGGCCAAAGCCTCAAGCGCCTCATTGATCTTGGTGGCATCCGCGCCGCCACCCTGGGCGAAGTCCGGCTTGCCGCCGCCACCACCGCCAAGGATCTTGGAAGCGCCACGAACCAAATCGCCGGCCTTGATACCCTGCTTGCGTGCAGCCTCGTTAGTGGCCACGGCAACCATAGGCTTGCCTTCCTCGTTCACACCGGCGAGAGCCACCACAACCGGGAATTCCTCACCAAGCTGTCCGCGCACATCCAGCACGGTCTTGCGCAGCGCGTCGAAAGAGCCGAAGTGCTCGACGTTCTTCGCTGCCACCTTGACCGGAGCCTGGGATGCCTTGGTTTCGGAAACCAAAGCAGGCACGGAAGCCGCAAGCTGGGATTCGTACATGGTCGCAAGACGACGGTCGGATTCCTTGAGCCTGGCAAGCAGTGCGTTCACACGGTCGGCAAGCTCGTCCGGACGGGCATTGACCATGTCGGAAAGCTGTGAGACCAGCGCATGCTCGCGAGCGTTGAACTCATAAGCGCTTTCGCCCACAACCGCATCGACACGACGCACGCCGGAGCCGATGGAGGCTTCGGACATGATGTTGATGGCACCGATCTTGCCCACATAGTCGATATGGGTACCACCACAAAGCTCACGGCTCCATCCATCTTCGCCGATGGAGACCACGCGCACGACGTCGCCATACTTCTCGCCGAACAGGTGCATGGCACCCAAGGCGATGGCGTCGTCGAACTTCATCTCCTGCGTGGTGACGGCAAGGTTTTCGCGCAGTTTCTCGTTGACACGCGCCTCGACGGAGTTCATCGCATCCTTGCTCGGGGCGCTGGACCACTGGAAGTCGAAACGCAAACGGTTCGGCGCGTCTTCAGAGCCGCGCTGGGTGGCCTGCGGGCCAGCTCCTCACGCAGCGCCTTGTGCACCATGTGCGTGGCGGTGTGCGAGCGGGCGATGGCGCCGCGGCGGGCGAGATCGATGCTCGCGCTCACCTCGGTGCCGACGGCCAGCGTGCCTTCGGTCAGACGGCACTGGTGGACGATAAGGTCCTTGATCGGCTTCTGCACGTCGTCGACCTCAAGCACCGCGCCATCGTCGGACAGAATCTCGCCCTGATCGGCGAGCTGGCCGCCGGCCTGCGCGTAGAACGGCGTGCGGTCGAGGATGACCTCGATGTTGGCCGGGCCGGTGACGGCGGGAACGGAACCCTTGCCCTCCTGCATGATGCCCAGAACCTTGGCACGTGCGGACATGTCGGTGTAGCCAAGGAAGTCGATCGGCTGGAGCAGGGTCTTCTTGAAGTCGTCATAGACGGACAAATCCACGTTGTGGCGCTTCTTCAGCGCGTCCGCACGGGCACGGCTCTTCTGTTCGGCCATCAGCTCGCGGAACTTGGCTTCATCCACCTTCACGCCCTGGTCGGCGGCCATTTCGAGCGTGATTTCAATCGGGAAGCCGTAAGTGTCATGCAGCTTGAAGGCATCCTCGCCGGACACGAGATCCGAGCCGCCCTGCTTGGCCTTCGTCACGGCCATGTCGAAGATCTCGGTGCCGGATTCGAGCGTGCGGCGGAACGCGTCCTCCTCACCGTAGGCGGCTTCGGACACGTCGTGGAAGGTGTCGTTAAGCTCCGGATAGCTCGGTTCCATCGCGGCCTTGGAGGTCGGCAGCAAGGTCGGCATGACCGGCTCTGTCACGCCGAGCTCGCGCATGGCCTTGACGGTTCGACGCAGCAGGCGGCGCAGCACATAGCCACGGCCGTTGTTGGACGGACGGACGCCGTCGGACATGATCATCAGCGCGGAACGCACGTGGTCGGCCACGATACGGAAACGCACGTCCATGGCCTCGTCATCGCCGTAGGTGCGGCCGGAAAGCTTCTGCGCGGCTTCGATGACCGGGAAGACCTCGTCGGTCTCATAGATGTTCTGCTTGCCCTGCATCAGATAGGCGAGACGTTCCAGACCGGCGCCGGTATCGATGTTCTTGTTCTCAAGCTCGCCGACGATATGCAGGTCGGTCTTGGACTTGACGTTGTCGACCTCGTAGTTTTCGAACACGAGATCCCAAATCTCAATGTAACGGTTCTCGTCGCGATCGGGCCGCCTTCGACACCGTACTTTGGACCACGGTCTACATAGATTTCGGAGCACGGACCGCCAGGGCCAGGGCCACCGGTGGTCCAGAAGTTATCTTCCATACCCATGATCTGGATATGTTCAGGATCGACGCCTTCGTTCTTCCACATCGAGCGGGCTTCCTCGTCGTCGGTGAAAGTGGTCATCCACAGTTTCTCCGGATCGAAGCCGTAGCCGCCCTTATCCTGCGGGGTGGTCAGCAGCTCATACGCATAGTGGATGGCCTCCTCCTTGAAGTAATCACCGAAGGAGAAGTTGCCAAGCATCTGGAAGAACGTGCCGTGACGGGTGGTCTTGCCGACCTCGTCGATGTCCAGAGTACGCACGCACTTCTGGTTGGAAGCCATGCGGTGCTTCGGCGGGGTCTGCTCACCCATGAGGTACGGGATGAACGGAACCATGCCAGCGATGGTGAACAGAGTGGTCGGATTCGGAGAAATCAACGATGCCGAAGGAACGACAAGATGATCGTGCTGTTCGAAATAGTCAAGAAAGCGCTTCGCGATTTCAGAAGTGCGCATGTGGATTTGAGCTCCTTTGTTGTTGGAGGCCTGATGCCTTCCAAACGTGTGATTGGTTGCTTGAGCGTATCTGTCGGGCGGAAAACGACTACTCGTTCCGCGCCGCATATTTGCTGTTAAGTTCAGCCTCGCGGGCTCGACGCGTGGCATTGAACTCATTGACCAGACCTTCAAGCGTGCGCATGGTCACATGGTCCTGGTCGGGACCAAGCAGGAATTGGCGGGCGGTGTCCGGTGTGTTGGCTTTAACGTATGCCTGCGCTTTTGTGACAGCGACGACACCGATGCCCACGCCGATGAAGACCCAGAAAAGACGCTTGAACATCACTCCCCCTTATTGCCTGCCGCGTGATTGACGTCTCTCTTAGCCAAGAAAGACTGCACAGTGGACTTCAACGCATAGGTGGCGGACGCAACCTTGATGACGGGCTTGCCCAAGAACGATCCATATAGATCAGTCAGCGCGCCGACATTATTGGCCGTGGTGGACGCCGCGGCGGAGATCTTGTTGACATCCTCCAGGGACTTGTTCACCTGCTGCACCGTGGTCACGCTCTCGTCAAGCGCCGGAATCGCATGGTCTCCGGTGTCTTTGACGGTCTGCGCGATCTGGTCGAACAATTTGCCGAGACGGATCAGCGGGTAGATCATGAAACCGGCAAGCACCGCGAATGCAATTGCCGCAATCAGACCGGCGATCTCTCCAACACCCATCTTGTACCTCTTTTCAGCTCCACGGTTGCCCGCGAACACAATACCCGCATAAGACTAGTAAAAAGCCACGACTGTGGCAAATACGTTCACTGGTTGTACGAGACCACACTCACCGCGCGTCCATGGGTTCGTTCGTGTCAAAATCAAGGCAGGTCACCGAACCGTTGGCCGGACGTTCGCTCAAATCGTATCCTTCCGGGGCGAATCGGTGCATAAGGCTCAACAATGTATTGCCGTGGGAGATCTGCAGCACGTGGTCGCCGTCCTTAAGCCGAGGGTTGTCCGCAATCAAAGCGAAGCCGTCCTCCACACGATGCCAATACTCGTTATCGGATTCGGCGTCATGGAACGGATCGGCTTCTTTGAGAAAGTCGCGGGTGGCGGCAAGCCCGTATTTGCGGACGATGTCGTTGTAGTTCTTCGCACCATGGGGACCACCGGCAGCGGTCCATGCGACGGACATGTCCTGTCCCTCGAAATAACCGTAGAACTGCTCACGGAAATGCATGTCGCTGACCAGTGACGGACGAACGTGTCCTGCGGCTTCGTTCGCATCGAGGATCCGTTGTGCCGTCACCTGGGCGCGTGTGATGTCGGAGCAGTATGCCGCGGCGAATTCAATGTCCCGGAGTTTGGCGGCGGCCTTGTCCGCATCGGCAAGTCCCGCATCGGTTTAACGGGGAATTCGACCATCCCTGGAGTCTGTTATATCGGTTGAAGAACGTCTGTCCGTGACGGACCAGATGAAGATGAAGCAACATGGTTTCCATGGTACCTGTGGAATCAGCCAAACGACATGCCGCCGGAAACGCCATAAAAAAAACGAGAAGCCTCGCAACCGTAACGGCTGCGAGGCTTTCGCTGTATGTCCTTAAACTGTATGTTCTTACAGTATGGTGATCCAGATCAGCGGGCGTAGAATTCGACCACGTACTGGATGTTGACCTGCACCGGGATCTCCTCGGCTTCAGGCTTGCGGGTCAGGGTGCCTCAGGGAAGGCAGGTTGACGTCCAAGTAGCCCGGAACCGCCGGCAGCACATCGCGGTGCACACCTTCGGCAGCGGCCTGGAACGGAACCATGGTCTGGCTCTTGGCCTTGACCTGGATGGTCTGGCCCGGCTTGACGCGGTAGGACGGACGATCGACGATGTTGCCATCGACGAGGATGTGGCGATGGACCACGAACTGGCGAGCCTGGGCGGTGGTGCGGGCGAAGCCTGCACGCAGGACCAGAGCGTCGAGACGGGTCTCAAGATCGGTCAGCATGGCGTTGCCGGTCTGTCCGGCGGTGTGGGTGCCCTTCTCGTAAGCGGCGCGGAGCTGCTTCTCGGAGATGCCGTACTGGGCGCGAAGACGCTGCTTCTCGCGCAGACGCACTGCGTAATCGGATTCAGTGCGGCGACGGGTGCGGCCGTGCTCGCCAGGAGCATACGGACGCTTTTCGAAGATGCGCTGAGCCTTAGGGGTCAGAGCGATGCCGAGGGCGCGGGAAAGACGCACCTGACGGCGGGAACGCTGAACGTTCGTCATTGGTTTAATCCTTTGTTTGTTCTGTCGTTGTCTGAACGGAACGTATGCCGAAGTCCGGCATACGCTGAGCCAGCCTCTCCAGTGCTTCTTCGCGCAATGCGCGAACGGCTTGACCCGCAATGCAGAACACCACGGATGGCCGCCGACCCACTGATGGGCTAAGACTCCAGACGGCATACGTCCTTCCGGGCGCACACCAATCGCTAATCATACACATGGGGGACGGACGAGATGCTCCGATTCACCTACATCGGCATGTCTTAAAAACGTCAGGCCCGAGTAAGCACTCCCCTATCCATACGATAGTATGGTCCACATAAGCAAGCGCGTCCGGATCATGGGTAACCATAAGTACCGAGGTACCGTCATCCGCTACTTGCCGCAGCAGCCGCATGACGATTGCGGTGCTTTCGGCATCCAGATCTCCTGTCGGTTCATCGGCGATCAGCAGTTTCGGCTTGTTCATCAACGCTCGGGCGATGGAGACGCGGCGCATCTCGCCACCAGAGAGCTCCTTCGGATAGCATGTCGCAAGCTCGCCTACAAGCAGTTGATCCAACAGATGTTGCGCGCGTTGCGTCAAATGGTCGGGCTGAGATGAAGAAGCCGTCTGCGTCGAAGCTGGTTGGATGACGTCGGGAAGGCCATCGACCACGACGGAAGACGCCGTCTGTTCCTGTGATTGTGCGTCATTCGTCCGTTCATCGATTTCGGTTTCATACCGAGACGGGTTGCGATGCAGCACTGCGGGAAGGACCACATTGTCGATTGCGGTGAGGTTCGGCAATAGTGTCTGGATCTGCGTGACGAAGCCGATGGTGCGGTTGCGCAAAATCGACATCTGTTTGTCGTTTAACGTGGTCACCTCGTTACCGGCCAGCAGAATCGAACCGGATGTAGGTTTCAGCAATCCCGTGACGAGATTGAGCAAAGTGCTTTTTGCCGTTTCCCGGATCTGCCGACGATCGCCATAATTCGCCTGGATCGAGCGTGAGATTCACATCATCACCGCGGGGGAAAGGTTTACCTCGGCGTACGAATTCACGGGTAAGGCCACGAACCTCCAATATGGGCTGTTCCGGCATCACTCCCCCTCCCTCAGCGTCAGGTATGCCTGTGGGGCGGAAAGACGCACCGCTGTGGCGAGGGATGCGACCAGGCCCGTAAGCACGGCGAACAGGAGAGCGACGACTATCAGTACCGCCACTTTACCGACGCCAATCTGCAGATACGGCAATTGAAGTTCCTTAGCGATCAGACCACTGAACGGAAACACGACCAACGAGGTACAGGTCACACCGATCACACCTCCAATAGCTCCGATGGTCGCCGATTCCTTGACGATAATGCCCACCAGGGTCGCACGATCGGCGCCGAGAATACGGTACGCGGCGAATTCACGCTTGCGTTCGTTCATAGCCGACGAAAACACCGCCAACATCACGACCAATCCCATAGTCCAGAACACCGTGATGAACACCGCCACATAGCGGATAATCACCTTGAGATTCGTTTTCGTCGTAGCCGTGATACCGCCCGGATACACATATCCCAAACTTTTGACCCCCGTGGCTTTTGCGATATTCGAGGCGACCTGTTGTGCGGAATATCCGTCCTTGACTTTGACGAGCACGGCGGACACCGCTTTGCCGGCGTATTCTTCAGGAATCGCGGCATGTCCGACCTGCGCGGAATAGGAAACGACATCCGGCACCGTGTCCATGTTCACGAATATGGAATTGTCCAGTGACGTTCCGGTATCGGCCAGTTGCGCGGCCACGGGGAATTCATGACCGTACAGTTTGACCGTATTGTTGTCCGACACGTTGATGCTGGCGCCTGCTATGATTTGGCCGCGACGGAGTGTGCCGTCGAATTGCGAAGCCACCCAAGGAGTGATGACGAAGTCGGTGTCGGGGTTGAAGCCGATGATCTGCACCTTTCGTCGCAGCAGGCTGCCGCAAGCGAGGAGAGTGTACGTCTGCACCGTGCTTTCGCCCACACCGTCCGCTTCGGCGATTTGGCTTCCAATGTCATTGGTGAAGTAGAACGTGCTCGAAGAGTTTCCCGTAAGCAACGCCTCAGCCTGGTTTTTCGTGTTCTGCGGCGTGACCATCAGATCGGCGCCCATACGTTCCCGCATGCTGTTCAACCCATTGTTCAGGTTCATGGAAAGCAGCGCGCCTCCATAGAACGCCACAGTGAGCATGACGACCACAATGACAAGCGCCGAAGTGCGGAATGGTTTGCGACGCAGATTGGCCAGCGGTAGTTTCGCAAGGGTGATATGCGGCACGTCAGCCACGCTTTGCCGGCTTGAGATCGAGATATACGGCGACTGCTGCGAGCACCGCCAGCAGCACGCCCAATACGATAAGCGTCGGCATCGTCACCATATGGCAATGCATCATGGAGCCTCTGCATACGCCTACCAGCATGGTCGGCACCAGAACGACAAGCACGCCCAGCACGGCATTGGCGAGATCCAATCCGACCCTGACCCGGCTTGGCGCGAAAAATCCGATTATTGCCAGCAATGCGATGACGACACCCAGTCCCAGAGCGACCCGAGCGGTGTAGCGGCATGCCATGGGCATGTCTTTGACGGCACACACATGCGCGAAGGTCTGCGGGGCGATGACAATCAGCGCGCCCAGAACAATCTGAGATATCGCGGCGAACAGTTTTCTTGGCATGGTTCTTCCTCTCGAAAAGCAAACATCGCCGATTATCGCAACAAATGCTCCGAAAGAAAAGACTTGTTTTTTCACTCAATCCGTGTTATGAGCCCACAACGGCGCCGCCACGAGGGGCGCCTATTGGAAAAGCCGTCAGAGCTTTTCAATAGGCGCCACACGAAGCAGCAATCGTTTGACGCCATCCGTGCCGAAATCGACGGTGATCACCGAATTTCGCGCCCTTGTCCTGCGTTTCGATGACCTTTCCCAAACCGTAATGGTCATGGGTGATTCTGTCGCCTATCTGGAAATCCGAGATGCTCAATCCGTTGTTGCCGTCCAACGAACTTGCCGGAGCCGATTTCGTCAGATCCTTTGGCTTGGCGCGGCGCGTGGTGACCTTACCGGATTTGCCGGAGGGCTTGCCGGAACCGTATGACGACCGGGATGAGCCATACGAACCGTATGAGGACGAGCCAGAGTGCAATCCGCCAGAGAAACGGCGGCTTCCCGAGCCGTAGGAGGACCGTCCGGAACCATACGAGCTGTGCGATCCATGAGACGACCCATAAGTGGAATGCGATCCGCGAGAACCAGAACCATACGATGAGGAACCGTATGTCGACGATCCGTACATCGATTCGCCGAAGGAAGTGGATCCGAAATCGTCATCATCGTCCCACCCGCCGAACTCGTCGTCATCTCCCCAGCTGGCGCGCATGCGCTCCACACCGGCCTCACGACGTTTCCAATCGATGAGTTCATCCGGAATCTCATCCAGGAACTGGCTGGGCATCATGTCATTGGCCTGCCCCCATTGGGCACGCACCGCCGCACGGGTCACATACAGCCGACGCTTCGCACGGGTGATGCCCACGTATGCCAGACGACGCTCCTCGGACAGCTCGCTGGTGTCCTCCATGGCACGCTGGTGCGGGAACGTACCCTGTTCCATACCCGTAAGAAACACATACGGATATTCCAAACCTTTGGCCGTATGCAAGGTCATCATCGTGACCTTGCCGGAATCCTCGCCCTCTCCCGGCAACTGATCCGAGTCGGCGACCAATGCCGTGGTCTCCAGAAAACCGGCCAACGTGGCATCCGGCGTGTTCTGTTCGAATTCGGCGGCCACGGACTGCAACTGGGAAAGATTGTCCACACGCGAAGCATCCTGCGGATCCTCGGAACGTTGCAATTCCTCCAGAAGACCGCTTTTATCCAATACTTCGGCCACCACTTCGGATGGTTTCGAATCATGTTCCTTGGCGAAATCGGCCAGCTCGTGCATCAGATCACGGAATGCGCCCAACGGTTTGGTGGTACGGCCTGTCATGCCTTCAATCTGGTCCATATGTTCAATGGATTCGAAGAACGTGAGGCCATGCGCGTCCGCGTAGCCGGCCACCAATCCCTCCGCGCGTGCGCCGAGTCCTCGTTTAGGCACATTGAGGATACGCCGCACGTTCACATTATCCGCGGGATTCACGATGGCCTGCAAATACGCGATGGCGTCCTTGACTTCCCTACGTTCATAGAATTTGGTGCCGCCGACCAGCTGATACGGCAGATTGGCGTTGATCATGGCCTCTTCCAGCGAACGTGACTGCGCGTTGGCTCGGTACATGATGGCGATGTCACGGTAAGCGACGTCTTCCTCGGTGTGGATTCGTGCGATTTCGTTCGCTATCCATCCGGCTTCCTGCTGTGCGTTGTCGGCGGCATAGCCGACGATTTTGTCGCCTTGACCAAGCGCCGTCCACAGTTTCTTCGGCTTGCGGTTTTCGTTTTTCGCGATCACCGCGTTCGCCGCGTCGAGGATGGTCTGCGTCGAACGGTAGTTCTGTTCGAGCATGATGGTTTTGGCGTTCGGGAAATCCTGTTCGAAGTCTTGGATGTTACGGATGTCCGCACCTCGGAACGCGTAGATGGATTGGTCGGAATCACCCACCACGGTAATCCAGCTCGGTCCCACACGGCCCGCTCCCCTCGCCTGCGGGTCGGGCTGTTCGTCCGAATCGATGCCGGACAATTCACGTACGAGCACATATTGGGCATGGTTGGTGTCTTGATACTCGTCCACGAAGATGTAACGGAACCTGTGCCGATAGTATTCGCTCACTGCGGCAGGTTTGGAGCAATTCCACGGTGCGCATGATCAAATCGTCGAAGTCGACTGCGTTGGCGAGCGCCAGACGATGCTGGTATTCGGCGTAGACGACGGCGACCAGTTCGTCGACGTCGCCGGCGCTCACCTGGTATCCGCGCTGTCCCGGGATGTAATCGCAGTTCGCTTTTTTCAGCTGGTCTTTCCAGGAAACCAACGCGTTCTTGCAGTCGGATATCTTGCCCAGCAGCATGCGTGGCGTATACCGCTTCGTATCGATGTTCAGGTCGGCTGCGATCAGTTTGACCAGTCGCTCGCTGTCCGCGGTGTCGTAAATCGAGAAGCCCGATTTAAGGCCGATTTCCTTGCCGTCGCGGCGTAGGATGCGTACGCAGGCGGAGTGGAAGGTGGAGATCCACATATGTTCGGCTTCCGGCCCGACCAAAGTCACGAGACGTTCACGCATTTCCGCGGCCGCCTTGTTGGTGAAGGTGATGGCGAGGATGCTGCTTGCCCAGAAGCCATGCGCCAGCAGCCATGCGATGCGACGTGTCAGCACACGGGTCTTGCCTGAGCCTGCGCCGGCGCCGATGAGCAATGCCTGGCCGTAGTATTTCACCGCTTCTTCCTGTTGGGGGTTGAGTCCCTCTATCAGGCTCCGCGGATCGCACATCACAGGTCCCATGCTCTGTTCCACCGATTCCTCTTTTCTTCGCGCACGCTCATATTCAAACATTTGTTCGCAGCATTCATGTTTATCACATGAGCAGGTCAGGGGTCCGACTCGCACGGTCAATTGAGGCGCGTATGCTGAACTCCTATATACGGCTCGCCGTATGCCATCATCTGATGCCGCTTTCGCGGCCGACAAGATTAAGGGGTTTCATGAAGGAACTTGAAGAGCGCATTGCGCAACAAGGTACCGTCAAGCCCGGCAATGTGCTGAAAGTGGACGCGTTCCTCAACCATCAGTGCGATGTCGAGCTGTTCGACCATATGGGCGCCGCCTGGGCCGAGCATTTCAAGGGTAAGACCATCGATAAGATTCTGACCATTGAGGCTTCCGGCATTGGCATCGCCTGTGTCGTGGCCCGTCATTTCGGCAATGTCCCGGTGGTGTTCGCCAAGAAGGCGCAGTCCATCAATCTTGACGGCGACCAGTACACGACCACCGTGTATTCCTTCACCAAGCAGAAGGAGTTCCCTGTCATCGTGTCCAAGCGCTATCTCAATGAAGGCGACCACGTGCTGCTGATCGACGATTTCCTTGCCAACGGCAAGGCGTTAAAAGGCCTGATCGAGCTGTGCCATGAGGCCGGAGCCACTGTGGAAGGCATCGGCATCGCAGTGGAAAAGGGCTTCCAAGGCGGTGGCGACCAGCTGCGTGAGGAAGGGTACGACGTCGATTCCCTGGCAATCGTCGAATCGATGGATCCGGAAAACGGCACCATCGAATTCCGCTCCTGATTTTTTCAGTACGCTCAAACGATTATAAGAGAGGATGTAACAGTTGAGCGAAGAGAAGAACACAGAGAAAACCGAAAAAGACGAAGGCAAAAGACACTAAAAAGGCGTGTCTTTTGAGGCGTTGAGCAGTCTTGACGCACCGGTGTCGTTCTGGAAGGCATTCCGTTCGGCCTGCAGCACGTCATGGCCATGTTCGTGGCGAATCTCGCGCTA
>ENA-OQAR01000209-OQAR01000209.1-human-gut-metagenome-genome-assembly--contig:-NODE-209-length-16557-cov-2.087949_pt1 | contig 16557 bp, 23 predicted proteins | sample MGYA00242738_ERZ504533 | MGnify/ENA primary metagenome ERZ504533 (study PRJEB26092, sample SAMD00036276) | human gut metagenome | host: Homo sapiens | study: EMG produced TPA metagenomics assembly of... | reverse complement strand
TTCTGATATTCCCGGTAAATCTGAGCAATCTTTTTTCTCCCGGAAGTCCGCTCCCGCCTGCTGCTCAAACTCATCCGCCGTGATCCGGTCATTTTTTCGCCGCAGAAATCCGTGACAGCACCGCCCGCTCCTTAAACTGCTTCGGATCCGCCTGCATTTTTCTTGAGCACCTGCTTCATCAGCGTTTTCTGGTCGTCGCCGTCATAGATAGTAAAAATTCGTGTCATATCCCAGACGGTCGATAAACCGGCGCAGAATCCGAACGCAGCTCGAATGGAACGTGCTGACCCAGATCGCCTCCGCGCCTTCCCCCACAATCTTATCCACACGCTCGCGCATCTCCGCCGCCGCTTTATTGGTAAATGTGATCGCCATGATATTCCACGGCGCCACCCGTTTTTCCTCGATTAAATACGCAATCCGGTGTGTCAGACGCGCGTCTTTCCTGAACGCGCCTGCCAGAACCAGGAGTGGTCCCTCCGTGTGAAAAACCGCCTCCCGCTGCATCGGGTTAAGTGTTGTCGTATTTGCTCATATATGTTTCGTTCCCTTCTATCCTCTTATATAATCTATTTTTTAATGACAAAAAAGTATGTTCGAATACGCTCTAGTATAATCTATTTTCTCTTGGATGTCACGGAATTTTCATTGATTTTAAATTTCTCCTTGCTATCTGGTTTTCAAAACTATATAATATCACATAGAGAGTTCATGACAGCGGAAGCGCCAAAAATCGCCTCCCTGTTTCGCAGCTTTCGAATTTCAACGCAGCGAGGTACATACATGAAAATCAAAACGAAAGAAACGCCTGCAGGATCTGCTGGCTTATGTTGATAGTCTGACCCGGGTGCATCCGTCGGAGATTCCCGGTATTGATTTATATATGGATCAGGTAACAACTTATGGAAGAGCAGCTCGTTTCTTCCAAACGTTACGCAGATGATAAGATTCTCACCAAGACTATGATCAACAATTATGCAAAGAATAAACTTCTTCCCCCGCCTGAGAAGAAACGTTATTCCAAAGAACATGTGCTGATGCTGATTTTTATTTACTATTTCAAGAATATTCTTTCCATCAATGATATCCAGACTCTGCTCACACCGATTGCGCAGAAATATTTTAAAATCCACGACTGAGAAAGATAATGACTTATATTTATAATGAAGTTTTCAGCATGGAAAAGGAACAGATTGAATCCCTGAAAAAAGACCTTCTGCGCAAATACAAAACAGCACAGGATACTTTCGAGGACGCAGATGAAGAAGATCAGGCGAACCTGAAAAGATTTTCCTTTATCTGTCTGTTAAGCTTTGATGTTTATGTAAAAAAGATGATGATCGAGCATATAATCGACGGGATGAATCCGGAATCGGAGCATAATTCCAAAAAGAAAAAATAATTGTCAGCCTATAATCAAACAAATACTGAACAGACCAAAAGGAGACCACATATTTTTCTGCGATCTCCTTTTATTTTTCCTTTATTTTATCAGCGAATTACATATAAAAAAGTTCCTTCATCCACACAAGCATTTCTCCATTTTCACGATTTCCCCAATAACAATATGGTACCAGTGTCAATTTAACATCTTCCAGTTCTACTTTTCTGTTCTGATACAATATTCCTTCATTCCAACCCTTCTCTGAAATTTTTTTGCCGGTTATATGGAGTACACTGCATCCTTCCAGAAGTTCGTCATCATATGTTTCTTCAATCTTCTGATCAGTATTAACCATAACAGAAGAAAGATTCTCCCCCGTTATCCGCTTCTTCCACACAGTAAACCAGAGGTCCCTTTACTACTGCCACTTTTGCACTGTCAACTCTTACCTGTGGATTTGCATGAACAAAATACTGGCTCTGCATCAAAAACTTTATTTTCAAAATGTTTTCTTTTATACATTTTTTCCGGAAATTTTTAATATATCCATGGTCTTCTGTCAGATTCTTCTTTCTTTTACCGTTTTCTTCAAAATTTTTGAAATTCTCTGCATATGCCGGAACCCCTGAATGCGATCATCGCCTCAGTTTCTTGCACACCATCTACAGAAACTGTCATCTTGTTTTTCCCATGGGAAATTTCCTTTTAACGTAATTTTGAACGGAACTCCATTAAGTGTAACTTCTGTTTCATTTGCAACATACAGATTTACGTAAATTTCATTTTCTTCTTTGAAAATAGATGTATTGTCCAAGAGATGCCAATGTTCTGGTAATGTTTGGCGGGCAGCATGCAACACCAAACCATTTCTGCCTGACAGGTTTCACATGTTCGCGTGAAGTTCTCGGCATACAGCTTACCGGCCATACTTCCAGAGGATTTACATAAAAAAAGCTTTTTCCATCCATAGCTATGCCTGATAAAAGTGTATTATATAAAGCCCGTTCCACTACATCCATATAAGAAGCATCCTTCTCCATATCTGCCATTCTCTTTCCAAACATAGCAAGTGCAATCGTAGCACATGTCTCAGAATAATTGCTGTCATTGGCAGATCATAATCTGTTGTAAATCGTTCCAAGAATCCAGAAGATCCAACACTTCCTGTAATATACATTCTTTTTGTGCACCATATTATCCCACAAGTTTCGGCATGCCTGCTGTAATTCTTTATCCTGATATTCATATGCCAGGTCTGCCATTGCAGAATACATATAGTTTGCTCTTACAGCGTGTCCTTCTGCTGTCCTCTGTTTTCTTACCGGTTTATGTGCCTGCGCATACATGGTATCATAATTTACAAAATCCGGAAAAATACGCTTATGTCCCGGTCTCTTTTCCTCCTCCAGAAAATAATTTTTGCCAGTACCTCTCAGATCTATGAAATATTTTGCCAGATCCAGATATTTTTTCTCACGTGTTACACGGTAAAGCTTTACAAGTGCCAGTTCTATTTCCTGATGTCCCGGATATCCATGGATTTTTCCCTCTTCCGGTCCGAAAGTCTGGCAGACAAGATCTGCAAATTTTTGATACAATTTCCAGGAATCTACGTTTTCCGGTTGCTTCATAGTATGCTACTGCTGCCTCGATCATATGCCCTGCTGTATAAAGCTCATGACCTTCCATAAGATTACTCCATCGTCCATCCGGTTCTTTGATCGTAAAATATGTATTTAAATATCCATCCGGCTGCTGTGCACGTCCGATCAGTTCAATCGTCTCATCAGCCAATTCTTCCAGCTTTTCATCTCTTTCATAATTTAACACAAAACCAACTGCTTCCAGCCATTTTGCAACATCCGTATCCTGAAATACGGCGCCCTGAAATTCTCCCTCTTTTTCTCCTGCTGCAATTTTGAAATTTTCTATACAATGACTGGTTTCTACATCTTCCAGTTTATCATTCAGAATATCCCACTGATAAGGAATAATCACATCCTTTACCAGATGCACATATTTATTCCAAAAATTATCTGTAACATGAATCTGTTTAAGAGAAATACTTGAATTTGCTGCTTTTCCCATTTTTTCTTCTCCTTTATCATCCATTTGGATCAGCGGTGACACGGTTAAATGTTCTTTAAAAGGGTGTCGAAAATTATCCCTCGATAATTCTGCGACACCCTCCTGATCTTTAAACTTCTTTATTTCATCGGCAGTTTGTAACCATCTCTTGTAAACAATGGAATCTGCTCGATCGGTGCTGCCACATGTACTTTCTGTCCACCTTCAAAGGTTTCACCTGTCCATGCATTTGTCCAGGAGGCTCCACCAGGAAGATATACATCTGTCTCACGTGCATCTGCATCTGTGATCGGTTTTACCAGAACTTTTGGTCCAAACATATACTCTGTCTCTACATTCCAACTTTCTTTGTCTTCCGGGAAGTCATAGAACAACGGAACGCATAACAGGAGTTCCTTTTTCATGATGCCTCCCGCCATCAATTCTGTAATATATGGAAGCATGCGCTCTCTTAATCTCAAATAATCTGACAGAATCTCACAAACCTGATCTGTGTAACTCCATACCTCATTTGGTGCTCCTGATACACATGTAGCTCCACCAGTTGTACCATACTGAGGCTGAAGCGGCCAGCGATATCCGTGAAGTCTCATAACCGGACAGAAGCATCCATATTCAAACCAACGGACCAGAAGTTCATGGAATTCCGGATCATTTATATTTGCTCCGAAAAATCCGCCGATATCTGTTGTCCACCACGGAATACCTGCAATTCCCATATTAAGACCTGCTGCAACCTGATTTTTCATACTCGGGAAGGAAGATTTGATGTCTCCGGACCAGACCAGTGCACCATATTTCTGTGAACCGGCCCATGCGCAGCGGAGAAGATTGATAATGTTCTCCTGTCCTTCTGCTTTCATTCCATCAAAAAATGTCTTTGCATACATAACAGGATAAATATTTCCAACCTGAATATCCGGTCCGAGATGATAACGATAATTCTCGAAATCATAAACTGTATATTCCGGTTCTGCTTCATCCAGCCAGAATACTTTTACACCTTTATCATAATAATTCTTCTTTGCTTTTTCCCATACATATTCACGTGCTTCCGGATTAGTTGCATCGTAATGAAGTGTATTTCCCTGAAAATCCATGGATATCGGATATCCGGAATCTACGCGGATCAGAAGACCTTTACTCTTCATTTCATTGAAATTCTCGCTTCTGTAATCTACTGTCGGCCAGATGGAAACCATCAGTTCAATTCCCATATCTTTCAGTTCTTTGATCATTGCATCCGGATCCGGCCAGTATGTCGGGTCAAATTTCCATTCGCCCTGCATTGGCCAGTGAAAGAAGTCAACAACTATTACAGAAATCGGGAGGTTACGGCGTTTATATTCTCTTGCTACTTCAAGAAGTTCTTCCTGTGTCTGATAACGAAGTTTGCACTGCCAGAATCCCATTGCATATTCCGGCATCATCGGAACTTTGCCTGTTGCATTTGCATAAGCTTCTTCGATTTCGGCCGGTGTGTCACCTGCTGTGATCCAATATCCAGTTTCTTGGAAGAAAATGCTTCCCATGTTGTAATATTTTGCCAAAATTCACACGTCCTACAGCCGGATTATCCACAAGAATCCATATCCAAGACTAGAAAGCATGAACGGAACACTTGCCTGTGAATTTCTGTGTGCCAGTTCAAGATCAGCTCCCTTTACATCAAGGTATGGCTGCTGATACTGGCCCATACCATATATTTTCTCCTCCGGTGTGGAAGCAAAACGCATTGTCAGTCTGTAATCCCCACCTGTGATAGGCTTAAATTCTCTGGCTTCTACTTCAAGAGAACTGCAGGTATTTCCGAACATATCTTTTCTGTTGCGGACATACTCATCCAGTAAAAGTTCTCCTTTCTGATTATAAAATGCAATTTTACCGATCAGATTAATCTCTGCACGGATCTTACCATTACGGATCGTTGCTCCGTCTTCGCGAACTTCGATTTCCGGTGTGATTTCCTTCTCTGGTTTGATCAATGCCCAGTCTGTCCGGATCCATCTCTGCGGTTTTCCATGCACGTACACGAAGGCTGTCAGCACCCCACGGCTCAATTCTTACCCGTTCAGCCTCATAACGGTAGCACAGCGCATTTCCTTTTTGCTCAAAAATACCCATATACGTCTCTTACTTCTTCCTGATTTGCCATTTCTGCCTTCTCCTTTTCATTCTTAATGGAGTTTCAGCGAATTGGAACTGCAGTTTTATCTGTTTTGTTCTAATCCGCTGAACTTGTTTATAATATAAATAATAGCTTTATTTTATCAGTCTTTTACCGCACCTGCGACAAGACCGCCTACAATATATTTCTGTAAGAAAATAAACATCAGAATTACCGGAAGTACCAGTATTGCACCATAAGCCATGATACAGTTCCATCTTGTACCATATGCACTCTGGAATTTATAAATATTCGCTGTCAAAGGTCTCATTGTCTCTGCAACATTAAATGTCATTGAATATACCAGATCATTCCAGCCGTTCAGGAATGAAATAACCATGATAGTAATAATTCCTGTTTTTACTGCCGGAAGCATAACCATAAGAAATGCTTTTACCGATCCGCATCCATCCAGTCTTGCGGCCTCATCCAATGATACCGGAATACTTCTGAAATAGGGTCTCAATGTTACGATTACAAACGGTATAGAACTGGCTGCAATCGCAACCGGAGCTGTCAGATGATTTCCAAGAAAGCCCAATTTTACTGAAAATCAGATACATTGGGGTCAATGTCAGGGATGGAGGAAGCATCTGTGAAATCAGAAATGTAAGAAGGAAAACATTTTCCACCTTTTACTCTGTATCTTCCCATTCCATATGCTGCCGGGACACCGAGTACCAGAGCAATTGCCATTGTCAAAAGTCCATTAAGAAAACTGTTTTTCAAAGATATCAGAAACGTTTTTATCTGTTAAGTTTTCCAGCCACGGTTCAAAGGTGAAATCATGTGGAAAATAGGTAAGAACCTTTCCAAATGTTTCTGCATCTGACTTAAATGAAATCTGTATCAGCCAGTAAATCGGAAATAAGAAGATAAATGCAATAAGAAGTGCAAATATCGAATTTCTGATCTCTTTTGCCTTTTCAGCACCTGTCATATTATCCATATCAGCCTTCCTCCTCTTCTTTTGATAACAGTTTCAGATAGAACAGACCAATAAGGAACAGGCATGCAAACAGTACCATTGCAACTGCCGCACCTTTTGAAAAGTTAAACTGTGTAAATGATAACATATAAGAATATGTTCCCAGCACATCTGTTGAATTCAACGGACCTCCGGCTGTCATGATATACATCAGGTCAAATGCACGGAATGTATAGATAAATCCTAACATCAGTACTGCAAGAATTGACTCTTTCATCAGGGGAAGAGTTATAAAAAAGAAAACGTTGTCCCCAGTTTGCTCCATCCATGGATGCGCTCTCGTATACATCCGGTGAAATACTTGTAAGTCCTGATACAAGAAGGAGCATATTAAACGGAATACCTACCCAGCAGTTCATAATAATTACTGCAATCAGAGCTGTGCTGGTGTTAACCAGCCATTCCGGACCGCTGATTCCGATTTTTCCAAGCAGGTCATTGATAAAGACCTGCATTAGGAAAGATATTTTACCAAGAAGACCAGTTACTGCCATTGGCATCATATAGCTGACAAGAATCAGACCTCTGATCGGACCTGCGAGTTTAAATTTCTGATTGAAAAACATCGCAAATGCAAATCCGATGGTAAACTGGAAAATAAGACAAGCTATTGTAAAAATAAATGTATTGCGCAGAACCAGAAGAAATGTCGGATCATGGAATAAATCAATATAGTTCTGTAATCCGACAAATACGGAAGTTCCTGATTTCAGGTTCTTTACATTTACATCCTTAAGACTGAGAATAATGTTATAAACGATCGGGTATCCCAGCACAAGGATCATATAAATAAATGCAGGTACAATGAAACAGTATGCTTCTTTTCGTCTTTTGCTGCGCCATAGTCCTAGACTTTGCTGCCATTAAAGCCACATCCTTCCCTGTTTGTTAGTTTTTAGTTGCTTTCAGGAAGAGGAGTTTTCTTCTACGATTGGATTAATTTTAGCTGCTGCTGTTTCAAGAGCGTCTTTTGCAGATGTTCCGTCTACGATTACAGACTGTGTTGCTGTATAAACCGCTTCAGAAATAGATGGCCATTCAGCGTGCGGTCCACGAGCCTGCGCATAATTCATTTCATCTGTAAATACCTTAAATCCATCCTGCTCAAATGTGTATTCAGCTGTCGCATCCTGTCTTGTAGGAATCTTTCCGCCTACAGCTGCCCATTTTGCTTCGTTTTCCTGTGAGCAGAGCCACTCAAGGAATTTAGCACATGCTTCTTTGTTTTCTGATCCTTTGCAGACACCAAAGTTCTCACCACCGATTGTAGATGTAGAGGTTCCTTCGTCGCCTGTTGGAAGAAGTGTAAAGTCATATTCAAATGCTCCGTTGATTGCATCTGTCTGTGCCAGATGCCATGTTCCACATTCTGCAAATGCAGCTTTTCCTGCGCAGAACTGATTCCATGCATCTGCCTGTGTCCAGTTTACACACTCTTTACTCATGTATCCGTTTGCTACAAAATCTCCAAGTGTCTGTAATCCATTTACAGCAGAATCAGCAGTAATATTATCAACATTAACGCCAGTTCCATTCTGTACAGATCTCAGCCATGGAAGGATCTGGAATGTTCCTTCTTCTGTAGATACTGCACACATTGCGAATCCGTATACATCATTGGATGCATCTGTTGTTGCTGCAACCATTTCCTTGAACTCATCAAGACTCTGCGGCATATGATCATATCCGGCTGCTTTCAGAAGATCCATATTGCAAGCAAGTGCAAGACAGTTACTATTCTGTGGAAGTCCGTAAACTTTTCCATCAGGGTCTTTACAGGAGCTTAATGGTCCATCATAGAACTGATCCAGTTCTCCCCATGATTCCAGCTCATCAGTGATATCTTCGAATACTCCGAGAGATATGTAAGATTCCATATCCGGTGAATCTACCTGTCCGATATCAGGAAGTTCTCCTGAAAGTGCTCCAACTGTGTACTGGTTCATTAACTCTGTTCTGGATACGAATGTTGCATTGATGTGAATGTCATCCTGTAAAGAGTTATATTCTTCAACCATGTCTGCGAGCATTTCCTGCTCTGGCTTCTGATCAAAATAATGCCACATTGTAACTTCCTGCGGAGCTGCCTGTACAGTTGATGCCGCCATCAGCGAAGCCGCCAATAATGTTGCTGTAAATAATGTTTTTTCATGTTTTTTCCTCCCTTTTTCCTTCTTAGTTGAATTTTGTTTTGGTTAGTTGCACAATTTTAAGTCGTCTCTCTGTTGTTTTGTTGTTATATATTTTATCATTCAATTTCCACCGCATAACCCAAGATTTTATGGAAAAAGGAATTTTGTACGGATAATATTTTAAGATTAAGGAAATATTTTAAGATTTTCAGGATATTTTCCATATATTTCTTATATTTTTACTCTTTTATTTCTGACAGATATTCAGATGGACTCTTTCCTGTCACCTCGCGAAAGACTTTTTTTGAAGTATTTAGAATCGGAAAATCCTACCTGATAAGGAACATCCCTCTGATCACATATTTCTTCCCTCAACATATACTGTGCCTGTTCAATTCTATACTCCCTTAGAAAAGTGCTGAAATTTTTCTCCGATATTTTTTCCAAAAAGATAACTGAAATATTCCTGGCTCAGCCCAAGATCTTCTGCCAATTTCTTCTGGCTTATTTTTCCGGCATATCCACTCTGTATGATATCCAGAGCTTGCAGAATCATAGGGTGGGCATCCGGATATTTATCTCTCAAATTTCTGGATTTTCTGCGGGAATAGCTATTTTTTCCACTGATCTTATTCTCAATTTTCTTCAGTACTGCTTCTGCCTCATCTCTTGTAAGAGGTTTCAGAAGATACTCTATTACACCAAGAGAAATTGACTGCTTGGCAAAATCAAAATCTGCATATGCACTTACAATCACAAATTCTGCCTTAATTCCCTGAGCTCTGGCAGCTTCTATTACTGAAAGCCCGTCCATAAACGGCATCTTGATATCAATAAAAACCACATCCGGCTTCTGTTCCAGAATCATTTCCAGCGCTGCTTTTCCATTAGATGCCTGTGCCACAATCTCATACTCATCCCTCAGGCTCTGCAAAACCCTTACTAATCCCTGTCTGGTTCTCTGCTCATCTTCTGCAATTAAAATTCTCAATGTATAAAGACCTCCTCTGTTACTTTTTTTGCTACATTTATTTACTCTATATCTTTCTCCGGATTCTCTGGTATTGGAAGCCAGAAAGTAAATTTTGTCCCCTTTTCAGGTTCTGATTCCAAAACTACAGAAAGTTCTTCTCCATAATACATTCGCAGTCTTGTCACTACATTTCTGAATCCCGATTCCTGTTCCTGCCAAATCCAAAGTATGCTTTTCCATAAGAATCTGCTGCATCAGTTTCTCTGTATCTTCATTCATTCCACATCCATTATCTTCAATGCAAAGACGGAATCTGGATCCATCAATGTGACCCGTAATACGGATCATTCCCCCGCTTTCTCTTCCTTCAAAACCATGAAGGATAGAATTCTCCACAAATGGCTGAATAAACAGTTTACAGCATGGCCATTCGCCGTATTCTTCCTGAAATTCAATCTCGTAGTCAAACACATCCATAAGCCTGAACTTCTGCAGATATAGATACTGCTCTACCCATCTCAGTTCCTGCCCCAGACTTACTGACACAAGCTTCCTTGAGAATGTATATGAAAGCATATTAGAAAGCTTTTTCAGAAGATCTGCTACCTCATAATCTTCATTATCTATCGCATTATAATTGATCGCAGTCAGTGTATTGCAGAGAAAATGTGCATTGATCTGTGATTCCAGAGCTTCTTTCTCTGCCTTATTTTTCTGACGGATAGAAAGATTCTTTTCACGATAATATCTACGTATTTCCTTGTACTGTCGTTCCAGAGTTTCCGCCATTTCGTTATAATAACCAGCCAACTGCCATATCTCATTGGTTCCCTTTACTTCTATCTTCGGAAGATTCTTGGAAAGTTTAATATTTCGCATAGAATCCCGTATAATATCAATTGGTTTTAATACTCTTCGTATTGTAAACTGCCATAAAAATCCACAGATACACAACAAAAACAGATATACATAAATGCTTCTGGTATACATCTGGTTAACCTGTGCACGCATTTTTTCCAAGATCCGTGGTAATATATGCTGTCCATCCAAAATATTTTAATGATCTGCTGATATTCTCGGTACTGTCCAGCGTTTTTTCTGTAACTTTCCACTGTCATTCCATCGTACTCTTCATTTGGATGGTAAATGATTCTGTTATTTTCATCTGCAATATATCCAATCGAAAGAGGTTTATCAGCTACTCTGTCAAAAGCACTTTTTTTCCAGAATATCTCCCATATCGAAAGATACGACCGCTACATTTTTCACATGAGAATAACTGTAAGTTTTTCCAATCAGCGGAACTGCAATATGTACCATTCTTATCTGCGGCCACTGACTGTGAACAGCAGGATCTGTCTCTACATAGTACCTGACATTTGCTTTCTCTTTCTGAAGTGCCATGGTCTTTTCATATATTTCCTGAAGTTTATCCAGATTGCCATCTTCCCATACTCCTTTTGAAGATGTCTGGTACCAATAAACCCCATACTCCTGCCACAGACCTTCATCTGATACAATTGCAATAGATACAACACTTCCAATCTGATGAGCAATATCATCCATTCTGCTGCCCAATGTCAGTTTTTCTTTTGCCAGAAGTATTCCGTCTGCTTCCGTGTTTTTCTACCAGAACTCTTAATGTCTCATTAACTCCTACATTGCATGCAGCACTGATGATATCCTTCAGATTTGCATCAATATTAATCGTCGATGTTTCAATCATGGATTCTTCCATTGATCTGGTATTCCTGAGCAGATAATTAAAATATTGATTTTTTACGTAAATCTGAAGGACCAGACCTGCCAGAATCAGAAGTAATACTACTGTTACTGTAACCTGCGCACTCATATGTGAGCAAAAATAATTTCTGATTCTTCCCGGCATTTTTTTTTTGATTTTCTCTTTCATTTTTCTTTACCTGCCTCGTTTTTTATAATTCTACGACTATTTTAACATCATTCTACAACATCTTATAAAAGATATATCATATAAAAATTTTTGTGATTATTTATTGATTGATATCTATAGATGGCAAAGGACAAAAAAAAGCCAGTAACTAAGCTTATCTGCTATTAATAACTTAATTACTGGTTTTCATCTTTTTATTATGTTCAAACAGTCACCTACAATTGAATCAGATAACTTATTTGATTCGGTAATTATTTCTCCACTGCCTTAAATGTAAATCTGATTGGCTGGTAATCACCTGTTGTCAGTGGTAATGGCAGTCCTGCTTTCATCAGTGCTGCGCCTGTGTATACTTTTTCCGGTTTGCAAATGTCTTCGTAATGCAGATCTGCATCCAGTCCCTGAGGATAGAAAAGATAGATATACGGATTAGCTTCGCTGTGGAGTCTTACGCCACATACAACTGTCTCTTTTTTGTCCTTGGATACGAACTGCCAGAGTACATGGTTGTTGTTTTCAAATGGATTTATCAGACGATAGTAATCTCCGGACTGTACCAGATGCTCGATTTCTTTGTATTTCAGAATCTGCTCTCTGGCTGTCTTTTTGTCTTCTTCGGACATCTTCATCAGATCCAGTTCATAGCCAAATGTACCGGATGATGCAACCGTTCCTCTTGTCTCGAATGGTGTGATCCTGCCGGACTGGTGGTTCGGGCATACGCTGACATGAGCCCCCATTGCACTTACCGGATATCCGAAAGAAGTACCGTACTGGATTTTCAGTCTGTCAATAGCATCAGTGTTATCGCTGCACCAGATCTGCGGAGAATAATAGAGCATTCCTGCATCAAATCTTCCGCCGCCACCTGAGCAGGATTCAAACAGAAGATTTGGATATCTCTGCACAAGGCTTTCCATCATTTCATATACTGCAAGTACATATCTGTGATAAACCTCTCCCTGGCGTTCTTTTGGAAGTGCTGCGGAGAATACGTTGTCTACACTGCGGTTCATATCCCATTTACATAATCTGCCTTGCATGCATCCAGAACTTTGAAAATCTGGTTCATGATATGGTCACGGACTTCTTTTCTGGTAATGTCCAGATTGAGCTGATGTCTGCTCCGGTTCATAGCACGTCCCGGAATCTTCAATGCCCAGTCCGGATATTCTCTGTAGAGATCACTGTCCTCGGAAATCATCTCCGGCTCTACCCAGAGACCGAATTTCAGTCCAAGTCCGTGGATTCTCTCTGCAAGTGCAGGAAGTCCACCTTTGATCTTCTCTTCATTTACTTCCCAGTCACCAAGTGCGCACCAGTCATTATCTCTTTTGCCAAACCATCCATCGTCCAGAACAAACATATCCAAGCCAATGTTCCTGGCTTCTTCTGCAATATGATACAGTTTGTCTGCATCAAAATCAAAATAGGTAGCTTCCCAGTTGTTTACGAGGATTGGTCTTGGCCGTTCTACGTATTTGCTGCGGATCAGGTTGTTTCTGTATGCATCATGATAAATGCGAGAAAGTTTTCCAAATCCTTCTGCGGAATATGACATAATCACTTCCGGAGTTTCAAATGTGTCACCTTTTTCCAGTGTCCATGCGAAATGATATGGATGGATTCCCATTACCACACGGGTATGTCCTACCTGATCTACCTCTGTCTCAAATGTAAAGTTTCCACTATAAGCCAGTGCATATCCATAGCAGTTTCCATATGTTTCTTCTGTGTTTCTGTCGCAGAGGATTACAAATGGGTTATGATGATGACTGGAAGTGCCGCGAATACTTCCTACAGACCAGTTTGCATGACCCAGATGTGTTCTTTCCATCTGACGTTCTACGTTATGTCTGCCATAGAAATGAACTGCATCCATTTCTCTATATTCAAAATCCATTTCCATAGACATTGCTTTCTTTACTGTAACAGGTGTCTCACCAGTCTGTTCCAGACGAACTGCTCTGGTGATCACATCCAGATGTGGGAATACACTGTAGAGAAGATGTGCTTTCAGTCCGCTGACACGGTCTGCCAGGACAATCTCCAATGTCTCTGCCTCATCTTCTTTTGCAAACATTGCAGGGAGACCTTTCAGGCTGTATTTTCCTTTTGTGATCTCATAGGATTCAAATTTCAGATTTGCAGTGTCGCTGCCGTCTGCCTGCTCTACTTCCAGACCATTGATACGATAATCTCCGTTTCCGTAAGCTGTATATTCCTGCGGCAGAGTATCCAGGGAAAATGTTTTGTCTTTTCCTGCTTCATACGGATTTCCGGAGAATCCTCTGTCCACACATACAATCCTGTCCGTAATCAGGGAATCCCCTACCGGGCATCCATAATACAGATGAACCAGAGTATCATACTCTCTTACCTGCATCTGATAGGTGCTGTTTTCTGTTCTCAGGTCAAATACTTTTTCTGCCTCATGATACTTAATCCATTCCATACTCTGTACCTCTCATTTCTTTGTTGTTTTTTTGTTAAAAAGCATACTGATCCGGTTCTGTATCTACATAGTGATGTTCTTCTTCGTCCTCTTTGAAATACGGTTTGAACAGTTTCCACATAAACCAGGAATCTGCATAGGCTGTCAGGGAAAATCCCACCATCAGCCAAATCAGCAGATATACCGGAAAAAAAGTTTTGCATCTACAAGTGTCATGGTCATTGGCAGTATCGTGATCACTGCCACTGCTATCGCATAACCTATATGTTTAACCGCAAAATAAAATGCGTTTGTGATCAAAGTCATTGTTTTGTTTTCAAATGCTGCAACTGTCGGGAATATGTACAGTGCAATGGCAATCAGCGGAATACATACCGCCAGAATCACGTAATTGAAAATCTGTGGCATGGAACCAGGCATAGTTACCAACGATTCTTTCTCCATATAAAGAAATACTGCAACTGCTGCCATCAGGATCCAGATCAGAGTTGACTGTTTGAAGTTCTGCTTAAAGCTTTTAAAAAAATCATGAAATACCCGGATATCTCCATCCTTGTGGAGTTTTAATGTACAATAATACAAAGCAGTGGTGGATGCCCCTGCTGTAATAACAGGAAGAGAGCACACGATCCATAGTAAATTCAATGCAATTAACTGACCTAAAAATCCAAATATCCTGTCATAAAGACTTCCTGGTTTCATTTTTTATTACCCCTTCCTTTTCTATCTTAATGATTTGTCCTGACTTTCACCTTTACAGATGATTCAGCAATCAGATATCCAGTTTCAGGCAGCCTTCTGTTATTCTTCTCTTTCCAGTTGTATAACAAAATTCTGCCTGTATAGTTCAGGGGAAATGTCCCGAACCTCCCGGATTCTTCTTTTTATTTTTTTAAACTTACAGTTTACCACCAGATGTTGCAATACCTTCGATGAACTGTTTCTGGAAGATCAGATACAGTACGATCATCGGGATACATGCAAGCAGAGATGCTGCCATCAGCTGCGGATAATTGTTGGTGTACTGTCCCTGCATTTTTGCAAGTGCTGCTGACAGAGGCATTACATCTTTGTTACAGATCAAAGGCCACATCAGATCTTTGTATGCAAATACTGCTGTGAAGATTCCCAGTGCCACCATGGAAGAACGTGTCAGAGGAGCCATGATGAACAGGAAGGTCTGACCGATGTTACATCCGTCAAGACGTGCTGCCTCTTCCAGATCTTTTGGAAGTCCCATATAAGCCTGTTTGAGCAGGAATGTACCAAATGCAGTAACAATACCAGGAAATACCAAGGCAAAAATGGTATTGAGCATTCCCATTTTGCTTACCATTAAGTACTGTGGGATAATGAAGATCTGTCCAGGCACCATCATCTGGAAAAGTACCAGAGAGAACATCAGGTTTTCCCCCTGAAGTTCAGACGTCCAAATGCATAGCCTGCCAGTGTTGCTGTCAGAACCGCACATACAACACGACCCAGGATCAGAAGTAAGGTATTGATATACAGATGTAAGAAATCCATATTTGCGCTTACTTCTCTAAAACTGTCCCATCTCCATGTAGACGGGAGAATTACGAACGGGTTGACAGAGGTTGCCTCTGTCATAGTTTTGAAAGCTGTCAGAATCATCCATAAGAAAGGAACTAGCATGGTAATAGATACCAGTATCAGGATAACATGGATCAGAACTCTGTTTGCTTTATCTCTTGCTGACATAATTATCCCTCCTTAGTTATAATGAACCCACTTCTTCTGCGCAATATTCTGGAATACTGTCATAATCATAATTACAACCAGAAGAAGTACGACGATTGTTGAACCATAACCTTTGTTATTCTGTACAAAGGAATTCTGGTAGAACAGGTAAACAAGTGACTGTGTTTTGTAAAGTGCAGGACTGTTTCTGTCCATAACCATGAAGATCAGGTCGAATACCTGCATGGCACCGATGACACGGGTAACCATTACAAAGAAGATGGTCGGCGAAAGCAGCGGGATTGTAATATGGAAGAACTGTTTCACACCAGTTGCTCCGTCAATGCTTGCTGCTTCATAATAATCTCTTGGGATTTCCTGCAGACCGGACAGGAAAAGAACCATATTGTAGCCGATGATAGACCATACACCGATCACTGCGATCGCATAGACTGCAATCTTCGGATCAGAAATCCAGTTGATCTTTGTGTGAAAAAAATGTGATTGAGAAAGACCGAATTCTGAGTTAAACAGCCATCTCCATACCATGGCGATTGCAGCCGGAGCAGCAACCATAGGCAGGAAGAAAATAGTTCTGTAAACAGCACGGCCTTTCATTTTACGGTTTAATAAAACTGCCAGTACAAGTGCGATAGCATGGAAAACGGAACTTCCACAATGGCATATTTAAATGTATTTAATAATGCTGCCATACTTCCGCATCGTGGAACAGCTTTACATAGTTGTCAAAACCAAT
>ENA-OQAR01000208-OQAR01000208.1-human-gut-metagenome-genome-assembly--contig:-NODE-208-length-16580-cov-1.981827_pt1 | contig 16580 bp, 27 predicted proteins | sample MGYA00242738_ERZ504533 | MGnify/ENA primary metagenome ERZ504533 (study PRJEB26092, sample SAMD00036276) | human gut metagenome | host: Homo sapiens | study: EMG produced TPA metagenomics assembly of... | reverse complement strand
CCAAGATCTGCTTTGCCACGGCCACCGCCTTGAAAAAAGCAGGTGTCCTGATCCTCTTTGGAGTCCCACACCGGGTTAAAAAAAGCCAATGGCATCGCACAGGCTGTTCTGCTCGCCGGTGTTATCGTTGAGGTCCAGCGGCTGGATGAAGTTCTCGTCAATGAGCCGGGCCTGACGCTCACCCACAAGGCCGGGGCCGAGCACCCGCCACAGCAGGCCGAGGGCCGCATAGGGCACGCCATTGGGGCGGCACTCCCGCGGCTCCTGATGGTGGTCGAACATACCAAAGCCCACATCGTACACGATGCCGTCAAAATCATCCGGCACCACAAAGCCGCGGGTGATCTTGATGTCCGGGCGCAAAATTTGCAGCAGGGCAGTGGCAAACACATCGTCGGCGTGGAACTTGCCGGCGTGGGTGAAGCCGTTTGCAGGAATTTTCATAGATGTACCTCGTTCCCAATAAAAATGTCTGGCAACAGTATAGCACACTTTGCAGAAAGGGACAACGAAAAGCCCCGGAACGGGCACGCCATTCCGGGGCTTTTTTGAGCGTATTCTTACTTTTTCTTTGTGGTGCGTGCCTTTTTAGCGGCAGGAGCGGCGGGCTTTTGGGCCGGGGTGGTCTCCGGCTCGCCCAGAGCCAGAATGCTGCTCAGCTCCTTCTGCACAGCGGCGTTGTTGTCGTCGGTGACGGCCAGCACATCGGAGTAGAACTGCTCCATGCCCTCGCGGGTGGAGAAGGTGGCAACGTACATCTGGTTGCCCATGGCGCCGCTCAGCGCGTCCGGCATGCGGTCCACCATGCGCATGTTCTGCTGGTACTTCTGCATGATCTGCTCGTGGCTGTACACAAAGTGCTTGCCGTCGCGGCGGCCTGCAAACGGGCAGTAGAAGTGCTCACCCACCGGCATATCGGTGCCGCCAAAGGCGATCATGTCCGCCCAGATCTTATACACGTTGGTGGAGCGGGCAAAGTTGATCATATCCGGGGTGAAGCCGCCGCAGGGGCGCATGTTGACTTCCAGTGCCACGATCTGGCCCTTTTTGCCCATGCTGGCCTGATTCTCGGTCATGCGGAAGAACTCAAAGTGGATGAAGCGGCTCTTCACGCCAAAGCTCTTGACGGCGGCACGGCCTGCAGCGCGGGTGTCCTCGGGCAGGTCCTTGATGATGTAGTAGATGGAGTTGTCGTTGTCGTTGACGATATCCATGATGGACATGGGGCTGACGTTGCCGGCCTCAAAGATGGGGTTGCCGTTGGCATCGATGATGGCATCGTAGCTGTTCACCTCGGCCCGGACGAACTCCTCCATGATGTACTCCACATCCGGGTGATGGGCCGTCTTCTGCACGAGGAACTTTTTCAGGTCCTCGTCGCTGGACAGCTTGTGGGTGTCGGATGCGCCCACGCCGTTATCCGGCTTTACCACCACCGGGTAGCCCACCTCGTCGATGAACTTCCGGCAGCCCTCGTAATCGTCCACCATGTGGTAGCGTGCGGTGGCGATGCCGGCCTTCCGGTAATACTCCTTCATCTTGCTCTTGTACTTGATGCGGGGCATATCGGAGGTCTGGAAGCCGGAGGTGATGTGGAAATCGGTGCGCAGGGCTGCGTCCCGCTCCAGCCAGTATTCATTGTTGGACTCCAGCCAGTCGATGCGGCCATACTTGAAGGCAAAAAAGGCCACGGCGCGGTAGACCTCGTCGTAGTTTTCCAGACTGCCCACCTTGTAGTACTCGTTCAGGCTGTCCTTCAGCTCCGGCTTCAGCTCATCGTAGGGCTGGTCGCCGATGCCCAGCACATTCATGCCGTTGTTTTTCAGCTCACGGCAGAACTGCCAGTAGTTGGTGGGGAAGTTGGGCGAAATAAAAATAAAATTCTGCATGGTTTTACGATTCCTCTTTCCTCTATAAAAACTCCCTCCGTCACGGCTTCGCCGTGCCAGCTCCTCCGGGGGGAGGCGGTCCCGTCTCCAGTCAACGCTTACAGCGTTGCCAGCTCCCCCGAAGGGGGAGCTTATTTGCTGCAAACCGTCAGATGCATCAAGCTCGCCCTTCGGGAGAGCTGGCGCGTCAGCGCCTGAGAGGGTTTGTTTTACTGCTCGCCTAGAATATACGGCATGTAATATGCAGTCTGCTTATACCACCAGTTCCAGTCGTGGTTCACATCGTGGCCCCACAGGTCTACCCAGATGGGGATGTTCTTGGCCTCGAAGATGCGCTTGAGGAACCATGTGGTGTCCGGCTGCTCCCAGTCGCCCTGACCGCAGCAGATGACCGCCTTCTGGCTGCGGAACAGCTGCATGTAGGGGTGATCCTCCGGGAAGTTCTTCATGTAGTCCACGGGCGAGTTCATGTACACCAGCTCGTCCATATAATTGCCGAAGCCATAGTGGGCCGTGTAGATGCCGCTGAGGGCCAGACAGCCGCAGAACACATCCGGGCGGCGCAGGTACAGGTTGACCGCATGGGTAGCGCCCAGACTGCAGCCAAAGGCAATGACACCGGGCAGGTCGTCCCAGCCGTTGCGCTCCTTGGCCAGATACTGGATCTTGGGCACAGCCTCCTCCACGATATAGCGCAGCCACTGCTCATAGCGGCGAATGCGCCAATAGGGGTCACCCTGCGTGTCGGACCAGGTCTCCTTGTCCATGGTATCAATGGAGATCACCATAATCTTACCGGCATCGATCCACGGGGCAAGGGTGTCGGCCATGTGGAAGTTCTCAAAATCGAAGAAGCGGCCATCCTGACAGGGGATGTACAGCATCGGGCGGCCTGCGTGGCCGTAAATTTTGCACTCCATGTCGCGGCCCAGCGCCGGGCTGTAGTCCTTAAAATACTGCATTTCCATGGTGTTTCCTCCTTTTAGGGTTTACTCCTCCACCTCATACATCAGAGTATGGAACATAAAGGGCAGCTGTTTTTCCCAGCTGGCTTCGCTGTGGGTGCCGCCGGGCACGATGCGGCTGGTAAGGTGGATGCCCCGGGTCATGACCTTTGCGCACATCTCTGCAAAGCCGCAGCGCATCCCGTCGTGGTTGCCCATCTCGCGGGAGCCGTAGTCCATGTACAGCACGGTGCCCGGCTCCAGCTTTGCGCGGCCCACAAGGCCGGAAAGCTTTTCCGGCGACACCCAGATGGACGGCGACAGCGCCGCCGCACGGCTGAAAGTGTCGTTGTACTGCAAAAGGGCGTACAGGCTCATCAGGCCGCCCATGCTGCTGCCGCCGATGAAGGTGTGCTCCCGGTCGGGCAGAGTGCGGAAGTTGCGGTCGATGAAGGGCTTGAACCGGTGGATATACCAGCTCATGGTGGCCTGACCCGTGCGTCGAAGTGGCCGAACTGCGGTCGTCGAACCGGTAGGGCGAATACTCCACCAGCCGTTCGTTGTTGGCTCCGGCGTTGCACTCCACCGCCGCCACGATCAGCGGGGTGTCGGTGTAGTCCAGATAATCGGCCACGCCCCAGCTCTTGCCAAAGTGGCATCCTCGTCAAAAAAAGACGTTCTGGCCGTCGAACATATACAGGCACCGGGATACCGGCGGTCGGGGTCAGCTTCATACATCGTGGGCAGATAAACATATACTCTGCGCTGCTCGGTGCCGTTGACGGCAGGGTAGCTCACGCTCCATTTTTTGACCATGGGTCCATTCCTCTCAATCTTTCCTGCACATGGCCTGCCGCAATGCAGGCCGCTGTTCTGTTTTCAGTTTAGCACTGCAGGGCACAGAAAGCAATTGCGCCGGGAAATTTTGGAGGTTTGACGGATACTCCTTCCATCATGCTGCGCGATGCCACCTCCCTCAATGAGGGAGGCTTTGGCAGTACGGTAAAGTTTCCGGTTTTGCCAACGGCTCCCTCTTAGAGGGAGCTGTCGAGCGTATGCGAGACTGAAGGAGTTTTTCCGATATACGGCAAACGCGCCGAGCGGAGCCTGGCGGCGTTGCTGCTATTCTGAATAAAGGTTCTCTCCGGAGAATCGGGATCAGTTCTTTTCTCAACAGGCACGATCCAGCCTTGGTATCGGGGATCTTGCCCCACTGCATACCGGTCATGGTGTCGTACAGCTTCTGGGTGACAGGGCCGATCTTGCCGTCGCCGATGTAGGCGTGCTCGCCCTTCCAGACCAGCTCCTTGGACGGGGGAGACGACAGCGGCGGTACCGGTGCCGAACACCTCTTCCAGCTTGCCTTCGCGGGCAGCAGCCATGATGTCGGCAATGGCGATCTTGCCCTCGACGACCTCATAGCCCCAGTCCTTCAGCAGCTCGATGCAGCTGCGGCGGGTACGCCGGGCAGAACGGTGCCGACGGTAGCAGCGGTGTACACCTTGCCGTCGATCTTGAACATGATGTTCATGCTGCCAACTTCCTCGACGTACTTCTTCTCCACGCCGTCCAGCCACAGCACCTGTGCGTAGCCCTGCTCCTCGGCCAGCTCGCCGGCCTTGATGGAAGCAGCGTAGTTGCCGCCGCACTTGGTGAAGCCGGTCAGGCCGGGAGCGGCACGGATGTACTCGTCTTCCACGTAGATGCGCACGGGGTTGATGCCCTCGGCGTAGTAAGCACCCGAGGGAGCGCAGATGATGCAGAAAAATGTAGTGCTTGGAAGCGTGCACACCCAGACCCACGTCGTTTGCGAACACGAAGGGACGGATATACAGGGAAGCACCGTCGGAATGGGGCACCCAGTCACGGTCCACGTCCACCAGAGTTTCAACGGCCTGAATGTAGTCCTCCACAGGGATCTTGGGGATGCACAGACGGTCGGCGGAGTCCTGGAAACGCTTTGCGTTGCAGTCCGGGCGGAACAGCTGGACGGTATCATCGGCCGTGCGGTATGCCTTCATGCCCTCAAAGATCTCCTGAGCGTAGTGGAACACGACAGTAGCCGGGTCCAGTTCAAAGGGGCCGTAGGGGACAATGCGGGCATCGTGCCAGCCTTCGCCCTCGGTGTAATCCATCACGAACATATGGTCGGTGAACTTCTTGCCAAAACCCAGATTGCTCTCGTCAGGCTTTGCCTTCGGAGCAGTGGTACGGGTGATCTTGATATCCAACATGATTTATTTTCCCTCTTTCCTGATCTCGGGCGCAGCGAGTGAAAATGCGCCCGCAAACACCGAATGTTGTTTTCTATTATAATAATATGAATGTGATTTACAAGGAAACGAAAAATCTTTCATCTTTGGACAGGTTAAGTTGCGCTAAATTGCCTGCTTTTCCATGTGCAAACTGCCCAAAATATGATACAATGAGGCATAAGCCGGATCTTACAGGCTCAGAAAGGAGCTTTTGCACAATGATAAAAGGTGTTATTTTTGATATGGACGGGCTGATGTTCGACACCGAGCGCATCTGGGCCACCCTGTGGAAGCCCGCACTGGCCACACTGGGTCTTCCTTATAAGGAAGGGCTGGACGCTGCCGCGCGCGGCTCGGCAGGCGATTCCATGCGGGCCGTGCTGCGCCGCTTCTACGGCCCGGACTGCGACACCGATGCCATCATGGATGCCCTGCACGCGCAGGCGGAGACGGCCTTTCAGGCACCGCCGCCCAAAAAGCCGGGTCTGGATGAACTGATTGCCTATCTGGAAGCGCAGCACATTCCCATGGTGGTGGCTTCCTCCAGCCGGATGGCATCCATCCTGCGGCACCTCAACAACTGGCACATGACCGATCACTTTCAGGCCCTTATTCCGGCGAGCAGTTCACCTCGTCAAAGCCCGACCCGGAGATCTTCCTCACCGCGGCCAAGGCGCTGGGCACCACCCCGGCTGAAACGCTGGTGCTGGAGGACAGCTACAACGGCGTGCGGGCCGGTGCGCGGGGCGGCTTTGTCACCGTGATGGTGCCGGACCTTGCCCCCGCCGACGACGAGATGCGCCGTCTGTACACCGCCGAGTGCAAAGACCTGCGCGAGGTGAAAAAGATGCTGGAGGAGGGGAAGCTTCTTTCCGAAACCTGAAATATACAGTTGGTCTTTTACATTTTCACGCTAAAAAAAGCGGAGAACATCCTCAAGGAAGTCTTTGCCCGCCTTATCCAGCAATCCTCCCGTGTGGAACTGGGCAAGAAGTTTGAAAGCGGCTTCTATGCCAAGCCCGACACCCCCCAGCCCCGCAGGCTCGTACCCGCCGCAGGCGAACCCACCATCTCCATGACGGCTCTTTTGGAATTGCTCAAGGATGCGACCCGGAAATGAAGGCAAAACTCCGCTTAGCCCTGCTCACCTGATGCAAAAAAGGGCACTGATTGCAATGCAATACAGCGCCCTACATCATCGGACATGGATAACACCGACCGTGCAGAAACCGTGCAGCCATGGCTTACAAAACAAAAAAGCCATGAAATCTTTCGATTTCACGGCATTTTCTGGTGCGATGGAAGGGACTCGAACCCCCGGCCTACTGATTCGTAGCGCACGCCGGGCGATTCCCTCAATTTTGGAAGTTACGTTTTGTCGTTATTTCTTAGCGATACATCGCAATGTTTGAGCTGGAGTTTCTGCATCCTTTGTCCGATTTTGCAACGATTTGCACCCTTTGCACGTTTTGAAACCGTGCAAAAACCGTGCAGAAACCGTGCACTTACTCCCGGACAACTAAAACCACTTCATCCGACAACGACTTGACGGCATTGGTTCGAGTGACTGCACACCAAAAATCAAGTCTTGGAGGATATGACTATGACAAAATTGCTTCCTGCCGCTACAACATGGACACCAACCGGGTGGAAGCCCTGTTCGCGGATGGCACCACCGTTGTCATCGACTGCATTACCGTGGAGGACGAGTACGGCAACACCCCGGCACAGCGGGCAGAACTGGACTGGCTGCTGTATAATAAGCCCTTGGAGTACGCACAGATGGTGCTGAGAGGGGAGATGGAGCATTATCTTTCCCTCGGCTGTGACCACGGCAGGCTGGAAGATTGAGCCTTAGAAAACGCGCGGCAAAAATGCTAATCGCGCGGCGCGCGTTTTTATCGCTGACTTTTATTCAGGCAACATTGCACGCGCGCATTCCAGCGTGCGATTCCACTTTTCCGAAATTCAATCGTATTACAGTTTATTTTTACAAGTTCCAACTTTCACGTCGCACCTTCCCACGCATGAAGAATGCACGCCCGTGCGATCTTTGTTCGCGGTTTATTCGCGGTCAGCCGGATTTATTCGCGCTTTGTTCGCGCGATTGTCGCGTTTTCAGCGTAAATTCAGCGTAAACCATGCCAAGTCAGCGTATTTTCAGCGTAAATCCCGGGAAGTCAGCGTAAACAACCATTTACCATATATAATAATGCCCGCCCACCTGTGGAAAGCCACAGTGGGCGGGGCATTTCTGCGTTTTCAGATGGACTGGAACCCTTTGCCGATGATCTCGCTTGAGTTGACAATGGTCAGAAAGGCCTCCGGGTCCTCCCGGCGCAGGAAATCCCGCAGCAGCCCTGCCTGCCGCCGGGTCAGCGCCACCATAATCATGGTGCGGGGCTCGCCGGTGTACACGCCGGTGGCGTCCTGCTGGGTCGCTGTGCGCCCCAGTGTTTCCGTAACGAAACGCCGGATGGGCTCCGGCCTTGAGGTGATGACCGTACACACCTTGCGGAGATTCAGGCTCTCGATAGCTGTATCCACGATGGTGCTGCGCCCGATGAGTCCCAGCACGCAGTACATCCCGGTCTGCGGGCCGTAGAGGTAAGCCGCAAACAGCACTGTGCCGATATCGCTGAGCAGCAGAGCCCTGCCGATCTCCACCTTGATGTACTTGTGCAGGATCATCGCCACGATCTCGGTTCCGCCGGTGGATGCCCCGATGTTGAATACGATGCCGCTGGCAATGGCAGGCAGCGCCACCGCAAAGCACAGCTCCAGCAAAGTATCATCCGTCAAAGGCTGCGACACGGGAAACATCTTTTCGCACATACTGGAATAAAAGCTGAGCATGAAGGAGGAGTACAGTGTCCAACCCATGGTCTTTATGCCCAGAAAGACGCAGCCCAGCACATCCAGCACCGCATTGGTGATCCACATAAAGGTGCTGACGCTCAGAGCCGGAAAGCAGGTGGCCAGAACGATGGAAAGACCGGTGGTGCCGCCAAATACAAAGTGGTTGGGCGCACAGTAAAAGTTCAGTGCTACTGCATAGATGATAAGTCCCAGATTCAGCAGTAGAAAAAAGCGTGCGCCGCTCCACAGCTGTGCCGGAGTCAGGTTTTGCGCAGACCGTTCTTGATCGCTTCCATCTCAGTCCAGATGCTCCTTTACATCCATCAGCTGGGTGATGATGCAGTCTGCGGCGGACTGGTCCAGCGGCTCGCCGTGGCGGGGCTTCAGTGCCAGCACCGTTCAGCCTGCCGCCTTTGCGGAGGCAATGCCTGTGGGGAGAATCCTCCACCGCAATAGCCTTGTCTGCCGTCAGCCCCAGTGCCTTCAGCGCCTTGAGATAGATATCCGGTGCAGGCTTATGGGCGGCGCAGTCCTCGCCGCTGAAGGCGAAATCCCACCATGGCTTTCAAGCCGCCCTCCGTGAGCATCTTCATGATGTCCGGTGCTGCGCTGGAGGACGCCACCGCCACCTTCAGCCCCCGGCTGCGCAGCGCATTCATCAGCGGCTCTGCCTGCGGGTCGGTAAGCTTGCCGTAGGGGGTGGGGCGAGCCTTGCGGTACTCCCGGTAAGCCATCAGCATCTCCTGACGGCGCACAGGGTCGTTGGGGACAATGGCTTCCCAGATGGCTTTTTCGTTGGAGCCGATGAAGTTGCCCTCCGGGATGGGGATGCCGTTTTCCAGCAGAAAGTTTTTACGGCGGTTCTCGTAGTAATATTCTGTATCTGCCAGCACCCCATCCATATCAAAAATCACTGCTTCAATCATTCTTCATTTCCCTCTTCATCAAAAAAGGGGAGGGGCAAGCCCCTCCCCCAAGCATGGGTCTATTGATCCCGGTCGATCGCTTAGTACTCCAGCTTCCACATATAGCGGCGCAGGGTCAGCGGATGCTGACGGACGTAGGACAGCTCCTCAGCATAGACGCGGAACACGGCGGTGTGCATCAGCGGGTTGAAGTAGGTGATGACGCTGCTGTCCACAGCATTGCCCAGACCGTAATCCTTTGCATCCACAACGGTGGTCAGAGCATCGAGCGGTGCAGGAAGGTCAGTGCGCGGGCATCCACGGGACGGGTCTTGCCGTCGTTCATCAGCAGGATGAAGGGCACGTCCTTGTCCACGATCTCGAAGGGGCCGTGGAAGAACTCGCCGCTGTGGAAGGAGCCGGAGTTGACCCACTGCATCTCCATCATCAAGCAGATGGAGGTGGAGTAAGCGACCTCCATGGAGCGCCGCTGGACATGACGTAGACGACGGGAGCGTCCTTGTACTTCTCAGCGAACTCCTTGGCAGACTTGCGGGCAGAGTTGGCAGCGTTCTCGGCAGCCTCGAACACGTTGGTCAGGCCCTCGATCATCTTGTCGTACTTGTCGAAACCTTCCACCTGCTGCAGGATCTCCACAGCCAGTGCCAGAACGTAGCCCATCTTTTCCAGCTTGGCGGCGTAGTTTGCCTCAAAGCCGTGAACGATGGTGTAGTCAGCTTCCTTGGTCAGGGCAGAACCGGCAGCGTGGGTAACGCTGACAACGGTTGCACCAGCGGCCTTTGCCACGCTGTTGGCCTTGACGGTCTCAGGGGTGCTGCCGCCCAGAGAAGCGGTGATGACCACAGTGGTGTCGCCCAGCCAATCGGGGGTATCGTAGTTGAACTCGTTGGCGGTGTAGTGTGCCACACGCAGCTTCTTGCTGCAGTTTGCCAGGAAGTACTTTGCGGGGTACAGCTCTGCCTTGGAAGCGCCGCAGCCAACAAAGGCCACGTTCTCCACGTTGTGCTTTGCCACGATGTCTGCCACGATGGACTTGACGTTTGCCAGATCAATGTTATACATAATGCAATCCTCCAAATTATTTTTCTTTTTGTTCTGATGAATCACAAATTACAGGCGTACGGATATCTATGTAAGCCGGAAACCCGGTTACACCAACAGACCAAGGGCGTTGATGGCAACACCGCCCACGATGCAGATGACCAGCAGCCAGCCGGTCTTGACCTTTTTTGCGGATCAGGGTGTACATCAGCATCACGATGCCAAGGTTCAGAAGGTTCGGCAGAATGCTGTTCAGCACATCCTGCAGCACCAGACCGGTGCTTGCGAAGGTGATGGGAGTAGTCAGACCCACCATGCTTGCCACCATGCACCGATGACCATCAGGCCTACGATGCCACAGACGTACATCAGCTTGTCCATCATGCCGCCGTTGAGCTTGGTCAGGTACTTGCTGCCCATGGTGTAGCCCAGCTTACCGGCAAACCATGTGACCAGCACCGAGGGAACGATGGAGATGATCATAGCCAGAATGGGGCCCAGAACGCTGCCCTGCTGTGCCAGAGAGATGCCCAGACCAAAAGCGATCAGGCGGACAGTGCCCTGGAAGAAGGAGTCGCCCACACCGGACAGGGGGCCCATCAGCGAGGTCTTGACGGCGTTGATGGTCTCCGGGTTGAAGTTCTCACGGTCGGCGGCGTACTGCTCTTCCATGGAGGCAGCCAGACCCAGCGTAAAGGCACTGGTCTGCGGGGTGCAGTTGTAGAACGCCATCTCGCGCTCGTAGGCTTCCTTTTTGTGCGCCAGCTGCTCGGGGTCGTTCTCGTTGGGGTACAGCTCGTCCAGCGTGGGAGCGATGCCGTACAAAAAGCCCATGTTCATCTGACGTTCGTAGTTCCAGGAGGCCTGAATGTTCAGGGAGCGCCACATGAACTGGAAGTATTTCTTGAAGTCGCTGCGCTTTGCAGTCTTGGTTGCGTTGCTCATTTCAGCTTCCTCCTATCAAAGATCGTCGTCATCTTCCAGCGGGTCGTAGTCCGGGTTGGCAGCAGCTGCACCGGCAGCGGCTGCGGCAGGTGCGCCCTTGCCATACTTCAGACCGGTCAGGATCACAGCCAGAATTGCGGCGAAGATCGCCACAGCGGTGATATCCAGACCCAGATAACCCACAAAGAAGAAGCCCAGCAGGAAGTAGAGGTCAGGTCGCGGTTGAGCATGGTGGACAGCAGCAGGGCAATACCGTAAGCGGTAAGGAACTTACTGCCGAGGTCAGGCCATCGGTCAGCCATGCGGGGATGAAAGCCACGATCTTCTGCACCAGATCCGTGCCGAAGTAGACGGACAGGAAGATGGGGATGAAGTACATCAGGCTGTACAGCAGTGTGCCCCAGACGATGTGCATGCTCCATGCCTTGCGGAACTTGCCTTCTGCAATGGCGTGGTCGGCAACGTGGGTCAGGTTGGACAGGATGGTGCGCATCAGCACGCCCAGCATCTGGCCCAGAACAGCGATGGGGATGGCCAGCGCCAGTGCAGTCTCGGCAGAAGCATCGGTCAGGATGGCAAAAGCTGCGCAGATGATGGCAGCCATGTTCATGTCCGGGGGTGCTGCTGCGCCGATGTTCACGATGCCAAGGCTCATCAGCTCGATGGATGCGCCAAGGGTCAGCCCGGTCTGCAGATCACCCAGCAGCGCACCGACGATGGTGCAGGTGATGAGCGGACGCTCGAAGTTCATGCGGCCCAGAATGCGCGAGTCCAGAATACAGAACACGCCAACCAGACCCAGAAGCAGTGCGGTAACAAACATGGGTCAATTCCTCCTTCTTATCTCCTTACGATCAGATGTGATCGATGGGTACTACCTTAAAGGTGGGGGTCTGCTGGCTGTAGATCTTAATGCCCATATCCAGCAGCTTCTGGGTGTCTGCCTGCTCCTCCGGGGTCAGGAATACCGACTGGTCAAAGGCCTTGGAGCCGGGCTTGTTTGCCACAGCGCCGTAGTTGATCTCTTTGATCTTGGGGTATGCCTGGCAGAACTTGAGCAGGGCAGCGGTGTTGCCGAAGATCATCATGATCTTCTCGTCCAGCTGCTCCACCTTGGGCATCTTGGCGATGGCTTTGTCCACCGTGAAGATGTTCACCCGGACACCGGCAGGCTTGCTCAGCAGCAGGGCGGACTTTTTTCATCTCGTCGTTGGCGGCGTCATCGTCCACCACGATGATGCGCTGTGCGCCCACATGGCCGGTCCACGAGAATACCACCTGACCGTGCAGCAGGCGGTAGTCCAGACGTACTAATTTGATCATAGGTCATCCTCCTCATCTTGGGCTGCTTTTTTCAGCAGCAGGTTGCAATCAATGATCTGCGCCTTGGCATCTGCAATGCACTCGGCCAGTTCGTCCTGTGTCAGGGCTTCGTCGTTGGAAGCAAGGGTCAGCACCAGAGAAGCGTTCATGCCGCAGATCAGGTGCACCGCCGGATACTCCGGCAACAGGGTCAGCATCTCGTTGTTCACGCTGCCGCCCATCACATCGGTCACGATGTACACAGCATCCTCTGCCGCAAAGCCATCCAGCAGCCGGCGTGCCGCCACCGTGATAGGCTCGGTCTCATCCCGCAGGGTAGCAGGCATAAAGTCGGCAGCTCGCCAAGGATCATCTGCACGGTGTCCTTCATTCCGGCAGACAGCCCTCCGTGCGAAGCAAGAATGATTCGGTTCATACGCATCCACGACCTTTCCTGTGTTTCCTTCATCTCTTCGGCGTCTGTATCATCTTATTCGTTATAGACGTCATAATCATCATGTACATAATACCACATTTTGCACAGACGTCAAGAGGTTTTTCTAAAAAATCTTTACTTTGGTAAAGTGCACAAAGCATCTCCCCTATATTTTAGCAGTTTCACCAACAATTCTCCTTGGAACGACAAAAAGAGCGCTTTTCCGGGTGGTAAAAGGAACGCTCTTGGGGGGACAGAATGCTGCCCTCAAAACTCAAACATATACCGGCTTCCAATGTAATACTGCCGCCCGATGCACAGCGGGTGGTCATATTGGTCATGGAAGTAGGCGTTCAGATACAGCAGCGGCTCGCCCAGCGAAAGGTTGAGCAGCTGTGCCTGTTCTGCCGAAGCCCGTACCGCCTCGATACGCTGGCAGGAGGTCGTTGCAGGGCGCAGCCCGGAGATGCGCTCAATGGTGTCAAACATGGAAACATCATTGAGATTCTCGCTCATCAGGCTCTTGTAGGGCTCGTAGGGCAGGAAGAGATTTTCCAGAAACACCGGCTGACCATCGGCGGTGCGCAGACGCTGGATATAGATGAGCAAGGCTTCCGGGCCTACATGGAAGAAGGCTTCCTCATCCTTACGCACCGGCACGATCTGACGGTTCAGCAGCCGGGCGCCCGGCACCATGCCGTACTCTTTGCAGGTCTCCGTAAAGCTGGCAGTTCCTCTGCCGCTGGCAAACTTACGATGGATGCGGGGCTTGCTGACAAAGGTGCCCCGCCCCTGCATTTTGACCAGATACCTTCGGCGCACAGCTCTTCCACGGCACGGCGCACCGTGATGCGGCTGACCGAGTACTCTGCACTCAGCTCCGGCTCCGGGGGGGATCTTCTCGTTGGTTTTGTACTTGCCGCTCTCGATCGCGGCACGAATGTCATCCTTTACCTGCTGGTAAAGCGGGACGACAGCACTATCATTGATTGCCATGGAATACCTCACCCTCAAATTGATATATCGTTATAAACATTATATTCATCTTATGGCTATGATAGTGCATATTCTGCGAATTGTCAAGTAAAACTTGCAGTCAATTTTTGTGCGAGGTGACGGATGCGCCCCGTGCTGCACAGGCACCCCATTTCCAGTGCCCTGCCGGGAAGAATCCAAAGAGCGGCGGAACGCTCTGTCACACGACTTTGCTTGCAAAAGTCTAGTGTGTTACACCTTTGGTTCCGGCTGATGCGGAAAAGGGGCTGCGAAAGGCTCCGGCAAGCACCTGTTCTGTGGCAGAAGGATGCGCGGATGGGCGTGGCAGTTGACGGTCTCTGCCCACCCAGCGCAGGCTTTCAGAGGAACCAATGGTGTACGTTCTCCCGTCCTGCCGCAGCAGCGTTTTTCCCCTATAAGCCGCAAGGTAAATAATCAACGTCTGTGCTTTCCCCGGTTGCCCTGCAAGTGTCCCCGGTTTCAGCATTGCCGTTTTATAAAGGATCTTCTTTATCAGCTTTCTTTCATCCTCTGTCAGCTTATCGTAGTTGATGCCGATTGCCTTCAATGCCGTTCGGATCTTCTTTTCATCCGCAGACCCTTCATGTTTCTGTGCATCCTCCAGTTCCTTCATCAGGTTATCGATCATTGAACCATCCGAAGTGGTCTTGTCCTTGCGGTGTTCCGTCTTGATGTTCTTCAGGATGGCCACCAACTCATCGTACAAGACCCGGCCAAAGTACTCATCTTCATCGATCTGCCCCAGCTTCAAGGTGCTCATGTACAAATCGTTTTCATCTGCTGCATACTTCTTTTTCAGCATTTGCCGGGTCGCTTCCAGACCAGCATTGAGGTTTTGAATGTTTGCGCTGACATATCCGTCCACATAGATTTCCAGATCGGTCATGAACCTCTGAAAATTCTCATGCACGATCAGCTCACACAGCAGCCGATGATTGAATTTTCCATTCCTTAATACGTCCACTGCGCCATCGCTCAGATGCAAGTCCGAAAGGACTGCATCTGGGCGTTTTTTTTGTTTTCCGTCACCCCCAGCCAGGTAGTCCGTGGTCACGCCATAGAACTCAGCCAGCGTTGTCACCGCATAAATGCTGAGGTCGGTCACATCGTCGCTCTCATATTTCGACAGTGCCGATTTGGACAGACCCGTCTGCTCTGCCAGCGTTTCCAGCTTCAGATTCCGCTCCACACGCAGGTCTTTTGAGCCGTTCTCCCAGTGTCAGCTTGATGTTCATGGTCGCACCTCCGATGTTTTTTTGCACAGTATACCACTTCCAGCGGTTCCTGTCCATAAGCGTGGAATTTTTGCAGTTTTCTGCACCTGTTTTCCGACATTATGGATATACGGCACAGCGGCCATCATGGTGCTATCCTATAGACAGAAAGAAAACATATTAACTCCCCAGCAGCGAACATATTTAAGGGCTTCCCGCGAAAGCCCCTCTGAAATATCTTTCATAACAGAACCTTGAGAACAGAATGACCGTCCGAACTGCCCAGACCGCCAAGACCTCCCATCGGGGGAGCGAGCGCCCTGCATGGGGCCGACACAGAGTCCAAAAAGATTTCCTGTCGGAAGGCAGCAAGGGAGACCGGCTTCACCGAAGTTCCCACTTGGGGAACACCGGTGACTTTGAACGTGGCAGGGATCAAATTGATCCGTGCCAGAGCCTTTGAGCAAAGGAGAAATTTTGAGTTTATATCAAAAGATCAAGTCCGCCATCACCGTTCGGCAGGTGGGAGAGATGTACGGCATGGAGCCCGACCGCCATGGCATGGTGTGCTGTCCGTTCCATTCCGACAACCACCCCAGTATGATGCTGAACGAATCCTACTATTACTGTTTCGCTTGCGGGGCCAATGGAGATGCCATCGACCTCACCGCCAAGCTGTTCGACCTGAACCCCCGGCAAGCCGCCGAGAAGCTCGCAAGTGACTTCGGGCTTGACCCGGATAAGCCGCCCGCCAATGCCATCGCCCTGCCGCCGCCCAAGCGTGGCCTGACGGACGAGCAGTGGGCAGACATCGCCTACTGCCTGCGGGTGCTGACCGATTATCTCGACCTGCTGCACGACTGGCGAGAGCGTTACAAGCCCGCCAGCCCGGAAGAACCGCTGGACGAGCGGTTCGTGGAAGCCCTCCACACGACCGAGACCATCGAGCACCTGACGGACTGCGTTGCTTTTGGGACGCCCCAGCAGAAGGCCGCTGCCGCCGCACAGCTGCTGTCCGGGTCGTACCTGCTGATGCTGGAGGAGCGCACCGACCGCCTTGCTCTGGCAAAGTGTGCCTGATAATTTATTCACCCGAGTGGTGGGTCTCACCGTGAGACCCACCACTTCACTTTTCTAAAGGAGAATTACCCTATGAAGAAAAACATTTCCCGCAACCCCTTATGGCCTGACTGGTACAACGGCAAGAAGATTGATGAAGTCCAGTTTGGCCGTGCCTTTCTGGAGCAGTGGCCGCTGAAATGCGTCAACGGAACGCTGTACACGCTGGACGGCCCGGTGGAGGATGAGAGCGAGATCAAGCAGCGCATCTTGGAGAACATCGAGGAATATGTCACCTCCGGCCTGTCCAAAAAGGTTACCAACATTCTGGAGACCATCAAGCTGCTGGCCTTTTCCGACCCGTTTCCCATCGAACAGGACTGCATCCACCTCCAGAACGGCGTGTACCATCTGCCGGATGGCTCTTTTCAGGAGACCCGGCTGTTCTGCCAGAACCGCTTACCTGTGAGATATGACCCCAAAGCCGCCAGCCCTGACCGCTGGCTGACCTTTCTGCACGAGCTGCTGGACGATGCCGACATCCCCACCTTGCAGGAGTATCTGGCTACTGCCTGATCCCCAGCACCAAGGGACAGAAGATGATGCTCATCGTTGGCAAGGGCGGCGAGGGCAAATCCCGCATCGGGCTGGTGCTGAAGCGGCTCATGGGAGATGCCGCCAGCAATGGCAGCG
>ENA-OQAR01000207-OQAR01000207.1-human-gut-metagenome-genome-assembly--contig:-NODE-207-length-16595-cov-2.369262_pt1 | contig 16595 bp, 19 predicted proteins | sample MGYA00242738_ERZ504533 | MGnify/ENA primary metagenome ERZ504533 (study PRJEB26092, sample SAMD00036276) | human gut metagenome | host: Homo sapiens | study: EMG produced TPA metagenomics assembly of... | reverse complement strand
TCCATCGAATGACCGGCCCTTCCATATGCCCTGAAAGAATCAGACCTGCATCTGCATGGCCTGCGAGCGACGTGCACGCATCGCGCGCCGCTTGAGCGCGCGCCGCTCGTCTTCGCTCAGACCGCCCCAACGCCGTAGTCCTGATTGGTGTCGAGCGCGCATTTCAGACACGCGTCAATCACCTTGCAGGTACGGCAAACGGCCTTGGCTTCTTCGATTTGCTGATAGGCGGCACCGGTGTTGCGACCGGGAAAAACAGTTCCGGATCCTTATCCCGCACGCGGCCTTGGCTCGCCAATCGAAAGCACTGCTCATGTAATCGCCTTCCTCTTGCCATAAGTGGCGTTCTATCCGTTATTTAGATAACCACGAATCGGATGATTTTTCAAGACTTTTTCGCAAAAGAAGCCAGGTTTTTTAGATCCTTGGAATTCCGCGCATTGCACGGGGACATGCCCGTGCTTGTTGGATGAAGACCCCACGCCCGGCAATGGCATAGTCATCGACGCGAAACCGTCGAGAACCGCGCTGGGAATCCCCATCATCACATCGGTGGCTCTCTCTCCGCAAGAACGCAACACGTGTGAGGCAACGTTCAAGTAGGGTGCTTTGCGGCTTTTCCACAGCTGCGATTACCGTGACGGACGGATCGGCGAGTGCGGTCTTGAGCTTATCGGCTTCGGGCATGGCTGCGAAAGGGGAGAGCAATTCGTCGGCGTCATCCACGAACCATATGGTGCGTTCGTGCTGCGGCGATATTCTGCCGTCGTCGGTGGTCCATTCGCTGTTCGTCTTGCGTGTGAACCGGATGGTGCAGCGACCGGATTCATAGAGACGGCTGGCGCAGCAGAGCAGCAGATTGGTTTTGCCGCTTCCGCATGCGCCAATCACGGCGATGTTGCCGTGTCCTACGTCAAGGAATGCGGTGGAGATGAGTACACCGTCGTCGCTCAAAGCAAAAGGCACATGGTGCCATCCTCTCGCTGTGGCGCCGTCAAATCGTCTTTGCCTGCATGTGGTGCGAGCGGCGCGGAGAACAAAGGGGAGGGATTGGTGGTGCCGCTGAATGCCGATGCGGTGTTGATGGCATGCACCAAGGAATCAATGTCATGGACCGCGCTGCAGCGGAAAGGAACAGTGCGTTGACCGTCATGACAGTAAGCGGCACCGGGGAAGGCCGGTGGAATCAAAGCTGCATCCTTGGTGCCGATCAGTTCATTCGATTGCATTTGGTCGGTGACGCGTAGGCAGATGCTCAGCGATATGTTGGCCTTCATATCGGCATGGACCTGACCCATGGGATTTTGCGTGCATACGATGAGATGCATACCCAAAGAGCGTCCGAGCGACGCCAATCGATTGAGTCGCTGCATATAGTCGGGTAGACGGTCGCGCAATGCATGGAATTCGTCAATGACCACCACGAGCCGTGCAGGGGGATGGGAAAGCTGGTCGAATCTGGAAACGCGTTCGGCACTTACCAAGGCCTCCCTGCGTGCCAATTCTTGTTCTATGGCGTTCAGCGCACGGACGGCATGGGCGAGGTCAAGATCGCAGACGTTGCCCACGGTATGCGGCAGACGCTCCAAAGCGTGAAGGTCGATCCTCCTTTGAAATCCAGAAAGACGAAATGGAGGGTTTGAGGACTATGCCGAATCGCCAATGCCATGCACCAACTGATCAGCAGTTCGGATTTCCCCGAGCCTGTGGTCCCCGCGACCATGGCATGTGTCCGGATGATGCCAGATCTATATGGAATATGCCATGTTCTGACATGCCGATGCCGTTCGTTGGGGAACGGACAAGCCAATTACGCACGATGGTGCGCCATATGAGCGGGTCGTTGTCCAGGCCATGCAGATGCTCAAAACTTATGGACGGCATGTCGGCGAAAAGCTGAGCATGGTCGATTTCGTTTCCGTTATGATGCGTTGGAACCGGCGAATCGCTTCCAGTAATGGTGTTGCTGTTCGTTTCTTCATGCCTGACGCGCATGATCATGGTGATGAGCATCAATGCGCTGCCGAGCAGACTCGGAGCGAGCATCGCCGCATAGAGCCAATGACGTTGCATACACATGACAATCAGCATGATGAGCTGCGCCAGCAAAGGCGCGCTCCAACTCAATACAGTGAGATGTTGTTCGCTTATACGGTGAGGGGCCTTTTTTGTTCATACGGCCAGCATGGGCAAGAGCGGCGGCATGCCGCAAGCCAATATGAGGGTTGTGGTCGAGGATGTGGGTTATCCACATCCTCCGGCGTGTCGTCAGTTTTGCTGTTCGGCCAGCGTGCCCACGGTTCCTGCGGAATGCGTGCCGTGTGAGAGTTCGGAGAAAGCTGGATGTTCTTCGCGTCATTCAGCAGAACGCACGATCCGACCCCATCGACGTAATAGTCCGGATCGGTCCAATACACGCTTCCCGAAATGCCATCCTTGCCTGAGGCGCTTTTGAAAGCCAACGCCATCCGAAGCAGAGAGGAAGTTCGATGCTTTCTCATCCACGGTTACGGAGCTCAACGCCGCTGCGGCGACCTTTTTGGTCTTGTTGAAATTCGTGAGCGTCTGTTTGGAAGCGCCCTTCTTGACGATGGCGTTGATCACCTGGCGCTGACGTGCGGCACGGCCGAAATCGCCTTGCACATCGGCATATCGCATACGGGAGAACGCCAAAGCGGTGTTGCCGTCCACGGTGTGGCATCCGGCGGTCCAGTTCATACCCGAATAAGGGTCATTCACATTCTGGTCGTAGCATAGGTCCACGCCTCCCAAGGCATCGACCACTTTGACGAGTCCGCCGAAGCGGACCATTGCCACATGGTTGATTTTCTGGCCGGTGATGTCCTCCACCTCGTTGACCAACTGTTTGCGGCTGTACAGCTGCGCCACGGCGTTGATCTTCATATAGCTCCCATCGATTTCCACCAGGGAATCGCGAGGAATGGAAATCAGCGAGGACGATCCTGTCTTCGGCTTGGTGAGTACAAGAATGGTGTCGGTTCTGAAACCTTCGCGTCGCCGCGTCTCCGATGGTGCCCTCACGTTCGTCGGAGCCAAGAATAAGCCAGCTTTCGCCGGCGGTGTCCGCTTTGGATGTCAGCCAGGTCTGTTTGTTGAGCTGGTCATCGACCCAGTTCCAAGCGGAGAATACCCCTATTCCCAGTGCGAGAATCAGTACAAGGAAAATGGAAAGGACGATACGTCCGACGCGAGGTCTTCTTTTTGGCACGGAAGCCGTCGCTGGAGAGGATGGAACAGATCGGAGCGTCGTGGAGACGGAGGATGACCCCCGGAACTGCTGCGTTGGATTGGCCGTGCGGGTATGTTCTGGAGCGAAGGACACCGGAGATGATGAAGGGTTTCTTCTTGTCTCGCTCGTTGCCCGTGCCGCAGGCTGGAAGCTTTGCGGAACCGAGGAAGAAGGACGCGCCGTGCGTTTGGCCGGTTTTACAGATGATGCATGGTCAGAACGTTTCGCCGGTGCGAAACTCGCTGGCTGGCTCGGTGCGCTTTGCGAGCGGGAGGAATCCGTGGACGGCATGGTTTTTTTGCGTCCTGATGACGGAATGAAACTTGGTGGCACGCTCGTAGGCTCTTTTGCTCCTTTGCCTTCACTCATGGTTCCTCCAAAAAGATTCGTCCCTGCGTCATACGTTGAAAGGGGACGTGATTGCGTGGTCTACGTCAGTTCTTTGCCGGAACGGCACATACGGTCGCATTAAGGTATCGATCCGCAAGGCCGATATACTGGCCCGTGGTCGCGTCATGAATGGAGCCGTCATCCGGGTCGACGGTGCCGCCAGTGTTGGATCGACCAACGTGCCGTCGGATTTGGTGATCAGTCCCGTGACGGGATCGGGAGTCTCGGCAGTGGTGTCCGACTGGTTGCTGTCGGTCGTGCCGGAATCGTCGGAGCTGGCTGAATTATCTGAACTGGTGTCGGAGGAGTCGCCCGAGTTTTGAATCGGCGGTATCGAAAATCGGCTTGCCCGCTCGCATCTTCTCCCAGAGATTGTCGGCTTCGTCGGTCCAGACGGAACGGTTGGGGTCGGACGGTGCTGGGACCACGGGGACGGTCTGGGTCTGCAGGTTGGTCATGGTGAAATTCTTCAGGCTCATGGCAAGTCCCGCCAAAGCCGCGGTATCAGCCATGCCTTGGGATATGTTGAGCGATTTCAGCGCGGATTTCGCCAGCTGGTACAGCTGCGCGGTGTCAGTGAACAGATTCTTGCTGAGCGCCTCGCTCATCAGCTGCTTGATGAGATACTGCTGACGTGTGGTACGCGAGGTGTCGGATCCGTCTCCTATGCCGTGACGGATCCGGGCGTACTGCGTCGCCGCAACGCCGTCAAGATGGTGCATGCCCTTGTCGAGATTGAGTCCGGTGTACGGGTCGTTGACGTTCTGCGGAATGCACAGGTCCACGCCGCCGACTGAATCAATCATCTTGACCAGGCCGGCGAAGTCCACGACGATGAAGTTCTGAATATTCAACCGGTGAGACTGTTCACGCGTTCAGCGTGCAGCTGGCCGCCGAGGAGAGATCTCCGCCGGTTTTGTAGGCACCTGCGAAGATGGAATTGAACATGACGTTATACTGTGCGGGAATCGTGCCCTTCGACGTTTCGCACTGAGGCACGTCCACCAGGGAATCTCGTGGAATGGAGACCAGGTTGATTTCCTTGCGGTCGGCGGAGATCTGCACAATCATGGCGGTGTCGGCCTGATGGTTGCCGATGACGTCATCGAAACTGCCTCCGATGGCTTGGTTCTCCGCGCCGTCACGGGAATCCTGTCCGATCAGCACGAACTCGATCGGCTTGCCGGAGTTCGGATCGATGATGGATGCGTCCGTATTCAGGGAACCCTGGCCGATCACGCCGACCGAATTGTTCTTGATGATGCCATTGACGTCCATCCAAGTAGCGGCAGCTGCAGTGCCGACGAACACCAGAGTCGCGGCGATTGCCGCGGCGACTGCGGTCCTGACGTGATGCTGCACGCGATATCCCAGGCTGTGACGTGGTTTCGCATCCTGAAGACCATTGATGTTAGGAAGCTTATTGCCGGTTGATGACGTTGCCACGGTGTTGCCTTCCTGATTGAGATGCGCGTTTGACGCAATGCTTTTAGAACCTACCACTATCCAAATGGGCAATTATAGGGTTAATGGCCGATTTTCACCGATTCTGCGACTGTAGACCCCAGATTGGGCTGAACTTTAGCATGGATTTTCTGGAATATAGGCATTGACACGGGGAAACTTGACAAAATTACATTGCGTGTGTGTAATTTGAAGCGGTGTGAAAGTATGCGCATAAAAGGTGCGCACACAATTATGGGAGGACTCATGTGGGGCGTGACTGATGAGTCTTCTGAGAATCCGCTTGCTGAACTGTGGGGTTTGTTCAAGCGGGATGATGACGTGTCTTGGCAGCACAAAGCGCTGTGCTCGCAGACCGATCCCGAAGCATTCTTCCCGGAAAAAGGCGGTTCCACCAGGGATGCGAAGAGGGTTTGCGCCCAGTGTGAAGTCCGTGAACAGTGCCTGGAATGGGCCATCGACCATGATGAGCGTTTCGGTATCTGGGGCGGTATGAGCGAGCGTGAGCGTCGTCGCTACAAAAAGAGCACAAGGAACGGGCTTGAAGGCATGGTGCGTCCCGTGCGTACACTTAAATTATGAATTCTAACGCCAGCAGCGATATCCAGACAATCGTGACCGATGTGCTGAACAGCAGACCGTATACGCATCGGCAGGACGTCGATATGTCCGTGGCTGCGGTGATCACCGCGCAGCATGACCTTCGATTCCTCGCTTCTACCGTTGGAGCGGTGCTTGCGCAGCGCATGCTTCCAGGAATGATCGTTATCGCCGATTGCACGGGGCAGATCGAGCAGCCCATGCAGATGACCTTCGATGTCATTCACTCATCACAGGATGTGCTTACGGAAGTGCCGGAAGCCAAAACGGTGAGGGCATTCTGGTGGGAGTGAAGCAGGCGGCGTCCTTCATGGACGCTGTACGCGTGCGATGGATCAGATCGGCATTGATGCCGGCATCCGCGCGTTGTGGACCTTGCATGACGATTCGCGGCCGGCGGATGACCGGTGCTTCGAGACGTTGCTGGATGCGTGGAGAAACACGCCGACAGCCGCGCTGCTCGGTGCCAAGCAGTTGGATTGGCAGGCGAAGAACCTGCACAATGTGGGTTTGTATGCCGGGCACCATGATGTCGTTTCCTTGGTGGTCGACGGCGAGCCTGACCAGGAGCAATATGACGGGCGTCAGGATGTACTGTCGGTCTCCCTATCGGGCGCGTTGGTGCCGTTGGCTACGTTGCGTGCGTTCGAAGGGGCTGACCCCTGGTTCGGCACCTTCGCGGAATCCACGGACCTGTGCCGCCGCATATGTCTTGGCGGTGGGCGTGTCGTAGTGGTTCCCCAGGCTCGCATCGCCCACAGAAGAGCCCGATTCGAAGGAATCCGTTCCAAGAACGGGCGCTGTGGAAGACGAGGACGGTCGCATCGATCCGTATCTTGCCGTACGCGAGGCGAATGCCAAATACGCGTACACTGACATGCACCGTTCATGGTGGCCGTTGCTTTGGCTGTGGTCCATCATCCAGTCGTTGGGATTGGCCGTGCTTTGCTTGGCGCGCAAACAGCCGTATCATGCATGCTGCGAGCTGGCGATGCCGTGGCGTGCGCTGCTGCGTCTGCGGGGTGCTTGGCGCGCCCATGCGCGGTTGCGCAGGCAAAGCAAGGTCACGCTTAAATCGCTATCCACGCTGTCTGCGAATCATCGGCAGGTCAGGGAATGGCTCGACCGTCGCCGTGCGTTGCGCGACCAGAGGGATGTCGTGCTGCTCAGTCCTCTTGAGAAGGACCATCTGCGTAAACGGTTGCTGCGTAGATGGGGATTGGCCTTCGGCGCGGCGCTGATTGCCGGCATATGGATAGTCGTGCTGTATTGGGACGTGCTTCGTTCCGTATGTTCGGGTGCGTCGATGTATTCCGCACAGCTGTTGCCCACGGGCGCGAGCTTCACCCAGTTGCTTCATACCGCGACCACGTCATGGTCGTATGCCTCAGGCACGGGCATCAGTGCGCCTAACGCGCCATGGCTGTTGGTGCTTGCGCTGGCGTCGGTGCTCACTGGTGGACATGTTGCCGGAGCTGTCGGACTGATGTTCTTCCTTGCAGCCCCGCTCATGGTGTTTTCCTTCTGGGCGCTGGCCGGCATCTTCACCCGCTCGGATGCGGTGCGCTGCGTGGTCGCGTTGGCGTGGTTCGCGTTGGCGTTGTCCATGGGACTTTATGATGACGCGGATGCCACGATGCTGACGGTCATGGTGTTTCTTCCGGCCGCTTTCGCCTTCTCGTTCCGTGCGGTCGGCATGTATCGGACGGAGGATCTGGTCAATCCCCACGCGTCGGTCCAGGCGGCGGCGGTTGCGGCGCTGTGTTTCATTCCGGTCGTCGCCGCGCAGCCGCAGTTGTTGCTGCCGCTGATGCTCACCTTCCTGGGATTCCTGCTGTTCGTCCGCTCCCATAAGCCCGCGTTGCTTCTGATTCCGCTTCCGGCGGCGTTCGTATGCGCGCCGACGTTGGTCAATGCCGTTCGTTTCGCTTCCGACGGTACATGGCGTCAGCTGTTCGGCAGCGTCATGCTGCCCTCCTCCGCGCATGATGGCAAACCGGTCGTCGCGAATCTGTCCGATCTGTTGCTGCGGGTGTTCGGCATCGGCGCCGACGGTGGCGCATGGCGGTATGTGGCGGTTTCCATACTGGCGTTGATCGTATTGCTGGCCGCGGTGTCATTGGTGTTGCCTTTCGTGCTGCGCGTGTCCCGTATGATGTGGATCGCCGTGTTCGCGGGATTGGCGACGGCCTTGCTGTCCGCGGCGATTGCGGTGGCCGTCGATGTGGATGGTCCGGTCTCCGGTTCCATGCTTCCGGGAACCACATATGCGATGATGGGCTTGCTCGCCTGCATCTGCATGATGTCGGGCGGCGCGGTTCGACGTTTCGTCATGCTGAGACAGCATGAGAAGACCGGCGCCGTCGAAATCGAAGGACGCGGCTCGAAGGCAGTGTCGATTGCCTCGCATGTGGGTCGTGCCGTATTGGTTTGCCTGCTGGCCGTCTCCGTCGTGGCCTGTGCGGGATTCAACTATGTCGAATGCGATCACAGCCAGGTAAAGACCAGCGATGCTGGACTGCCGATGGTGGCGACCGATTTCCTTGGGCAGGATGATGCACGTCGCGTGCTTGCCTTGCGTGCCGATAGCGCCGAATCGGTCAGCTACAGTGTGATGCGTACCGGTCGTGGCGACTTGATTGACAGCTCTCCCGCGCAACGCGTCGAAGTGGTTTCGGGACGTTCCGACGGGTCCAGCAGAACCATTGCGCAGGATTGCGCCCAGTTGCTGGCCAATGCCGATTCCGATGCCATCAACGAGCTTGGCAAGTTGGGTTTCGGCGGCATTTACGTTATCAAGCAGAACGGCGACAAAGCGCAGCGAGAGGCCTCGAACCAGCTCAATTCGAACATTGGAGCCTCCGACGGGACACAGAATGTCGTCAGTCTGGATAATGGCACGTATTATCGTTTGACGGTTCAGGATCTATCCAAGCAGCATATCGATCGAAGCGGGCTTGATAAGGCCGGCTCAAGTGTGTGGCGTCGTTCATGGCTGTGGTGCATGGGCGTCGTTCTTGTAGCGTATTGCCTGGTGGCGCTTCCGCGCATTCGTCGTCAGGGTCTGGAGGAAGCATGAGCAGACATTCTCGTCCCAATACGCCTTTGCGTATTGCGCTTGCCGTAATCTCGGTGTTGCTCATCGTGGTCCTGATGGCCGTGACGCTCATATACCGGCCATCATGGCTGCATGTGGACACGCCCACGGTGGAACGCTCCTCGGTGGGTCGTACCGTCAGCCCCCGGCAGCGGCAGACGTACTGCCCGTCTCGCATGACCATTGCCGATACCGATGCCTATGGAGATAGCGAATACCAGGCATCCAACGGCAATATCGCGTCTTCCGCGAGATACGCCGCCTTCGGTTCGGTGTTCCATTCATCCGTCGCCTCGATGGGAGCCGACATGACGGCATCCGTGTCGATGCTGGACAAAAAAGACGACTCGTCCGATGACATCTTTGTGGCTTCCGGCAATGTCGATGACGGCTCCCGATTGCAAGACACGCGTCTGCTGACGGCTTCGAACGGTACCGGCGCGGTTTCCTCAGTGATGTCATGGGCCACGGACGGTGATTTGAAGGGCGTATCAGCAGCCTCCTGCGTCGTGCCGGCGCTGAAACAGGCGTTCCTGCTTTCCGGTACGAAGACCGGCTTGACGCAACAGCTTGTTGTGGCCAATCCCTCCGCCAAGGACACATCGGTGACCATCAGAATCTGGGGCTCCGACAAATCCGGCGCGCTGGCGCTCTCCACCGGATCGACGCTGACCGTGGCCTCAGGCAAAGAAACGGTACTGAATCTTTCCGCAGCTGCTTCCGGCCAAGACGCGCTGTATGCCACGGTGACTGGAACTGACACTCCTGTGGCCGCAATCGTCCGCACCGTCTCCATGGACGGATTGACCCCAAGGGGATCGGATTATGCGCTTCCGAATAACGCTTTCGCGAAATCTCTGGCCCTCTACGGCTTGAATGGCGGAGATCATGCGACACTGTACCTGTATACGTCCCGCAAAACGGATGTCACCGTATCCTGGATCGACTCCAAGGGGGCACAGCAGACCAATCAGCAGGAGCTGAAGGCGAACCGCGCGTCCGCCATCGATCTTGGAGACGTTCCAAAATCCGCTACCGGCATCGCCATAGCCGCTTCCGAACCGGTGTCTGCCACGGCGAAGATTTCAGACGATGGCCCCGATGGACAATCCGATTTCGCCCTAGTCAATGCGTCCGCTCCGGCGAAGATCTCCGCCATCGCGGTTCCTGACCAATCCACCGCGACGGTAGGCTTCGTCAACACCGCGGATGAGGATCGGACAGCGATCATGACGGCTTACGACACGGACGGCAAACAAGTGGACAGGCGTGAAATCGCCATCCGTCCCTCGGCTTCGACGTCGGTGCGCATCGCCGATATTAATGATGGCGATGTCGCCGCCATCCGTTTGAAGGATCCCGCCCAAGCCGTGGTCTGGAATCTTCGTGTCGGACAGAAAGATGTGTCCGGTGCGAAACTCGCCGGACTTGCCATCATCGGCGCGTCGATTTGAAGGAGGCCAGAGAGCAGGTCTGGGCGAATCAGGATATGACTGTTGTCCGTTGAAAGTCACATGCCCCAATCAGGATCTATTTCTTCCGGACGGCGTCCGTAGATTTCCGCCAGACGTGAGACCACCTCGTCCCTGATTGCGAATTGCAGGTCCATACGGTTACGGGCATGCGATTGCAGCGGCATGCGGTACAGCACGATACGGGGTGGAATGCCGTGCCCGGCGGGAAATGACTGCGATCCAAGATGCGGAACGTCCTCCCAAGGCGCGGGATCGGATGGCGGAACATCCTCCACAGCGAATTGGACCGGAGCTATGAGCTCAGGCCATGCCCCGTTGAGTCTGCGGATTTGCGCCACCAGCATATCGTCGAACATACCGCTTCTGGTACGGTACCGGGGCAGTCTGGTACCAAACATGGGCGTACGCGTGCCACGTCCATGGCGGTTGCGGTATATCGGGGTCTCCCAAGGCATCTGTTGCATGGTTTCTACCTTATCAGGGCTTATTCGAAACATGCGATACCATGGTATGGGCTGCTCGACAAGGGGAGAAATGATCATGGCGGATATTTCCGTACCTTATTGGAACATCGTTGATGTCAACATGCTGTGCGAAGGCGCGCGGCTGATTGGGTTTGACCTCGACAACACGTTGGCGCGGTCCAAGAAACCTATGAAAGCGGACATGGCCGAATGCTTCTCTGCATTGACATCATTGATTGACGTCGCGGTGATCACCGGCGGCAAATACTCGTTGCTGCAAAGTCAGGTGGTGGACAGGCTGTCCGACCATGCCGACAAGTCGAAACTTCACCTCATGCCGACCAGCGGAACCCGCTACTACCGGTGGGACGGGCAACGGTGGGGGAAAGTGTTCTCCCACGATCTAAGCGACGAGGACCGTGCCAAGGCGAAGGAATCGCTGGAACGGAATGCTCGTGAGCAGGGCATTGGGCCAGCTCATGTCTGGGGCGAGCGCATCGAGGACAGAGGCAGTCAGATCACCTTTTCCGCATTGGGGCAGCTTGCCCCCGTCGAGGCCAAGGAGGCTTGGGACCCCACCAACGAGAAGAAGAACCGATTGGCCTGTGCGGTTGCTGCCGAACTACCGAATCTTGAAGTAAGACCTGGAGGCTCCAGCAGTGTTGATATCTCACAGCGTGGCGTCGATAAGTCGTTCGCCGTCCGTGAACTCGCGGATATTCTCGATATCGAGGTCGGCCAGATCGTGTTCATCGGAGACCGGATGGAACCCGACGGCAATGATTATCCCGCGGCGAAGGCCGGCACAAGGGCTGTCAAAGTGAACGGTCCCGCGGATACCGTGAATTATGCGGCGAGATCATTGCCAGATTGTCCCGATGACGGAGCCGGCGTGAATCTGATGGCGGGTTCATTCGCGCATATGGCGAATCTGTTGTTCCCACGAGGCTGTGCGGGATGCGACAAGCCTGATGACGTGTTGTGCGATGCCTGTCTTGCGTCATTCGACTGCGAACTGTCCCAACCATTGGAAACGGCTGAGATGGGTCGATGGTTCGCGTGCGGATGGTATCGGGGTGCCGCCAGACAGTCGATTCTGGCATGGAAAGACCACGGAGACGAGGAATGCGACCGTCCGTTCTCGGATGCGTTGTGCAGGCTTGCGGAACGCGCCGGTGTGATTGACGCCATGGATGGCGTTCGTGAGATCTGCGATACCATACTGGTCGTTCCCGCGTCGTCGTCGATTGCTTCCATGCGTCAGCGCGGACGACGGCACATGATGCCGCTGGCAAAACGGTTGTCGGCGTTTCTACGGTGCCGGACAGGTTTCCGCGTACAGGTATGCGATGCGTTGACGAACAAAGGAATCAAAGGCAAATCCGTCGAGACCAAGGGCACGGAACAGAGGGCGCAACGCCTTAAGGGGCATGTCATGGTTCGTCCGGGCGTCACCCTTCAAAACAAGGCGGTGATTCTGGTGGATGACATCGTCACCTCTGGAGCCACCATGCGTCGTTGTGTTGACGCTCTAACTTCACAGGGAGCTTTGGTCATTACCGTGCTGGCGTTGGCACACACTCCGGCCGGCAGACCTTTGACGGCGTAAATCGTCACTCGTCATCGGAAATGTGATATTTCGGCAAAGTGATTCGAATCGGCGCCGCGCGGATCATCCACCACTCGTACCGTGCCGCCATGCAACTGCGCCGCCCATCGGGCGATTGACAGTCCAAGACCGGTTCCTCCCGATTCGGTACCCGGTCCCGTCTTGCCTTTGACGAATCGACGGAAGATATCGGACCGCGCTTCTTGGGGAATCTGCGAGCCGAAGTTGACGACATTCGTCACAATCGTGCCGAAATCCTTGTTTTCATGCGCTTCGATGAGCACCGCGGTATTGTCTGCGGAGTGTTTGAGCGCATTGGCGATGATATTGGTGAACAACTGGCGCAGACGATCCTGATCGCCTTCCATTTCGATGTCGTCGGGCACGTGGATTTCGATATTGTGGGCATGCCCGGCATCGGCGATTTCCAACGGTTCCACGGTTTCGTCGATGAAATCCGCGAAATTGAATTTATCGATCTGCAGGCTCGCCGCACCGGCTTCCATGCGGGACAAATCAAGCAGAAACGCGATCAGATCCGACAAACGGTGCGTTTGGTTGAGAATGCTTTCCAGATTCGATGGGGTCGGTTCCACAACGCCGTCGGCCATGTTCTCGACCATGGCCTGCAACGCGGATACAGGCGTACGCAGCTCGTGGCTCACATTGGCTACCATGTCCCGTCTCATCTGGTCGGCATGCTGCAGTTCCTCCGCCATCTCATTGAAAGACAAAGCCAGCTGTCCGACTTCGTCGCGGCTGTTGGCATCGACATGCACCCGGACGGTGTAGTCGCCGTCCGCCATAGCTTCCGCGGCATCCCGCATCTCGCGCAGGGGAGAGGTGAGTCCTCTAGAGAAGAAATAGGTGATGCCCAAAGCCACGGCAAGGGTGATCGGCATGGCTATCCACAGGCTCAATCCGACTTTGAGCAGGAACCAAGCCATGATGAATGCGATGATGGTGGAAATGGTGATCAGCACGCTCAATTCCATTTTGAGCGAAGAGAACAAACCAATAGGGCGTTCGGTATCCAACGGATTGACCGAACGCCCTGGTTTTGAATCAGTGGTACGCATACCACCAAATCTTAGCGCATCATACTATTCTTCCGGCGGTTCGAACGCGTAGCCTACGCCATGCACGGTTCGAATGGTCTTCGAACCCAGCTTGTGACGTAGCGCCTTGACATGCGAATCCACAGTACGGGTGCCGGACGCATCCACCCAATCCCACACTTCCTCGAGCAGCTTCTCGCGAGTGAGCACGGACTTCGGCTTGCGGGCCAAAGTGGCCAGCAAATCAAATTCCGTTGGGGTCAAATGCACCTGCTCCCCATTGACGGTGACGATACGCTGGGCCGGATCGATGACCAGAGAGCCGAAATCAAGCAGTTTCTCGTTTTCGGAGTTCTTGGCGATGACCTTCGCCCTGTCCACACGACGAAGCAGCGCCTTGCACCGGGCGATGAGCTCGCGCATGGAGAACGGCTTGGTCATGTATCGTCGGCTCCGGCACCAAGACCGATGACCTTGTCGGCCTCGTCGTCTCGCGCCGTCAGAATCAGCACAGGCACAGGACGTTCAGCCACGATGCGCTTGGTGGCCTCAAGACCATCCATCACGGGCAGCATGATATCCATGATGACCAGATCCGGACGGAGCGTGGAAGCGGCCTGGACGGCGCTGGCGCCGTCGGAAGCCACGCGCGCGGTCCAACCCTCCGCAGTGATGCGCTGCGCGATGGCGGTGGCCAAGGTCGGTTCATCCTCGACCACCAGAACGGTACGTGGAATTACTGTGGATTGTGCTGATGAATTGAGCATAGCGTTCCGCCTTTCTCAGAGTTCCGGCTTCAAGAATACTGCTCCCAGTGCCGGAACGGTGATTTTCGCGGACCAATCACGGGAATGATACTCACCCTTGACCGCCTTGAAGGTGCCGTTGTGAATATCGGAACCGCCGTACTTCTTATCGTCCGTGGTCAGCACTTCGGTCCACTTGCCGCCCTTGGTGAGCGGAACCTGGTAATCCTCCCATGCCTCGCCCGAGAAGTTCACGACAACGACCATCTGCTCGCCATCCTTGCCGATTCGCACGAAGCTGAGCGTGTTATGGTCGGCGTCATCGCTGGTCAGCCATTGGAATCCGGCAGGATCGAAGTCCTGGCTCCACAATGCGGGAGACGCCTTGTACAGGGTGTTCAGGTCGGCGACGAGCTTCTGCACGCCACGGTGGTCAGGCCAATTGAGCACATCCCAATCCACCGAACCGTCATGATCCCATTCGCCGTACTGCGCCACCTCATTGCCCATGAAGGAGAGCTTCTTGCCCGGATGGGCCCACTGATAGGCGAACAGCGCGCGCACGCCGGCATAGCGCTGCCAGTCATCGCCCGGCATCTTGCCGAACAGCGAGCCCTTGCCGTACACGACCTCGTCGTGGCTGATCGGCAGCACATAATGCTCCGAGTATGCGTACACCATGGAGAAGGTGATCTCGTTGTGGTGCCACTTACGGTTGATCGGCTCCTCGTGCAGATACTGCAGGGTGTCGTGCATCCAACCCATGTTCCACTTGAGGCCGAAGCCCAAACCGCCGGCATCGGTCGGTGCGGTGATGCCGGGATACGCGGTGGATTCCTCGGCGATCATCATGATGCCCGGATTGTTCTTGTACGCGGTCGCCGTGGCTTCCTTGAGGAAGTCGATGGCCTCGAGGTTTTCTCGTCCACCGTAGATGTTCGGATGCCACTGGCCCGGCTTGCGGCTGTAATCCAAGTACAGCATCGAGGAGACCGCGTCCACGCGCAGCGCGTCGATATGGTACTCGTCCAGCCAGAAGCAGGCGTTGGCCACCAGGAAGTTGCGCACTTCGCGGCGTCCGAAATTGAACACGTAGGTGCCCCAATCCGGATGCTCGCCACGGGTCGGGTCCGGATCCTCGTACAGAGGCGTGCCATCGAATCTGCCAAGGGCGAACGCGTCCTTCGGGAAATGCGCCGGAACCCAGTCCATGATCACGCCGATGCCGGCTCGTGCATCTTCTCGACGAGATACTTGAAGTCGTCAGGGCCGCCAAGGCGCGAATCAATCGCATAATAGCCGGTTACCTGATAACCCCACGAGCCGGAGAAGGGATGCTCGGCCAGCGGCATGAATTCCACATGGGTGAAACCTTCCTTCTGGACGTAGGGGACCAGCTTGTCGGCCAGTTCGCGATAGTTCTTCACATCCTTGCGCCAGCTAGAGGCATGGACCTCGTAGATGCTGACCGGACCGTTGTGCGGGTCGGTCTTGGCTCGCTGGTCCATCCAGTTCTCGTCATGCCACGCATGGACGGAGTCGACGACGATGGAACCGGTGCGCGGCGGAATCTCATGCGAACGCTCCATCGGATCGGCCTTCATGACCCATTCGTTGTTGGCGTTGAGGATCTCGTACTTGTAAATCGTTCCCGTTTCGACACCAGGAATGAACAGCTCCCAGACTCCAGAGGAGCCCAGTTCACGCATGGCGTGGGTGCGTCCGTTCCAGCCGTTGAAATCTCCCACCACACGTACCGCATGGGCATTCGGAGCCCACACGGTGAATGCGGTGCCCACCAGCTGTTCGCCCTTGACGCCGTCATTGGAGCCCAACGGATCGTCATAGCGCAGCACGCGCGCTCCCAAAGCCTCCCAAAGGCGCTCATGGCGTCCCTCGCCAAACAGGTACATGTCCAAATCGCCGATGGTGGGCAGATAACGGTACGGGTCGTCGGACACCACGGTGGAACCGTCTTCATATTCGGTGCTGATGCGATAATCGGGCACGCCGAAGCCGTCATCGGTCTTGATGGCCGGAATGAGTGCCATGAAAAACGCCATTGTGTTCATGCACCGCCTGGGTCCGGGCATTTTCGGTGATGATCGTCACGGATTTCGCCAACGGACGAAGCACGCGGATCGTGACGACATCCTCATGCTCGTCGGGACCGAGATGCCCGCCGAGCACCTCGTGTGGATTGTAGAACGTACCGTTGCTTACTGCATCCAGGTCGCCCTGTGCAACAGGAACGGCAACGCTATCTTCTTTGATCTTGGATTCTGTAGCCATGGGAAAAGTGTAAGCATGAAATGCTTGAAAATTGGCCCGTGTCGCGTCTTGTTTTTTGGCGGATTTTGATGGCAAGTCCAACCCTGATGGCACAATAATTCGGGTTTTGTGTAAGCTTTTCACGGAGGATTCATGGGTTACAAGGTCGGG
>ENA-OQAR01000206-OQAR01000206.1-human-gut-metagenome-genome-assembly--contig:-NODE-206-length-16632-cov-5.798182_pt1 | contig 16632 bp, 18 predicted proteins | sample MGYA00242738_ERZ504533 | MGnify/ENA primary metagenome ERZ504533 (study PRJEB26092, sample SAMD00036276) | human gut metagenome | host: Homo sapiens | study: EMG produced TPA metagenomics assembly of... | reverse complement strand
AGCCTTTTGCGGCTCCATCCCAGTTCATCCTCAAAAGTCGATACTGCGCTTTCTGTCAATGCAATAGAGCTTGTCACCGCTGCAAACAGCACCAGCACAAAGAACAGCACGCCCACCAGCGAACCAGTTCCATGCTTTCAAAAACTTTCGGGATCGTAATAAACATCAGTGCGGGACCGGCCTGCAGGTGTCCGGGTCACCACCAGAGAACGAAACACCGCCGGAATGATCATCAACCCGGCCATCATTGCAATCAGCGTATCAAAAATCTCAACGTTCTTGGTAGATCCCTCAATGGACACATCTTTTTTCATGTAAGAGCCGAATGTTACTAAAATACCCATTGCGATGGACAAAGAATAGAACATCTGGCCCATGGCTGTAACCACTGTCATCCATGAAAAATTGGCCGGATTCGGTACCAAAAAGTACTTCACTCCTTCCAGCGCACCGGGCCGTGTTACTGAATAAGCTGCAATAATTACTGATAACACCACCAGTACCGGCATCATCATCCGGGAAACACGCTCCACACCATTGCGGACACCGGCAAAAATGATGCCCAGTGTAAGCAGGGTAAAGAGCAGGAATACGATTTCCACCGAAGCGCCATTGGCGATGAAAGAGGAAAAATACCCATCCTGTGCCAGCTCACTGCCATGACCGGTAATATACCCCACCAGATACTTGATAACCCAACCGCCAATAACCGAATAATACGGCACAATCAAAATGGGAATTACCGCGTTGATCCATCCTCCAAATGCACGCCAGCGTCCCTTTCCAGAAGCTGCAAAGGCCCCAACCGGACTTTTCCGGGTCATCCGTCCCAGCGCTGTCTCTGCCATAATCATTGTATAGCCAAAGGTGACCGCCAGCAGAATGTAAATCAGCAGAAAAATTCCACCGCCATATTTTGCCGCCAGGTATGGGAACCGCCAGATATTGCCCAAGCCAACCGAGGCGCCGGCTGCCGACAGGACAAAGCCAAGTTTGCCGGAAAATGAGCTCCGGCCGCTGTGTTGTTTTTCCATTTATTTTTTCTCCTAACCATTTTCACACTATTATTTTCACACTATTATTTTCACACTATTATTTTCACACTATTATTTTCACACTATTATTTTAGTGTAACATAACCGCCAAAAAACTGCAATCTACGCCACAAACAATCGCTTTCATAGGGAGGGGCAAAGTCGTTGCTTTTATATTCCTGTCTGCCATTCTATAAAAAAGCTTCCACCTTACGGCAGAAGCTTTTCTTTGGTGGGCCATCCAGGACTTGAACCCGGGACCAAGCGGTTATGAGAACGTCGCTAATTTTGAAATTTCATTTTTCTTGTGGAATCTTGTGACTATCTCATAATTCCGAAAAAACATCTTTGTGTACTTTGACGTAACTTTTGGTGTCTTTTCGTGTCTAAAATGGCTCTTTGTACCCAGAACCGTACCCAAGAATTTTTTGGGTACGAAACTCGACACTTACTGTTACTATTTTGCTTTTACATGGCTCACTTTCAAAAAAGGAGGTGAGCTTTTTCTTTTGTAAAAATCGGAAGGGAGGTTTTCCACATGAACAAGCACTCACAGTTGAAAATCCGTGGTCCCACCAAATGACGCTGGACTACTTCTACGGGCAGTCGGGCGAGTTGTTCTCCTATCATGGAACAGATGAAAGCTACCGAGGGCGTGACAGCGGAATTAAAGTGTACCTGTCAAATGGAATGGGTACAACGATATAATAACATCCATAACCGGGCAGAAGAAATTGATTTGCATGTGATGGTTTATTCATAACAGTATCGCAGAATGAGTATGACAAGCATAATTGGGGGAGCGATAAAACTTGCTGTTGATATGTAAATTTAGAGGTTGTTTTTTCTGTATTCAATAGGAGAAATCCCGTAAACCTCTTTAAATTTACGGCAAAAATAAGGCGCATCGTGAAAGCCGCATTGTTCTGATATGGTTATAACCTTCATTTCCGTGGCTGCCAGTAGTTTTGCGGCTTTTTTCAGCCTGTATTGTATCAAATAAGAAATAGGAGATTGACGGATACCATTCTTGAATATTTGCATACAAGTGTTCTTACTTACATGGGCAAAATCTGCGATGTCATCAAGTTGGATCTGGTCGGCATAATGACTATGAATAAAACTCATCATCATTTGAAGGCGAGACGTATCGCTGTTTCTTTTAACGGTTTGTCTTTGTAGAAACATGGATTCCATATTTCCGTACAGCAACTCCCAAATGGTTGCCAACAATCGCATGGTTGTCAGCTCCCTAAAATTTGCTTGTTTCTGCGTCTCAAATATCTGATTTAGTAAAGAAAGTATCTCTTTATGCCACAGGGTATACGGCTCAAAAACCAAAAAGTCAATATCTGAAGTAAGCACTGGCTTAATATATTGCTGGTATATCAAACTCTCCTCTGAAGCCAACAGCAAAGGGGAAAAAACAATATTTGGAATCAATGTGGTTTGTTTTGCTGTTAATTGATGAATGATTTTTCGTGTTGATAAATAAACCACTGCCTGCTGGTAACGAGAAATTATCTTTTCCGATATAACATTGCACTTCACCGCTTTGCACATATATAAATTCAATTTCCTGATGCCAATGCCAACCGATTGTATGGAAGTCGAAGTCCCAGATATCTTCTAGATAGTATTGAAACGGAAATACCGATTGTCCGTGGGTTCTTTTTTTTTCCATGAGAGTTTCATCTGTAATGATTTTTAATTCGCTGGTGTCTGCCAATGATGCCCCCCTCCTTTGTATTGTGATATTATACAATAAAAAACGTGGTAAAGTCCATTGCTGTCCAAACAAAAGCATGATATCATTCGATGTAGTTTGAAAGGAGGGCTTTGTGCTATGAAGAACTATAAAAAAAACATTAAGAGCCTGTTATCTCGGATTTATCACACAGGCAATCGCAGCTAATTTTGCACCATTGCTTTTTTGGCGTTTCATTCAGATTTCAACATCTCACTGGGACAGATTGCCTTAATTCCCGCAGTATTCTATGTAACACAATTAAGCGTAGATTTAATTTGTGCAAAATATGTGGATTCTATTGGATACCGAAAATCCATCGTGGCTTCTCAGCTGTTTGCAGGTCTGGGGTTGATCGGACTTGCGGTTTTGCCCAATATAATATCTCCATATGTCGGAATACTGATCGGAGTGTTTTTTTATGCACTCGGAAGTGGTCTTGTTGAGGTGTTGTGCAGTCCTATTGTGGAAGCCTGTCCCTTTGACCATAAGGAAAAAGTGATGAGCCTACTTCATTCCTTTTACTGCTGGGGCAGTGTGGGCGTGATTTTACTTTCTACAATTTTCTTTTTCCGTTTTTGGTATTGACAAATGGAGGATTTTAGCCTATTTGTGGGCAATGATTCCTTTGTACAATATTTACAATTTTGCCACCTGCCCTATTGAGCATTTGGTAGAGGACGGTCAGAGAATGTCGTTGCGTCAATTGCTGAAGATGCCTATTTTTGGAGTTGCAATTATCCTAATGATTTGCGCTGGAGCTTCTGAAATGGCAATGGCGCAGTGGGCATCAGCTTTTGCAGAATCCGCATTAGGATTAACCAAATCCGTTGGCGATTTGGCGGGTCCGTGCTTGTTTGCAATCACAATGGGCATTGCCCGTGTGCTGTACGGCAAATTTGGTGAAAAGATAGATTTGACAAAGTTTATGCTGGTATCGGGAGTTCTTTGTGTATTGAGCTATCTTTTGGCTGGTCTATCTGCAATGCCGATTTTGGGGTTGATTGGATGTATCCTATGTGGCTTCTCAGTTGGTATTATGTGGCCCGGAAGTATCAGCATTACTGTTCCGAGGATTCCAAAAGGAGGTACAGCCTTGTTTGCACTGTTGGCTGTAGCTGGAGATATGGGTGGTGCTTTTGGTCCGAGCATGGTAGGATATTTTTCACAGCAGGCAGGAGATAATCTTCAGGTAGGTTTGTTGACGGGATGCACATTTCCTTTAATTATGTTGGCAGCTTTGATTGCAATGCGAAAAATGGCAAAAAATGATTGATACTGCGGTTACGCTAAGGCAATATCATCACAGTCGCAAGCATCATATCACGGACAGTGGAAATCCAGAAAAAAGCTGATAGATGCAAGCTAGTAGAAGCCGGACACGCGCAGCCCAGCACGACCCTTGCGATCTACACGCAGGTCTACGATAGGCGGCGTGATGAGATTCGCAACCAGATGAGCAAGGAACTGTACGAATGAGCAAAAAAAGAAGCACGAGGCCGAAACCTTCGTGCTTTGTGGTGGGCATCCAGGACTTGAACCCGGGACCAAGCGGTTATGAGCCGCCAGCTCTGACCAACTGAGCTAATGGCCCTCATGATGTCAGATACCTGTTTAGTATATCACAATTTTACCCGCTTGCCAACACTTATTTTCGTTTTCGGCGCATATGCTGGGGTGTATGGCAAACCGGCAAAGGGGTGGTATCATGCGCATATTCTTATCAACCTTGGGGGTGTTTTTCCTTATGTCATTTCTTTTCATAATGCCCGCCGTATTGGGGCCGTCTACCACGCCGCAGCCATCCGCAAGCCCGGTGCTTTCCGCTGCACCCACTCCGTCCCCTGCTGCCGCGCAGGAGATTCGCGCCGTCTGGGTCAGCTTTCTGGAATGGCAGCATACCGATTTCAGCAGTGAATCCGCTTTCCGTGCCGATGCCGCCGCCATCATGCAGAACATTGCCTCCCTTGGGGCAAACACCGTTTTTGCCCATGTGCGGCCCTTTGGAGATGCCCTGTACCCCAGCCGGTATTTTCCGTTCAGCCACCTTTGCACCGGCACCCAAGGGCAGGACCCCGGTTTTGACCCGCTTGCCGTGCTGGTAGAAACCGCCCATGCCCAGGGCCTTACGCTGGAAGCCTGGATCAACCCCTACCGCCTGCAGGCCAACGGAACCCCGACTGAGCTCTGCGCGCAAAGCCCTGCTCTGCTGCATCCCAACTGGGTCAAGCACACTGCAACCGGCCTGTATCTGGACCCCGCCAGCATCAAAGTCCAGCAGTATCTGGCCGATTCCATCCGTGAGCTATGTACCAATTATGCCATTGACGGCATTCATTTTGATGATTACTTTTACCCCACTACTGCCCCGGATTTTGATGCCGACAGTTATGCCGCAAGCGGCAGCACCATCTCGCTGGCCGATTGGCGGCGGCAAAATGTAAACGATCTAATGCGGGCCTGTTACGCCGCCGCCCATGCGTTCAATGTGCGGTTTGGGGTTTCGCCACAGGGCACACTGAGCGGCTGCCGCGACGGCCAATACAGCGATGCCGCGCTCTGGCTGGCCAAGCCAGGCTATTGTGATTATCTGATCCCGCAGCTGTACTGGGGCCTGAACTACCGCAAAAATGGTTCCGATGCCCTGTCACTTGGCCGCCTTGCCGCCGAGTGGCTCTCGCTGCCGCGCACAGAATCTGTTCAACTGGCATTCGGCCTTGGTGCTTACCGTATCGGTGACGGCGACGAGGGCGATACCTCCGGTCCCGGCACCGAGTGGTGCACCGGCCACGCCCTCGCCACCCAAGCCACCACACTGCGCTCCCTCGGTGCCAGCGGCGCTGCCCTCTACCGCTATGATTTTCTCTTTGGCAATACGCTCTACCCCACCCTGGCGGAACAGGAGATTGCGGCGTTGCGGGAGGTTTGGGGATAGATTGTCGGTACCCACACTCACTTATTGTTCTAAATGTGGAATGTGCGAATTATAAAATTCAAGAAGAAAATTGTCAATCTAATTGTAAGAAATATTTAAGTAGATGGCCTATTTTAAAAGTAGGACATATTAGATATCAGGTAATCATGTTTGAAAGGGTGAATTAGATGATATTAAGCGTAAGTAGAAGAACTGATATTCCTAATTATTATTCGGAATGGTTCTATAATAGAATAAAAGAAGGATTTTTATATGTTCGTAATCCGATGAATGCTCATCAGATAAGTGAAATAAAAATTACTCCAGACGTGTAGATTGCATAGTGTTTTGGACAAAGAATCCGTTGCCAATGATGAAAAGGTTAAACGAGGTAAAAGATTATAATTACTATTTTCAATTCACATTGACTGGATATGGAAATGATGTTGAGGTTAATTTACCAAATAAAAAAACAGAAATGATTCCGGTATTTCAAGAACTGTCAGAAAAAAAATTGGCAAGCAAAAAAGTGATTTGGAGATATGATCCTATATTCTTTTCTGATAGATATACGAAAGAATATCATTTGAAGGCATTTAAAAGCATTGTTGAGGCTTTAAGTGGATACACGGAAAAATGCGTGATTAGTTTTGTTGATATATATACTAAAATAAAAAAAAATATGGATGGATTGTCAAGTTATGAATTAAATGATGATGAGCTGCGGGAATTTGCTGAGAAATTAAGTAAGATAGCTGCGGATAATAATATTAAGATTGGAAGTTGTGCAGAAAAAATAGATTTGGATGAATGTGGTATAATTCATAATTGTTGCATAGATAGAGAATTAATTGAAAAAATTATCGGATGTAAACTTAATGTTGGCAAAGACAAAAATCAGCGTAAAGAATGTGGATGCGTTGAAAGCGTTGAAATAGGTACTTATAATACATGCAAAAATGGATGTGCATATTGCTATGCAAATTATAGTTCAAAAAGTGTAGAAACAAAACGCTGCCAAATATGATCCTTCGTCACCTCTTCTATGTGGGCAAGTTCAAGAAGATGACAAAATAACGATTAGAAAAAGTTGAGTCATTAAAAGAAACACAGCTAAGTATTTTTGATATGTGAGTTCATTATTATAACGTATATTTTTAAGAGTATATTTGGCTCCATTTTGGCTCTAAAAAAATTTTAGACGAGGTACACAAAAAATGCGAAATAAGATGAATATGAAGAATAAAATGCACAAATGTGCACCTAGAAACAGCCAGATAAATCTCTCCGCCCAAGAGTTCGTATAACGCGCTGCTGCAAACTATTGCCATATACCACGACGCGTGCTCCATTTGTAGTGGCCGATGCTCACCATCGGCCCGCCTGAGCACCCGCTTTGTGTATTAGGGCAATACCGCATAATTCTAAGTGCCGATACGGCGAGCGAGGTGCGGCAGATGCTAAGCCAAAAGCGCAGATAATACTGGATGTCTTATCGAGCATTTTGGCAACGCAGATGCCGTACCGCAGCCGCCGGAGCGGTGCTTAAGCCGTCAAGCGGGAATTGTGCGGTGTTGCCTTAGCTTAAAATTCTGCCGCTACTTTTCCACATCCGTAGGGAACGGTCTTGACCGTTCCGGAGCATTTGGACGAATCTCCCTCGTGGAATATTATTTATAGGTTTCGGAAGGGCCAAAACCGTTCCCTACAAATCATTTTTATAATTGGCCGCCAACATTAAAACTCCCTGTAGAGCGCGGTCACCCGACCACGCCACGGCCTGCTGTACCGCACATCAAAAATCCGCAACGAACCCTGCCCCATCCGTAAGGCGGAGTGCCCTCACCCCGCCGTTTACCCCAATTTTCCTCTATGCTAAAAAATTTCGCAACAAATTACCATCAAACTTATTGTTGCCATAAACACTCTTGCAAACTTGCACTTTTTTATTTCAAGGCCCTGCCTCTCCCCATCGCCTCGCCTTTCCACACCCGCCACATTCCCGGGGGCTCTCCCGCGGGCTAAGGAACGCCGCACTGTGGCGTTCCTTTTGCTTCGCAAAACCGCTCGTGCGGTTGTACGCCGCGCGCGGCGTACATTGTTCGCTCCCCGCTTCGCTCACGCTCAATCGTGGCCCCTGCTCACAAACCCGCAGCCATTTTTAGCGACCAGTCCCCGCGAGACGAACACGAGCGCTTGCGCGAAGTGCGAGTCCGTCCCAAAGGGAATGGTGCAACAAAAAAGCCGCAACATTCGTTGCAGCTTTTTCTGGTGCACCATCGGGGACTCTCCCGCGTTCTAAAAACGCCTCACTGGGGCGTTTTTGCCCGCCGGACCGGCGGCGGGCCCGAGCTGTTCTCGTCACCCGATGGTGCACCAGATTGAACCTTCTTTGAAAGATTGCAATAAAAAAACGCGCTGCAATTTCTTGCAACGCGTACTTTGGTGCACCATCGGGGACTCGAACCCAGGACCCACTGATTAAGAGTCAGTTGCTCAAGTAGCAAGTTCTCGTGGTGTAGAAGATTCTATTACTCCAACCGATTCTGGTTTTTATATATACAGTTTCAAGCTATGCTGCTTTTACAAAAGAGACCGCATCCTTAATGACTTTCTCATCAAGGATGCGGTCATTGTAATATCAGCTTCTTAGTTGCTCCTTGTATTTAGCGCGGTCCGCTTCCGGCACTTTTAAGCGCATCCATCGCTTTGTCGGAGGTCACGCCCAGTGTTTCCATAAGGTTGCGAATTGCCGTAAGCATCGCTCGGTTTTCACCTTGCTGCAGCCCCTTCGCCACACCTTTTTCCATTGCTCTTTCAGCAACACCTTGACTCAAATTGCACATATACCGCACCTCACTTTCCAGTGTTTGTGTCATCGGAACTTGAAATTCCGTTTCCAGGATTTCTTTCTTCGTTTCCGGGCTCTTTTCTTCAGAAAGAAGCACCTCCAAGAATTTCAGCAGTCCGCCGTAGTTCTTATCGTCCTCATCGCCCAAACAAATCATTACGGCGCTCATCAGATCGTAGTTTCGTACCTGCTCAGCCGCCTCACCAATGATATGCTTTTCCTGTATGGAATACTGCGTAATGGTGTTTCTTCTGTTCTTCGGCGGGTTCATACATACCCAAATCGAGTACACCTTCTTGATTTTTCCGTACTCACCTTTGGTAAATTCTGTGCCGTACTGCGCCGAAATCATTCTGCTGCAATAATAGATAGCACGCTTCAGCAGCGGATACCCCGCATTGTAGCGGTTCTGCGCCTCCACATTCAGAATCAGACCAATCAAGCCATCCTCGCTCGGTGCTGTGGCGTAGAATCGGACATCGTAGCGGATTGTTCCTTCGGTTAAGGTTGCATCTTCAGTGTTGATTCCATGGATAGCCGGATTTACACGGTTGGTTTCATCAATATTAACGCCTACCGCGCCAATCTGCGGTTCACCTTCGATGTACTTCTCGGCAATATCCTTGGTGGTACAATCGCGGTATTCCGGGACACATTCTTTCATGATGACGGCCAGAATACTCTTGTTGGCCAGCAGGCGCTTGACACCCTCGTCGTAGCGGGCATCTACATCTGCTTGGGAGATGGTCTGCGCCAGATAATTTTCTTCCTGCTGCATCGGGTAAGCGCCTCCTTTCCTTGCCTTTATTATACGCTGTTTCTTTACTTTTTGCAATAGTAACGCTCCTCACACAATGGCAACAGCCAGCCGCACAACATCGTGCAGGCGGGCTGCTGTTTTTCACGCGCCAATTTCTTGCCTCGGTTCAATGGTTTTATCACATTCCAGAAACTGCTGATAACTCATATTGAACTTTATGGTAACGGCATATTTTCTGCCCACCTCTACCCTATCAATCAGCTGGCTCAGAATCGTCCTCTTGATTTTAAGCGGTGCCGAGTCAAACTCATCTGCCCAGCCGCGGAAGTCATCGTAGTAGCTGCGCAGCTTGCGGATTTCTGCAGCTTCGTTGATGCGTTCTTTCTGTAATTCTGCAAATTCGGCTTTTGCGTCATCCAAATCCTTTTGCGATTTACGGATTTGCTTTGCAATCATATCCTCGGTAAAACAGCTTGTCCCGTCAAGGCACTTCAGAATTTCACCCTCAAACCGTTCCAGCGCGTGCTGAGCCGAGCGCATTTTCTTTTCTATGGCTGCCCGTTTGACCTTTTGCAGATTTGATTCCTGCCGGATGCGCTGCTCGGCCACTCTGGAGTATGGTGTGTCCTTGATTTGCGCAAAGACTTTTCTCACCACTTCCAGCACAATGGCATCCACCGTTTCTGCCAGATGCAACGATTGTCCATCACAGTCCCGGCCGCCTTTATTTTTTGCGCCCGCTGAAAACAGTTATATTTCGGCTGTACTTTTTCGCGGATAGTTCCATCTGCCAGTTTTATATCGGTCTTTGTGCATATAGGCAGTTGTATTTTATGCCACAATCTCTCTGACTCTTAAATTTGTAGACTTTCTTTTGAAAAACCAAAAAAGACCGCTGACTATCTGCCATGTCAGCGGCCATAATAATTGTCCCCCAAATATTGCGACAACTATTAAAAACAGCCACACAAAATAAATTGTGTGGCTGTTTGTGGTGCACATGTGGGAGCAAACCCCGAACACTTTTTGTGTATCCGGGCGGCATTGGCATCACGCGGCTGCTCACCCGGAAGTGATGCCTGTTGTTCCTCCGCGCGAGGATAAAAGAGGGGTGTTGAAACATCAAGGGGCTTTTGCGGCATATCCTCGCTTTGCAAACTGGGCTGCGGTATTCCACAGTCCCCTTGACATTTCCCCATCCCTCTTTTTTAGGCTAATCGCGGAACAACCCACATCTCCTTATCCCGGTGGGATAACAGAATCCAAAAGCAAACATGGAACTTGCTTAGTTCAATAGCATCATAGCGATATTCGCACCAATTCCGACACATGAAAAAGCCGCGAAAAAAGTAAATTACCGCCTTTTTAATAAATGTTAATGCTACATTATCTCCACTTTTAGACGGATTTGCATTGTAAAAATCAGAATATCCATTCCAAAATATAATCGCTATAAGGCTGCTAACAGGCGGGATTACCACCGCCCATATCTTCGGCAAATAGTTTGTTGCCCCTGCACTGTTCCATTGCACAGCTGCTACATCTGGCAAATACATAAAGGCAACAATGCTAAGAATCACTGTCACTGCAAGAATGAGCAACTGGATTTTTGTCCTCGTATTCTTCATATCTTATCACCTCGATGTCATTCTATCACACGCATCATTCCAATTCAATTATATTTCTGTTAATTGATACGAGCAACACAAAAAGAGGGTGGGCACCACTTGTACCCACCCATTGTTTTTACCACGTTGAAATTGTATCATCGTTAAAATAATACGCTTGAAACACCGTACCGTCTTCCATCAAAAAAGCGCCCCTGCGCATCGTGTGGAATCTGCTCGGCCGCACGTCCCGTCCCCCGATGATGATGGTAGACAGTGTAGTGTCTGCGCGGCCACAAATGCGAATGTTCATATTGTTCTTAATTTGCCCCGGCAGAATATTAGCGTCCGGGCGCTGGGTCGCAAGAATCAGATGAATGCCAAAGGCACGGCCCTGACGGGCAATCAATGCAAGACGAGCTTCAATCTGTGCCAGCAGTTCCTTGCGGCTTTTATCCGCGCCCGTCTTGTCAAGCAGTTCTGCCACCTCGTCACAGGCAAAGACAATACGCTGCATATAATCTCCGGACTTTTCGCGGTACTCGGTGATATTGGCAGCATCGACTTCCTTAAAAAGCCGTTTGCGTTCTTCCAAGGTATCTGCTAAATGGTTCAAAAGCACAAGGAGTTTCTTTTCCTCTGTAATGATGTAGCAAACTCCTGCCAAACATAAGAAAAGTCAACGCCGCCCTTGAAGTCAGCCACATATACAACATCTGCCTGTTGAATTGCCTGCCAAAGCAAGCACTGCACCAATACGCTCTTGCCGCTGCCCGTGTTGCCGCCAATCAGAATATGCGGGGTCTTGTCAATATCAATAATCACATCACCCGTCAGGCCACGCCCAAGAATCAGCTTGTTGTCCTCATTGCGCAGAATATAGCGTTCATGCCATTCGATGGTATCAAAAACGTGTTCAGGTGGAACGCAGCACAGGCTCACCGTTCGGCGGTCATCACCCTCTTTAACGCTGGCTATCAGCATATTAAGGGCGCTTTCAAGTTCAAGCTGTTTGTCTATCCAAGCGGACACGGGAAAGCCCGTGCAGTGATATGTCAGTATAGCAGCATTACCACGCTGTTCTTTTTGAATCAAATAAGGGGCTTCTCCTGCGCTGTTCGTGAACCCAATGCGGGCAAAATTGTGCTGCATTTCCAACGCCCCCGGCACATAGCCAACGGCGGCAGCGCTAACGGCAGCCCAACACAAATAGGTAAATGCTGCCGGTACAAGCATAAGTCCCGCAAGTGCAGCGGGCAGATGGTACGGCCAGTAGATTGCCGCGCACAGTGCCGCCCCCAGCAGCAGGAGCACAAGCAAGGCATGGCGCTTGCGGGGAGACACAACTGCATTGTGCAGCCCTGCCTTTACGGTATTGCAGAAGTTGTGCAGGTTGGTACGAGCACTCAATTCATTGTTGTTCAGATTCGTCATGCCCCATTCCCAAAAGTTAGCTTCATCATCTGGCAGCTTCTCGCCGAACTTTTCAGGATACTTTTTATACCATGCACCAGTAGGGTCTTTTATCAAGTACTGCCTGACCGATAAAATATTTGCCTTGCAATCTTGCAGCGCTGCCATCGGGAACAATTTGTGCAGATGGCCGCCCAGTTCTTGTGACGGAAAGTATGCCGCAATATGTCCATGTGGTGTGTGTTTGTCATTTTCATCGACAGTCAGGCTTTGTTCCATAACACTTGCTACATAGGTAACGCGCCCTGTTTTAATGTCCTCTTTGAATCGTTCAAGAATTCCCGACTGTTCAAGAGATATTCCATGGTTCTGTGGGTTATTGATTGTAATCAGCCACAGACGCGCTTTCGTGCCTAAAATAGAAGTTTTTCGTTTTCCTTTTACACTTTCTGACGTAACGACTTCTGTTTCATTAGCCTTGCCATCAAAGTCTGCTGCTTTTGCCATTGCCATCACCACCTTTTGTATCTCAACGACTTGCTTCTATCTCAACAACTTGTCGTTTTTTCATTGAGATACTTTTATCATCTGTGCTACGTCTTATTTCTGCACTATCTCAATGTCTCATTGTCGCTCTAAGGTAATATTCCCCGCCCGTCCGGCGTGGGCCCGTTCGAGCGACCCAGAGGGCAAAAAGTAAGGCGGCGGCAGGGTGAGACGCTTTAGGGCATCCCGCCCTTGCCACCGCCCAGCGATTAACCACCGATAACGGTTACACCCTCGGCCATTGCTTTAAGGTTGACGGCATCAATGCCGCGCTGACCTTTTACGAAACTGGGATAAATGCCAAGCTGAATGTTGGTAAACTTTACCAGATGGTCATAGGCATCTTCACCCAGCAGCTGCTTGCCCGGAATCTTAACATCAAGGCGTTCACCCTGAAAGCCGGAACAAGTCACCGTGTAAGTGTAGCCCAGAACGGTGTCGGTGCGATTGCCGTTAATGTACTCGTTGTAAGGGCGAATACCGCACAGGCGAAGACGCTCACCGAGGGTCGCAGGCGATACAATCACCTGCTTGATGGTCGCATTGTTCAAACGCATATTGTTTTTCCTCCTTTCTGGCCGCTGCATCACAATCCGAAGACTGCTTGCGTTGGTCGTCTATGTACGCCGCAATATCGCGATACATCAGGCAGGCAATACGGTCAATATCAAATTTTGACATCTTGAAGTCCATACTGCCCTCTTGACATTAGCGGAGTTGTAGCGTATCATAGTGATACATTCAGTGCATTTCGTTTGGTTGTATCACTATGATTAGTATAGCAGCATTTACTTATGTCCGCGATAGCTAAACCATACGCGCCAATTTGAGCACAGTCGGTTGTCGCACATTTGGGAGGAATTATGAACATTACATTTTGTGATGGAATGCTTCTACAAGTAACCTTACATGACAACAAGGCTACCGTCATTTCAAAACAAGAAATCGGAACAGAAACCATAGATTTTTATAATTACTTTGCAAAATATCGCTTGTCCCCTAAAGAGCAACTTTTGACGTTGTCAAATTGCCCAGATAAAGAAGCTATTGAAATCATTTCCGGGCAGCCACTTGTAAATCAATTCTTTTTAGATTGCATTAACAGCCGCACCACTATTTACCCGCAAAGTAAACAGTCTGCCACCGAAGAAGCCTTGACCTATACCTGCAATCTTGTTCAGTATGCTTTTTCTGATTTAGACGCAGCTTTTTCCGAGCGCCCCGGTACTGACGATACCAGCACACAGCGTTTTGATAAAACGGTTTATCTGTTCACGCATGAGGAACTTGAAGACGGTCAAACCGTTTTCAAGCCCAACCAATTTACAACTTCCTTTGTCCTGCTGGATAATAAAATCGTTCTGGTGTACACGGTAAAATCCTTATACGAATATCTCGCTCTTGATTTTTACCACATTTATTTTTCATCGGATTCTGTCAAACAAGTTGCTGTCTGTCCCTGCTGCAAAAGAGCTTTTCGCATGAGCCAGCGCAACAACCTTTATTGCAGTAAATCGTGCAAGGATAAACACATCAAAGCCAATAACAAAAAAAGCCCCTACTATTCTAAATATCGCTACTTGCAGCAGTACCATAATAGGCAACTTAACGAACTGCGCTCTCAAATGACAGATTCATCACCACAAGTGCAAAAGTTACAGGGTATTTATGATACTTGGAACGAATGGGCGCACTCGGAATATGAGCAGGCAACCAAAACCTACAATCTTATACAACAAGAAAAGTTCAAGTTCTTTATCAATGTGAACGCCTACCGCCAAGCGCAGGCAAATAATAGCTTTCCAGATTTTGAAACGGAATCCACCGAAGAATTTGGAGAACGCCTAAAAGCAAAATGGCAAGAACTCAAAAGAGGTGCAAAATGACAATGGAATCCAAACGTGCCGTTATCTATGCCCGATATTCGAGCAGCCATCAGCGAGAAGAAAGTATTGAACGCCAGATTGAAATTTGCAATGACTATGCTACCGCACACAATATGCTCGTAATCGGCTCCTATGTAGACCGAAAGAAAACCGGAAAAACTGATACCCGGCCCGACTTCCAGCGAATGATTTACGAAAGCAGCAAGCATTTATTTGACATTGTTCTGGTCTGGCGTTATGACCGCTTTGCCAGAAACTTAGATGACCACGGCGCATATGAACGGCTGCTCCACCAAAACAGCGTTGACCTAATTTCGGCAACCGAAGAAATCCCCGAAGGAAGTCACAGCGCCATCATCAAAGCCGTTATCCTCGGCGGTAATGAATCCTACTCTGTCGAACTGGCAGCAAAAGTATCAGACGGAATGCACCGCGCAGCTATGCAGGGGCAGACTTCCGGCGGGCCGCGTGTTTTCGGTTATCGCGTTGTAGATAAACACTACGTTCTCGATGAGGGCGAAGCACAGGTTATCCGCCAAATCTTCACATGGTACGACCAAGGGAAATCCATGACGGAAATCGTAAATCAACTCAACGCGCAGGGCGCTGTCAATGCCGCCGGAAAGCCATTCATCATTTCAGTAATGCGCCGCATACTGACTAATAAAATGTATATCGGTATCCGTCTATACAAAGGGGAAGACATCGGCATTCGCGTCCCGGCTATCATTGACAAGGAACTTTTTGACCGCGTACAAATCCAAGTTGGAAAGAACAAATGCGCCCCCGCAAGAAACAAACCGCTAAACGACCAGTATCTACTTACGACCAAACTGTTCTGCGCGCAATGTGGCAGCACTATGTCCGGCATTTCCGGCATATCTAAAAACGGCAGCAAGTACCAATATTATTCCTGCACCAACCGTTCCAACAAAAAGGGCTGTACAAAGCGCTACATCGGCAAAGAAGTCCTTGAAACCGCTGTTGTCGATACCGTTAAAAAGGTACTGCTGGCAAACAATATCCCCCGAACTGGCGAAAGCGTTGTCAAATGCTGCAACGATGCACAGGATAACGGCAACTTGCTGAAACTTGAAAGCGAACTGCGCGAAGTGAACAAAGGCATCAATAATCTGCTTGACCTCATTGAAGCCGGGCGCAACTCGCAGGCAATGGCAGACCGCCTTGAACAGCGTGAACAGCAAAAGAAACTGTTGGAGCAAAACATCGCAAAAGAAAAAAGTCCTCCATCGGATACCGACAGAGGACGAAGTAATTTTCTTTTTCAACAACTTTATTCAGGGCAACATTGATAGTCTGGAATACAACCGTTATCTGATTGACATTCTGGTAAACAGTATCTATCTTTCTGATGAAGAAGACGGCACACAAAAAATGACCGTCCTGCTAAATACGCAGAACGGTCAAGAAACTGTTACATTAAACGACCTTACACAGTGTTCGTCTAATGTTCATATGGTGCACCATCGGGGACTCGAACCCAGGACCCACTGATTAAGAGTCAGTTGCTCTACCAACTGAGCTAATGGTGCTTAATAAAGCAAACCCACGAACCGGGCTTCCGCTCGGCCCGTGGGCTGCTTGCTTTTTAAGAGAAGCCGGCATCTACCTATTTTCACAGGCCGTTTCCAGCCAACTATCTTCGGCACAAGTGAGCTTAACTTCTGTGTTCGGAATGGGAACAGGTGGTTCCTCACCGTCATCGACACCGGCCATTCCTGACCTTCGTCAGCTTCTCTTTTTCTGAAGGCATATACCTTCAAAACTGAATATCGAACTGCTTTCAGCAAATGAAGTATCAATCGAAAATGGGGTCAAGCCCTCGACCTATTAGTACACGCTTGCTCAATGAC
>ENA-OQAR01000205-OQAR01000205.1-human-gut-metagenome-genome-assembly--contig:-NODE-205-length-16645-cov-5.700266_pt1 | contig 16645 bp, 24 predicted proteins | sample MGYA00242738_ERZ504533 | MGnify/ENA primary metagenome ERZ504533 (study PRJEB26092, sample SAMD00036276) | human gut metagenome | host: Homo sapiens | study: EMG produced TPA metagenomics assembly of... | reverse complement strand
TGCCCCCGAAGCACGATGCGGGTACCGCAACCCGACATTATCGAGCATTTTGGCAACGCAGATGCCGTGCCGCAGCCGCCGGAGCGGTGCTTGAGCCGTTAGGCGGGAATTGTGCGGTATTGCCTTATATTATAGGAGTGAAAAACGATGAGCAACACCGCACTGCATACCGATAAAGCCCCCGCCGCCATTGGCCCGTATTCCCAGGGCATCCAGGCAGGCAACACCATTTACGTTTCCGGCCAGATCCCCATTGACCCGGCTACCGGCGAATTTGCCGGGCAGGACATCAAGACCCAGACGCGCCAGAGCCTGACCAATATTTCCAACATTCTGGCCGCTGCAGGCGCAAGCATGGCTGATGTGGTAAAAACCACGGTGCTGCTGAACGATATTGCAGACTTTGCCGCCATGAACGAGGTGTACGCTGAGTTCTTTACCGAGCCGTACCCCGCCCGCGCCGCTTTCCAGGCAGCAGGCATCCCCAAAGGCGCACTGGTAGAGATCGAGTGCGTGGCCGTGAAGGGCTGATAACGAACCCGAAGCGACAAAATGCGCCCCTGCGAAAAAAAACTGTGGGGGAAATTTACGCTTTTGTATTGACAACAGCGTTTGTGCTGTGGTATAGTATTTGAGGTAAAAAAAGCAGCGTCCGGCAGTGTGCCGTCGTTCACCTTGCGGGCCAAAGGGCTCCGGGTCATACAAAGATCACGCAATGATTGCGTGCCAACTTCGTATTCAGGCGCTGCTTTTAGGGGCAGCCGCTTTTTCATTTCAATCTTTCAAGACTTGTAACGGAGGTGTATTCCAATCGCGAGCAACAGCAATTCCAAGGAACTGGAAATCAATGAGCAGATCCGTGATAAGGAAGTCCGCCTGATTGGCGCGGACGGCCAGCAGAAGGGCGTTATGAGCCCCCGCGATGCGCTGAAAATGGCGCAGGCGCTGGATCTGGACCTGGTCAAGGTGGCTCCCCAGGCCAAGCCCCCTGTCTGCAAAATTCTCGATTACGGCAAGTACCGTTTTGAGATGCAGAAAAAGGAAAAGGAAGCCAAGAAAAACCAGAAAGTGATCGAGCTGAAGGAGATCCGCCTTTCGCTCAACATTGATACCAACGACTTTAACACCAAGGTCAACCAGGCCGCAAAGTTCTTGCAGCAGGGCCACAAGGTAAAGGTTTCCATCCGGTTCCGCGGCCGCGAAATGGCGCACACCAGTCTGGGTATTGATGTGGAGCAGCGCTTTGCACAGGCGCTGGAAGGCAAGGCTGTGGTTGATAAGCAGCCTAAGCTGGAAGGCCGCAGCATGATGATGTTCCTGTCCCCCAGCCCGACCAAGTAAATACTCTATCTTACGGAGGAAAAGAAAATGGCTAAAATGAAACTTAAGACCTGCTCCGGTGCCAAAAAGCGCTTTAAGATGACTGCTTCCGGCAAGATCAAGCGCAACGCTTCCAAGCGCCGTCACATCCTGACCAAGAAGACCACCAAGCTCACCCGCGGCCTGCGTATGCCCAAGTACGTTGACAAGACCAACGAGGCTACTGTCCGCAAGATGATGCCCTACGGCGGCTGATTCGGCTGAATCATTTTCTGACTTGACTTAATGTGACTGTGTAAAAGGAGATATTACCATGGCTCGTATTAAAGGCGCAACCATGACGCATAAGCGTCGCACCAAAACTTTGAAGCTGGCTAAGGGCTACTACGGCTCCAAGAGCAAGCATTTCCGTATGGCCAAACAGGCTGTGATGAAGTCTGGCAACTATGCTTTCGTTGGTCGTAAGCAGAAGAAGCGCCAGTTCCGCAACCTGTGGATCACCCGCATCAACAACGCTGTTCGTGCCCAGGGCATGAACTACTCCACCTTCATGAACGGCCTGAAGAAGTCCGGCATCGAACTGAACCGCAAGATGCTGAGCGAGATGGCCATCCACGATCCCGCCAGCTTCAACGCTCTGGTCGAGACCGCCAAGAAGGCGCTGTAAGAATCAGCTTTTTCAAAGACGCATGCGCCGCGCGCGCGTGCGTCATTTTGTTTATATGGAGATCATACGGGGGTGCCAGATGGAAACCATCACCAGCCGCGAAAACGCCAAAATCAAATATGCCTGCCGCCTGCGGGAAGAAGAAAAGCTCCGCACGGCGGATGGCCTGTTTTTTGCTGAGGGCCCCAAGCTCTGTCTGGAGCTGGCCCGCGGCTGTACCCTGCAAACTCTGTATGCCACCGAGAAGGCCCTGGCCCATACCCCAGAACTGGAAGCCTTTGCGGGCAAAACTGTGCTGGTAACAGAGCCGGTGGCACAAAAGCTTTCCGGAACCAAAACCAGCCAGGATGTGTTCGGCGTGTTTGAACACCCCGGCTGGCAGGCGGCAGATATTTTAGCAAAGGGACGCCGTATTCTGGCATTGGAAGCGGTGCAGGATCCCGGCAATGTGGGCACCCTGCTGCGCAGCGCGGCGGCCTTTGGCTTTGATGGTGTGCTGCTCTCCAAGGGGTGCGCGGCACCCTTTGCCCCCAAAACACTGCGGGCATCCATGGGGGCAGCCGGGCGGCTGCGGTGGCCCCGGTGCAGGATCTGCCGCAGGCATTGCAGCAGCTGCGCGCACGCGGCGTGGTCTGCCTGGCTGCGGCGCTCTACCATTCCCGCCCGCTGGACGAAGCCCCGCAGAGCTACCCGGACGGCCTGTGCGCCGTGATCGGCAGTGAGGGACAGGGCTTGACGGACGCTGCCGTGCAGGCCTGCGATATGGCGGTGCGCATCCCGATGACGGACCTGGTGGAAAGCCTGAACGCTGGGGTTGCAGGCAGCGTCTTGCTTTGGCACTTCAGAGGTGTATAATAAGGTATGGACAGCACACTGTATTGGCTGTGGCTGGCCGAAGCGCTTGGGTCCGGCTGCCGCCTGGCGGGCAGACTTCTGGAAGAATACCCGGACCTGGCTGAACTGTATGGCCGGGTAAAAGCGGGCAGGAACCCGCCGGAATACCTGAGCGCAAGAGCCCGCGAATTTATGCAGGCGGTGGCCCCGGCCCAGATGGCGGGGCTGAAAAAGCGCTGCGATGATTTGAATATTTTTATCCTGACACCGGACAGCGCCGATTACCCCCAGCGGCTGCGGGACCTGCCCGACCTGCCGTTGGTGCTGTACGGCACCGGAAACCCTGCCTGCCTGAACGGGCGGCGGTATGTGGGCATGGTGGGCACCCGCCGCCCCACAAAGTATGGGCTTTCCGCCTGCCGGGATCTTTCGCTGACAATGGCGGAGCGGGGTGTGGTGATCGTAAGCGGGCTGGCCGAAGGGCTGGACGGCGCAGGCCACCGCGCGGCGGTGGAAGCCGGGCAGCAGACCGTTGCTTTTTTGGGCACGGCCATCAACAAGACCTTCCCAGCGGTGAACGTGACCCTGCGCACAGAGCTGGAAGCTCTGGGAGGTGCCGTGCTGAGCGAATACCCGCCGGATTATACGGGCAAAATGACAGGGACCTTTTTGGCCCGCAACCGGCTGATTGCCGGTTTGAGCGAGGCCCTCTGCGTGGCGGAAGCCCGCACCCGCAGCGGAACGCTGAACACGGTGAGCCATGCCGAAGAGTACGGCAGGCCGGTGTTTGCGGTACCCGGCAGCATTTACAGCCCTACCAGCGAGGGCACCAATGAACTGCTGCGCACCGGCCGCGCCCGCGCCCTGTGCACGGCGGATGATGTGCTGGATACCCTGCACATTGCACCCGGCGGCACCGAGCTGGTGCAGGAGGGGGTTATGCTGGATGAGCTGACCCCCAACGCCCGCACCGTGCTGGCAGAACTGGGCCCTAAAGCGCAGACGGCAGATGACTTGGCTGCCGCAACGGGGCTTGCCGTGCAGGCTGTTCTGGCGGCGCTCATGGAGCTGGAATTTGCCGGCGCCGCCGTGGATAACGGCGGGGGCCGGTATACCGCGGCATAAGGGCAAGCGGCCCCAGCCGCAGCGGGCGGATATGGCCCGCATATATGGTGACATTACGGAAAGTATCCGATTAAGATAGAACTTATACGCCAATTTGGGAGAAACAGATATGGCAAAGCAAACTGAACTGGAGCTGACTGCCCAGCAGGCAGCGCAGCCGGAAGAAATCCCGGTTAAAAAAACTGCCGCAAAAAAGACTGCAGCGAAAAAACCGGCAGCAAAAAAAGCAACCACGAAAAAGACAACGACCAAAACCAAGGCAGCTAAGGCAGAGGACGGCGAAACCGCAGCCGAAAAACCTGCCGCAAAGCGCACCACCAAAAAGACCGAAGCAAAGCCCGGCACCAAGCTGGTGATCGTGGAATCCCCGGCCAAGGCAAAGACCATTGGCAAATACCTGGGCCGCGGCTATACTGTAACGGCCAGCATGGGCCATATCCGGGACCTGCCCGCCAGCACGCTGGGCATTGATGTGGAACATGGCTATACCCCCAAGTATATTACCATCAAAGGCAAGAACGCGCTGGTCAAGGACCTGAAAGCCGAAGCGAAAAAAGCACAGACCGTCTATCTGGCAACCGACCCGGACCGCGAAGGCGAGGCGATCAGCTGGCATCTGGCCAATGTGCTGGGGCTGGACCCCACCGCCCCCAACCGCGTGACCTTTGACGAGATCACCAAAAAGGGCGTGCAGGAGGGTATGGCCCACCCGCGCACCATTGATATGGATCTGTTCAACGCCCAGCAGGCCCGGCGCGCGCTGGATCGCCTGGTAGGTTATAAGCTCAGCCCGTTTTTGTGGCATAAGGTGCGCCGCGGGCTTTCGGCTGGCCGCGTGCAGAGCGTGGCGGTGCGCATTATCCGCGACCGCGAGATCGAAATTGAAAACTTTAAGCCCGAAGAATACTGGAACATTGACGCCAACCTGAAGCCCCGCCAGAGCGGCTGTGCGTTCAACGCACGGCTGACAGCCCAGGCGGACGGCACCAAGCTGGTGGTGAAAAATAAAAAACAGGCGGATGCCATTCTGGCCGCGTTGGACGGCAAACCCTACACCGTGACCCGTGTGGATAAGGGCCAGCGCCGCCGCCAGCCGCAGCCACCGTTCATCACCTCCACCCTGCAGCAGGATGCCAGCCGCGCACTGGGGTTTTCGGCCACCCGCACCATGCGTGCCGCCCAGCGCCTGTATGAAGGTATGGAGGTGCACGGCTATGGCCAGATCGGTCTGATCACCTATATGCGTACCGACAGTCTGCGCATTGCGGACGAAGCCGCCGCAGCCGCTAAGACCTTTATCGGCAAGACCTGGGGCGAAAATTACGTCTGCAACAAAAAGCGCGTCTGGAAATCCCGCTCCGCCACAGCGGCGCAGGATGCCCACGAAGCCATCCGCCCCTCAATGCCGGAACTGACGCCGGACCAGGTGGAGGGCAGCATCTCCGGCGATGAAGCCAAGCTGTACCGCCTGATCTGGAGCCGCTTTATGGCATCCCAGATGGCAGACTGCCTGATGGATACCGTTTCGGCCAACATCACGGCGGGGGATTATATCTTCCGCGCATCGGGTTTCCATGTAACGTTTGACGGCTTTACCGCTTTGTATGAGGAAGCCACCGACGATAAGCAGAAGAAAGAAACCGCCCTGCCCCCGCTGGAAGTGAGCCAGGACCTGAAACTGAACAAGCTTTCGGCGGAGCAGAAATTCACCCAGCCGCCGCCGTACTATACTGAAGCAACGCTGATCCATGCGCTGGAAGAAAACGGTATTGGCCGCCCTTCCACCTATGCGCCGATCATTACCACCATTGTGGACCGCGGCTATGTGGAAAAGGAGCAGAAAAAGCTCAAAACCACCCCGCTGGGCCGCGCGGTGAACCAGGTCATGCTGGAACAGTTCCCCGATATCGTGGACCCGACATTCAGCGCCGATATGGAGAAAAAGCTGGACGTTGTGGAAGCCGGTAAGGCGGACTGGGTCAAAACAGTGGACGATTTCTACCAGGGCTTTGAAAAAAGCCTGGAAGCCGCCGAAAAGAACATGGAGGGCAAAAAGATCAAAGTGGAGGATATCCCCACCGACGAGATCTGCGAAAAATGCGGCCGCCCCATGGTGATCAAAAGCGGGCGGTACGGCAAGTTTGTGGCGTGTTCCGGATTTCCGGAGTGCCGCAACGCCCACCCCATTGTAAAGGATACCGGCGGCCTGTGCCCGCTGTGCGGCGGCCATATGCTGCTGCGCAAAAGCGCCAAGGGCCGCGTGTATTACGGCTGCAGCAACTACCCCACCTGCAACTTTATGACATGGGATGAACCCGTGCCGGAAACCTGCCCCCACTGCGGCAAAACGCTGTTCAAGCGCCGCGGCCAGCTGTACTGCGCCAAAGAGGGCTGCGGGTTTGTGAAGAATATCGAAAAGACAAACGCGGAGAAATAACGCATGCAAATTAAAATCATCGGTGCCGGGCTGGCCGGGTGTGAAGCCGCCCTTTGGCTGGCGGACCACGGCGTGCAGGTGGACCTGTACGAGCAAAAGCCGGTCAAGTTTTCGCCAGCGCACAAAAGTGCAGGCTTTGCGGAGCTGATCTGCTCCAACTCCCTCAAGGCGGAACGGCCGGATTCGGCTTCCGGCCTGCTGAAAATTGAAATGCGCATGATGGGGTCCCACCTGCTGGATGCTGCCGAGACCGCCCGCGTGGCGGCTGGCGGTGCACTGGCGGTGGACCGTGATGTGTTTTCCACCGCCGTGACGGAAATGGTGGAAAAGAATTCGGGCATTACCGTTCACCGCGAGGAAGTGACCGCGCTGGACGAAAGCGTTCCGGTGCTGGTGGCTTCCGGCCCGCTGACCGAGGGTGCGCTGGCGGAGCAGATTGCCGCGCTGACCGGCAGCCACCGGCTGAGCTTTTTTGACGCGGTGGCTCCCATTGTGAGCGCCGAAAGCCTGGATATGGAAAAGATCTTTGCGGCGTCCCGCTACGGGCGCGGTGAAGCCGATTACCTGAACTGCCCATTCAACAAATTGGAATATGAAGCGTTTTATAACGAATTGTTGAATGCGGAGCGTGCCCCTCTGCATGACTTTGATGGGGAGCTGACGGTGTACGAAGGCTGTATGCCTATTGAGGTGATGGCGGGCCGCGGGGCGGATACCATGCGCTATGGCCCGCTGCGCCCGGTGGGCCTGCGAGACCCGCGCACCGGCCACCGCCCCTGGGCCAACGTACAGCTGCGCGCCGAAAACACCGCCCGCACGCTGTACAATATCGTTGGTTTCCAGACCAATTTGAAATGGGGCGAGCAGAAGCGCGTTTTTTCGATGATTCCCGGCCTGGAACATGCAGAGTTCATCCGCTATGGCGTGATGCACCGCAATACCTTTTTGGAAAGCCCGGCGGTGCTGACCAAGGGGCTCTACCTGAAAGAGCCACCCACGTGTTTTTGCCGGGCAGATCACCGGGTTTGAGGGCTATATGGAAAGCGCGGCTTCCGGCCTGCTGGCAGCGCGCAATTTGTACGCCCGTTTGCAGGGCAGAGAGCTGCCGCCCCCGCCGACCACAACGATGTGTGGCGCACTGATCGATTATATCACCACCCCCAACAAGGACTTCCAGCCCATGGGTGCCAACATGGGCATTCTGCCGCGCACCGAGGAGATTGACACCATCCGGGATAAGCGCGAACGGTATATGGCACTTTCTGATGCTGCACAGGCCGCTATGCGGGCATGGGCAGCCGAAGCGGAACACTGAGGTGGATTATGAAAATTTTACTGGACGCAATGGGTGGCGATAACGCCCCGAAATCGACCGTACAGGGCGCAGCCGATGCGGTAAAAGAGTTTGGTGATGGCATGACCCTGGCCCTGCTGGGTGATGAAGCCAAGATCAAGGCCGCTGCCCAGGAGCTTAGCGTGGACCTGACCCCCTTTGAGCTGATTCACTGCACCGAGGATGTGGATATGCACGATGACCCGGTCAAGGCCGTGCGCCACAAAACGGATTCCAGCCTGGTCAAAGGCCTGACGATGCTGAAAAACGGCGAGGCGGATGCCTTTGTTTCCGCCGGTTCCACCGGCGCGCTGCATGTGGGCACCAGTTTGATCGTGCGCACCGTCAAGGGGGTCAAGCGCCCGGCGCTGGCTACCTGCATGCCGGGCAAAAAGCAGCCGTTTTTGCTGCTGGACTGCGGCGCAAACGCCGAATGCCGTGCCGAGATGCTGAATGCCTTTGGCACCATGGGCAGCGTGTACATGAATAAGGTCATGGGCCGCAAGGACCCCGCCGTCGCGCTGGTGAACAACGGCGCCGAGGACACCAAGGGCACCCCGATGTACCGCGAAGCCCACGGCCTGCTGAAAGCAAACCCGGCCATCCGCTTTGTGGGCAACATTGAGCCGCGTGATATTATGGCTGGTGAGGTGGACGTTATCTCTGCGACGGCTTTGTGGGCAATGTGGTGCTGAAGCTGACCGAGGGTGTGGCAGGTACTTTGCTGGGCATGCTGAAAGACATCTTTATGCAGAGCATTGTGACCAAGCTGTGCTACCTTGGCGTAAAAGGCGGGCTGCGCAATCTGAAGCACATGATGGACTCTGAGGAGATCGGCGGCGCACCGCTGCTGGGCGCGGCAAAGCCGGTCATCAAGGCACACGGTTCCAGCAAGGCCAAGGGCATCAAGAACGCCATCCGCCAGGCAAAGCTGTGTGTTGCCAATGACCTGTGCGGCACCATGCAGAGCGCCCTGGCCGAAGTAGCCGCCAAGGCGCAGCAGAAAAGACAGACGCGGAATAAAACGGCATATCGTGCGAAAATTGAAATGTTATGCCCGCCCATTGGAAATGGCCGGTACCAAAATATAGGCAGCGGGCGCACAATGTGCGCCCCTACGGGATAGCCGCAAAACCAAAGCCCATTGCAGGGGCGGGCATTGCCCGCCCGGCCTGCAAAATATCCCGATATACAATCGCAAAACAGAGAGAACGAAAGGTAAGGCAATCTTATGACCACGCGTACCCCTGAGGAATTGGAAGAAAAGCTGCATTACCATTTTAAGAATAAAGAACTGCTCATCACGGCGCTGACCCACAGCTCTTACGCCAACGAGAGCAAAACCCCTACGCTGTATAACGAGCGGCTGGAATTTTTGGGCGACAGTGTGCTGTCCGTTGTGGTGGCAAACTATCTGTTCCACCATTCCACCCGCCCGGAGGGCGAACTGTCCCGCATGCGCGCTTCGCTGGTCAGCGAGGACGCGCTGTTCCAGTTTGCGCAGGAGATCGACCTGGGCTCTTACCTGCGGCTGGGCCGCGGCGAGGAGCTGGGCGGCGGGCGCTGCCGCCCCAGCGTGGTTTCGGATGCGTTTGAAGCCACCATTGCCGCTTTGTTCCTGGACGGCGGCATTGAAACCGCCCGCAACTTTATCCTGCCGTTCATCACGGAGGGCAAAACCGCCGAGGATGACCACAAGACCGCCCTGCAGGAAGTGGTGCAGAAACACCCGGACGACCGCTTGACCTACACCGTGACAGGGGAATCCGGCCCGGCGCATGATAAGCGGTTCCAGGTTACTGTGGCGCTGAACGGCAAGGCGCTGGCTGTGGGCGAAGGCCGCAGCAAAAAGGCTGCGGAACAGCAGGCTGCCAAAGCGGCGCTGACCAAGCTGGAACAGCAGGCATAAAAAGGGGCATCTATGCGCTTAAAAGAACTTGAGATACAGGGCTTCAAGTCCTTCCCGGATAAAACGCGGATCACCATTGGCGAAGGCATTACCGGTGTTGTGGGGCCGAACGGCTCCGGCAAAAGCAACATTTCGGATTCCATCCGGTGGGTTCTGGGCGAAACCAGCTCCAAACAGCTGCGCGGTGCGGGCAAGATGGAGGACGTTATTTTTGGCGGCACCCAGACCCGCGGCGCAATGGGCTATGCGGCGGTATCGCTGACCATTGATAACTCCGATCATGGGCTGGAAATGGACGCGGACGAAGTAACCATTGGCCGCCGCTATTACCGCAGCGGGGAGAGCGAGTATACCATCAACGGCCAGAGCGTACGCTTAAAAGATGTGTACGAGCTGCTGCTGGATACCGGCCTTGGGCGCGATGGCTACGCCATTGTGGGTCAGGGGCGCATTGCGGAGATCGTTGGTGCAAAATCCACCGAGCGGCGCGAGATTTTTGAGGAAGCATCTGGCATTGCCAAATACCGCTACCGCAAAATGAAGCCGAACGCCGCCTGGCCGCGGCGGAGGGCAATCTGGACGCCTGCGGGATATTCTGGGGGAGCTGGAAAAGCGGGTTGGACCCCTGAAACGCGACAGCGAAAAGGCGGAGCAGTTCCTGGCATATTCCGAGACTCGCAAGGGGCTGGAAATTACCCTGTGGGTGGATTCAATCCGCCGCGCACAGGATATGGTGCGGGACCAGCAGCGCAAGTATGAGGCGGCGGAAAGCGACTATGCACGCATTTCCCGCCAGCTGGATGAATTTGACACCCGCACCGAAGCCCTGCGCGCCGAAGCCCAGCAGCTGATGCTGCAGGTGGAGGAAGCGAACGCTGAGATCCGCACCATTACCGAGCAGAACGCCGGGAGCGAAAGCCAGCTGGCAGTTTTGCAGAACGAAACTGAACACGCGAACGAGCAGATCCGCAGCGCCAGCGATGAGCTGACCCGCGCCGGGGAAGGCGCAAAGGGGATTGCGCAGGAAGCGGACGAGCACAAAGCGGAAATCACCCAGCTGCAAACCGTGCTGCAAAATCTGGATGCCGAGGCGGACAAGCTGCGCCAGCAGCTGAACACGCTGGAACAGCAGGCGCTGCAAAGCGGTGAGCGGCGGGAGATCGTGAGCGCCGCCATGGCCCGCATGCAGCAGAATGCCACTGCCCTGCAGGTGCGGGGTGCGGGGCTGCAATCCGCCGTGGAAGCGGCCCGCGCCCAGCTGAACGGCCTGAAAACCAGGAAGCCGCCGCGGGTGATGTGGCACAAAAACTGACCGAGGAACGGGACGCTGCTGCCGAGCACCTGAAAGAGTGCGAGGAAGCCGTGACCCGCAACGATAACATCCGCTCCGGCTTAAAGCTCAAGCTGGAAAGCCGTCGCCGCCAGCAGGCGGAAGCCGCTGAAGCTTTGCAGAAGGCCGCAACGGATAAAAACAACACCGCCCAGCGCATCCGCATTCTGGAGGATCTGGAACGCAACATGGACGGTTATCAGCAGAGCGTAAAAGCCGTTATGCGCGCCGCGGGCGGTGGGCGGCTGCGGGGCATCATCGGTCCGGTGGCCGGTATCCTGAGCGTGCGCAAGGGGTACGAAATCGCGATTGAAACGGCACTTGGCTTTGCGCTGCAGAACATTGTGGTGCAGGACCAAGGCTGCGCCCGCGCGGCCATCACCTTTTTGAAGGAAGAACGCGCCGGACGCGCAACCTTCCTGCCGCTGGATACCGTGCAGGGCAGCCGATTCAATGGCCGCCTGACCGGTACGGCGGAGGTGGCCGCCGACCTGGTGGAGACCGCCCCCCAGTACCAGCATATTATTGATAACCTGCTGGGCCGCATTATTGTGGTGGAGGATCTGGGCGAAGCGTCGGTGGTGGCCAAAAAATCTTGGCTACCGCAACCGCATTGTCACAATGGACGGCCAGGTCATCAACGCAGGCGGTTCCTTTACCGGCGGTTCCACCGCGCGCAGCGTGGGTGTGTTCAGCCGCAAGCAGGAACTGGACGAACTGCGTGCCAAGGTGCTGAAACTGGACGAGCGCCGCGCAGCAGCCGAAAAGGAAGCCGCCGCCCGCAAAGCGGAGGTGGATAACCTGACCGCCCAGCTGGCCGGTGCCGAGAGCGAGGGCATGACCGCCGCTGCGGCCCGCCTGAAAGCCGAGATGGAGCTGGATCAGCTGAACACCGCGCTGGAAGAGGGCAAGAATGCTGCCGCCCACCGCGGGCAGGAGATCGCCGCGCTGGAACAGCAGCTGCGGGAGAACACTGCGGCCGCCGCCCAGGCAGAAAACGCCCGCAAACAGGCGGAAGCCGAGATTGAAACGCACCGCAAAGAGCTGGAAAGCCTGGGCGCTTCCACCAGCGATGTGACCCGCCAGCGAGAGGAAGCATCGCAGAAACTTTCGGATAACCGAATGCAGAAGCTGCGCACCGAGAAGGACCTGAGCCTGCACGAAGCAGCGCTGGAAACCCTGAAAGGCCGCAGCGGCGAAGCCGAAGCCCGCGTGCGGGAACTGCAGGCCAATGTGGCCGCCGCCAAAGAGCGCATTGCCGCCAATGAGCTGCGCGCCAATGAAATCAAGCGCGCCAGCGAAGAAAACAAACAGAAGATTACCGCGGCGGAGGAAAGCATCCGCAAGGCTAATGCCGAGCGCATGGAAAAGGAAGCCGCTGTGACCCGCCTGACCCAGGAAAACCGCACCCTGACCGATGAGCGCGAACGGATGAGCGGCGAGATGGCCCGCCTAGCCGAGCGCAAGACCGCGGCGGAAACTGAGCTGAATACCACTGCATCCAAGCTGTGGGAGGAATACCAGCTGACCGAAGCCGAGGCGGAAAAGCTCTGTGTACCCTTTGCCAATGTGGCAGACCTGCGCCGCCAGGTGGCCGAAAGTGCGCGGCAAGATCCGCGCGCTGGGCAACGTGAATGTGGGCGCGATCGAAGAGTACAAGGAAGTTAAAGAACGGTACGACTTCATGAAAGCACAGGTCACCGATGTGGAGAAATCCCGCGCGGAGCTGAACCGAATGATTGCCGAGCTGTGCAGCGAAATGCAGGAGATGTTCACCGCCAGCTTTAAGGAGATCAACCGCAACTTCGGTGCGATCTTCCGCGAGCTGTTCGGCGGCGGTTCGGCGAGGCTCTATCTTTCGGATGAGAGCGATGTGCTGAACTCCGGCATTGAAATTCAGGTTTCGCCCCCCGGCAAGGTCATCAAAAACCTGTCGGCTCTGTCCGGCGGCGAACAGGCGCTGGTGGCCATCAGCATTTATTTTGCCATTCTGGCCGTCAACCCGTCGCCGTTCTGCATCCTGGACGAAATTGAAGCTGCACTGGACGATGTGAACGTTACGCGCTATGCGCAGTATCTGCGCCGCATGACCGAACGCACCCAGTTCATCGTTATCACCCACCGCCGCGGCACCATGGAAGCAGCTGATGTGCTGTACGGCGTGACCATGCAGGAGGATGGTGTTTCCAAGATCCTGCGCCTTGACCTTGAAAAACGTTTCCGCTGATCTGATCAGTTAATTCAAAGGAGGAACCGCCATGGGATTCTTCGATATTTTTAAGAAAAAGAAGAAAATGAGCGATGGCCTGGAAAAAACCAGAACGGACTTTTTCCAGAACATCGTTAACACCTTGACCAGCTCTGTTATTGATGATGACCTGTATAATGATTTGGAAGAGCAGCTGATTCTGGCCGATGTCGGCCCCAGCTGCGCGGTGCGTTTGGTGGACGAGCTGCGCGATGAGGTAGAGATCAACGGCCTGCATACCGGCCAGGAAGCGCTGGATGCCCTGCGCGATATCATCCGCCGCGAGGTAAGCCCCAAAACTGACCTGGACCTGAGCGGCAAACCGGCGGTTATTCTGGTTGTGGGCGTGAACGGCGTGGGCAAAACCACCACCATTGCCAAGCTGGCTTATCTGTACAAGGATCTGGGCAAGCGGGTCATGCTGGCGGCAGGCGATACCTTCCGCGCAGCGGCCAGCGAACAGCTGGAAACCTGGGCCGACCGTGCCGGGGTTCCGCTGGTCAAGGCGGGCGAGGGCGCTGACCCCGCAGCCGTGATTTTTGATGCGGTCAAATCCGCCACGGCCCGCGGCTATGATATGGTCATTGCCGATACCGCAGGCCGCCTGCACAACAAAAAGGGCCTGATGGATGAGCTGGCAAAGATCAGCCGCAGCGTGAAAAAGGCCAGCCCGGATGCCAGCCTGGAAGTGCTGCTGGTGCTGGATGCCATTACCGGCCAGAACGCCATCAGCCAGGCGCAGGAGTTCTGCCGCGCCGCCGGTGCCACCGCGTTGTGCTGACCAAGCTGGACGGCACCCCCAAGGGTGGCTGCATCATCGGTGTGCACGAAAAGCTGGGCCTGCCCATCCGTTTTGTGGGCGTGGGGGAAAAGATCGACGACCTGATCTTCTTCTCCGCCACCGATTTTGCCGAAGCCCTGCTGCCGGAGGTTCCGCAGCATAAAAAGAGGAAACGGAGCAGGCAGGGGAGGAACAGACATGATCGTTTGTGCAGCTACCAACAATGCGGGCAAGCTGAAAGAGCTGCGCCGCATCCTGACCCGCTGCGGCCACGAGGTAAAAAGCCTGCGGGAACTGGGTGTAACCCTGGACCCGGAGGAGACCGGAACCACCTTTGCGGAAAACGCAAAGATTAAGGCCGAAGCCTTTTGCAAGGCAACCGGCCTGCCCACCGTGGCGGATGATTCCGGCCTGTGCGTGGATGCCCTGAACGGGGCACCCGGCGTGTACAGCGCACGCTATGCGGGTGAGCACGGCAACGATGCCGCCAACAACGAAAAGCTGATGGCAGAGATGCAGAATGTGCCGGTGGGACAGCGCGCCGCCAAGTTCGTTTCGGCGGTCTGCCTGATCCTGCCGGATGGGCGGGAGCTGGTTGTGACCGGCGAATGCCCCGGCAGTGTGGCCCTGACCCCGGCGGGCGATAACGGTTTTGGGTATGACCCGCTGTTTGTCCCCGATGACGTCGGCCTGCCCGGCGGCGGCACGGTACCCAACACTGCACACCGCACCTATGCCGAGCTGGCCGATGCCGAAAAAGACGCCATCAGCCACCGCGGCCGCGCCATGGAAAAGCTGGAAGCCGAGCTCGCCGCATTTTTTGGGCGAATGAGCCGCAGAGAAAAACTGAATAGAACGATTTGATTTTGACTGAACAATAAGGAGCGAACAATGTCTTTGACAAGCAAACAGCGCGCCGCACTGCGCGGCATGGCTAACACCATGGAGCCGGTTTTCCAGATCGGCAAGGGCGAAATTGATGAAACGCTGATCAAGGGCGTGGATGACTGCATCAAAGCCCGCGAGCTGATCAAGCTGAAGGTGCTGGAAAACAGCGAGTATGATGCCCGCGAGGCTGCCGACATCCTGTGCGAAGCCATCCATGCAGAGTGCGTGCAGGTGATTGGCCGCAAGTTTGTGCTGTTCCGCAAAAAGCCGAAGGAATCTGCTTATGCGGAACTGCTGAAAAAGTAAGATGAAGCACTGCTATTTGGCGGCACATTTGACCCGCCCCACGCCGGGCACATGAACAACCTGCGGGCCGCCATGCAGGCGGTGCAGCCGGATGTGGTGCTGGTTATGCCGGCGGGCATCCCACCCCACAAGCACGCCAGCGCAACGCCGGGCGAACTGCGCCTTGCCATGTGCGAATGCTTTAAGGCGCTTGGCCCCCAGGTGCAGGTGAGCCAGTGGGAAGTGGACCGCGCGGGCCGCAGCTATACCTATAATACCGTCAGCATGCTGCAGGAAAAGTATCCCGGCGCTCAGCTGTATATGACAATTGGCAGCGATATGCTGGAAACATTTGATGAATGGTACCGCTGGCGGGAAATTTTGGCTATGGTCACCCTGGTGGTGCAAAGCCGGGAACCCGGCGATGGCGACGCTCTGCGTGCAGCAGCCCAAAAGCTGGAAGAAGCAGGCGGGAAGATCATGTTTGCGGATGCCCCGGTGCTGGAGTGTGCCTCCAGCGATATCCGCGCAGGAAAGTATCCCCCTGCCCGGCTGAAGGAGCTACTGCCCCCGCCGGTGGCGGATGTGATACACCGGAACGGGCTGTACGGCGGGCTGATTTGAAGCCATAGATAGGGTACAATAAAATAGGGAAAGGATGCGGATCTTGATGACAGTGGACGAAGCAAAAGCGCTGGTAAAAAGCCGTTTGAGCGAAAAGCGTTACAAGCACACCATAAAATGTAAAAAAAATGGCAGTCAAGCTGGCAAAACGCTATGGCGCGGATGAGGAAAAGGCCGCATTAGCGGCACTTTTGCACGACAGCGCGAAAGAACTGCCCAAGGCAGAGATGTTGCAGATTTTTGCTGATAATGCTATAATAGCTAAAAATGCCGCCAAGCGCCCTGCGCCGGTGTGGCATGGGTACGCGGCCTCGGTTTTGTGCCAGACACAGTGGGGAGTGACGGACCCGGAAATTTTATCTGCCATTGAGTGCCATACCACCGGCAAACGGAACATGAGCCTGTTGGACAAGATTATTTACATGGCGGATATGACCAGTGCCGAACGGGATTACCCCGGTGTGGAGGCGCTGCGTGCCGAGGAAATGCAGAACCTGGACTTGGCGCTGTGCCATGCACTGGAACAAAGCATTGCCTTTGTGCGCGAAAAGGCAACCCACTGGACCCCGATACCGTTGCCGCACTGGATGATGCCCGCGCGGCCTGCACCCGATAAAGGGGCAGGCACTGCCTTTTGCGGGTGTGCCGTAACCGAATAAGATGAAAGACCAGTTCCCATCGTTTGAATAAAAGGGAGGAACGTTATGAGCGAGATCCGCAGGGTAAACACCGGCGATGCGCCGCGCAATGTCTACCATGCTGGTGACGCGCCGCGCACGGTGAACACCGGGCGACTGTGAAAACAGGCAGTGCGCTGAATCAGGATGAGTACGAAGCTGCCCGCCGCCGTGCACAGCAGCTTGC
>ENA-OQAR01000204-OQAR01000204.1-human-gut-metagenome-genome-assembly--contig:-NODE-204-length-16688-cov-3.141658_pt1 | contig 16688 bp, 23 predicted proteins | sample MGYA00242738_ERZ504533 | MGnify/ENA primary metagenome ERZ504533 (study PRJEB26092, sample SAMD00036276) | human gut metagenome | host: Homo sapiens | study: EMG produced TPA metagenomics assembly of... | reverse complement strand
TGAAGCCTTCATAGAAAAGGCTCCACTACGCTTAAACAATGGAATACAGCACCTTCTATTAAAAAAAACACTTTAAACTGAAATAAAATATACTTTGGAAGAGAAATAATGCATGCCGTCCATTCACAAATTCAAAGATAAAAATGTGGCTGATTGACCGAGAAAAAGGCTGGTTTATCTATAAATTAATATAAAACTGTCCCAAAAACTTCTATATAGAAAAAAAATCTTCCTACTTTTGCGACTTGTAACAATAGACTCATTTGCAAATGAAAATAAAGTTTTTGACTGTCATCACAAGTCTGCTTGCTGCGGCTTTCATGATTACATCTTGCTTGGACGACAACGAAGTAGAAACAGAATATAGTTCAGAATCAAGCATTACCTCTTTTGCTATAAAAGATAAAATTGAAACTCAATATACCGAAAAGGTAATGGCAAAGACACAACGCTGACATTCACCGTTGATGGTACCAAATACCCTTTTGCCATCGACCAAGGCACAAGACATATTTACAACGTAGACTCCCTGCCAGTCGGTACAGACATCAGCAAAGTCGTAGTCAGCATAATATCAGACGGTATTGGCATTTTTATTGTCGCTGAGGACAAAGATTCGTTGTGGAATGATACCGACTCCTTGAATTTCGAAAAGCCTGTCCAATTTAAAGTTATGGCGATGAGCGGAGTCTATGGACCTATTTATAAAGCCGAGATTAATGTACATAAACAAGTTCCCGACTCATTGCAGTGGAGCCATAGAGGAAGTAGTTTCGACAACACTATCCAAGCACAGAAAGCAGTCACATTAGGGGATTATATTTATGTTTTCGCACAGCAAGACAATGGCGCCGCTGTTACAAGCACCCACATCAATGACGGAAAAACCTGGACGCCCTTACAGGCTTTACCTGAAAATATGCAAAATGCGGACTATTCTTCTGTCATGGCATGGGGAAACCAATTATACATACTTGCCGACAATGACCTGTACTGCTCCTCTGACGGAAAAAGCTGGAGCAAGATGGGCACTAACACCAAATTCGAGAAGCTGATTGCCGGCGTTCATTCAGAACATAACTGCAAATTGTACGCCATAGACACCAATAATCATTTTATGGAAAGCACGGATGCTCTGGTTTGGGATACTAATGGCGAGGTTCCGGCCAATTTCCCGAAAAATCAGTTATCATACACAGCTTACCCGTTGGTAACCAATAAATTCATAGACCGTATGGTACTAATGGGAGAAAATCCCATTGCGACCGACACGACCTCTACTGTATGGACCAGACTGACTACAGAAGACAGTTGGGCAGATTATCCTACAGCCGCATACGATAGTTTTTATTGTCCCAAGCTGGCTAATATAGCCATGATTCATTACAACGACCAATTATACGCTTTCGGTGGTCCGGGTAAAAGTTTCGGTAAGGACATTCCCGCTTTCAGCCGATTCTACGGATCAACGGATCAAGGCGTTACATGGAAACCTGTTTCAAGATATGTATTCTTCCCTACAGAATTCACTGATCTATACAACCAGGCAGACGGCAACTATTCTTATGTTGTAGACAAGAATAACTTCTTGTGGATTATATGGAGCCGAAGCGGAGAAGTATGGAGAGGACGAATCAATAAGTTGGGATTCGATTCCAAGGAATAAAGTCAAAGAGAGTCATATAAAATAGATTGCGACATGCCATATAGAGAGCAAATAGACAAAAGCCGTATACCTGCCCATGTAGCCATTATAATGGATGGAAATGGAAGATGGGCTAAACAACGTGGACAGGCGCGCAGCTTCGGACATCAAGCCGGTGCAGAAACTGTACACATCATAGCAGAAGAAGCGGCTAGACTGGGAGTCAAATACTTGACACTATATACTTTCTCTACCGAAAACTGGAATCGTCCGGTAGATGAAGTCGCTGCTCTGATGAGTCTTCTGATGGACTCCATTGAAGAAGAAACTTTCATGAAAAACAACATCAGTTTTCGCATTATCGGTGATACGGCAAAGTTACCGGTAGAAGTTCTGGAACGATTGAACCAATGCATTGAACGCACCTCAATCAATACCGGTATGTGTCTGACACTTGCTTTAAGCTACTCTTCCAAATGGGAAATAACAGAAGCGGTAAGACAAATAGCGGCCAAGATTCAAAACGACAAACTAGCCATTGAGGACATCGATGACAATTTGATAAGTGCACATTTAAGTACAAACTATATGCCCGACCCGGATTTGCTTATACGTACCGGAGGAGAAATCCGCCTTAGCAACTATCTGCTTTGGCAATGTGCTTATTCCGAACTATATTTTTGTGAAACGTTCTGGCCGGACTTCCGCGAAGAAGAATTTTGCAAAGCATTTATGATTATCAGAAAAGAGAACGCCGTTTCGGCAAAACCAGTGAACAAATATAAAGTTAGATAAAATGCTATATCGTATTTCACTTATACTATTAACGCTTACATGCCTATTTTGCTTTTCAACAGGCAGTTACGCCCAAGAAGCAAACGTAGAAGAAAACGACAATCCAGCATACTTTATTCCGGAACGCCCAAGAAGTATGAAATCGGCGGAATCAAAGTAGAAGGCGTAAAAAACTATGAAGATTATGTATTGATCGGACTTTCAGGACTATCGGTAGGACAGACCATTGTTGTTCCGGGAGATGACATCACCACAGCTGTAAAACGTTATTGGCGACACGGACTGTTCTCGGATGTACAAATCCTAGCTGAAAAAAATTGTTGGAGACAAGATCTATTTAAAAAATCATCCTGGCCCAACGTCCACGTATTGCCGACATTCGTTACCACGGTGTAAAGAAAAGCGAGCGTGAAGATTTGGAAGCCAAACTAGGTTTGGTAAAAGGAAGCCAGATTACTCCCAACTTGATAGACCGTGCTAAAATATTAATCAAGAAACATTTCGATGAAAAAGGTTTTAAAAAACGCCGAAGTGACCATCGTAGAGCGTGATTTGGCTGACAATAAGGACCAAGTGGATGTTGATGTGATGATTGACAAGAAAGAAAAGGTGAAAGTCCACAAGATCACCATTGACGGCAACACCGTGTTAAGTGACAAGAAGTTAAAAACGCGTCATGAAGAAGACGAATGAGAAAAACAAACTTGTCAACCTTTTCCGTACCAAAAAATTCATTGAAGAGAAATACGAAGAAGACAAACAGCATATCATCGACAAATACAACGAATTAGGTTACCGCGACGCACAAATTGTTGTGGACAGTGTTTCTCCGTACGATGACCGTACCGTCGACGTGTACATGAAAATAGAAGAAGGTGACAAATACTATCTGCGCAACGTGACCTGGGTAGGTAACACCATTTATGCTTCGGACTGGCTGAACGAACAGCTCCGTATGAAAAAGGGAGATGTTTATAACCAGAAATTAATGACCGAGCGTCTGACCGGTGATGAAGATGCTATCGGTAACTACTACTATAATAAAGGATACGTTTTTCTATAACCTTGACCCCGTAGAAGTAAACATAGACGGCGACTCCATTGATTTGGAAATGCGTATTCAGGAAGGTCCTCAGGCCTCTATCAGCAAAGTGCGTATCAACGGTAACGACCGTTTGTATGAAAACGTAGTACGCCGTGAGTTAAGAACCAAGCCGGGAGATCTGTTCAGCAAAGAAGCATTGGAACGTTCTTATCGTGAGATAGCCCAGATGGGACACTTCAACCCTGAAAATATCCAGCCGGATGTACAACCGGACCCGACCAACGGTACGGTAGACATCAACTGGAACCTGGAATCTAAAGCAAACGACCAGGTAGAATTCTCGGCAGGTTGGGGACAGACCGGTGTTATCGGTAAATTAAGTTTGAAGTTCACGAACTTCTCTATGGCCAACTTGTTCCATAAGAGTGACAACTACCGCGGATTCCTGCCACAAGGTGATGGACAGACATTAACCATCAGCGGACAGACCAACGGTAGTTATTACCAGTCATATAGTGTATCGTTCTTTGACCCATGGTTTGGCGGAAAAACGTCCGAATTCATTCTCTGTTTCGGCTTTCTACTCCATACAGACAGATATCAGCAGTAACTACTATAACTCAGCTTATATGAATAATTACTACAATTATTACAGCGGTTATGGAAATTATTATGGCGGATATAATAACAACTACGAGTCTTTTTATGACCCCGATAAATCTATCCAGATGTATGGAGCATCTATCGGTTGGGGTAAGCGTTTGAGATGGCCGGATGACTATTTTACCTTGTCAGCCGAACTTTCTTACCAGCGCTTTATTTTGAAAGACTGGAGCTACTTGTATATCAAGTTGAACAACGGAGAATACATGTCAACCGGTAATTGCAACAACCTGAGTTTGAATCTGACTTTGGCACGTAACTCTACGGATAACCCGATTTTCCCGCGTCGCGGTTCTGAATTCTCGGCTTCCGTACAGCTGACTCCTCCGTACTCATTGTTCAGTAACAAGGACTACTCGGTATACGGTAAAGATGATTATGATGAAGCGGCAAGTATGTTCAACTGGATTGAATACCACAAATGGAAATTCAAATCAAAGACCTATACCGCTCTTACAGGAGGTCAGAAATGTCCGGTTATCATGACACGTGCAGAGTTCGGTTTGCTGGGTCACTATAACAAGTACAAGAAATCACCTTTTGAAACATTCTATATGGGTGGTGACGGTATGACAGGCTATAGCACCAGCTACGCTTCCGAAACCATTGCACTGCGTGGTTACGAAAACGGTTCATTGACTCCTTATGGTAGTGAAGGCTATGCTTACGTACGTTTAGGTGCAGAATTAAGATACCCGTTGATGCTGGAAAATTCGACCAGTATCTATGCACTAGGCTTCATTGAAGGAGGTAACGCATGGACAGATGTAAGCAAATTCAATCCGTTCCAGTTGAAACGCTCGGCAGGTGTCGGTGTCCGTATCTTCCTGCCGATGATTGGTATGATGGGTATTGACTGGGCATACGGTTTTGACAAGATTAACGGATCCAGCCAATACAGTGGAAGCCAGTTCCACTTTATCCTGGGACAAGAGTTTTAATAACTAAAAACAATGTGATTATGAAAAAGGCTATCCTATTATCTCTATTGTTTGTGGCTTGTGTATTCACAGCCAGCGCTCAAAAGTTCGCCTTGATTGATATGGAATATATCCTGAAGAATATTCCTGCATACGAACAGGCGAATACCCAACTGAATCAAGCTTCACAACAATATCAAAGTGAGGTGGAAGCAAAAGCAAAAGAAGCGGAAGCACTTTATAAAGAATACCAGAAAGCCTCGGCTTCCCTGTCGGCCGCACAGAAAACGCAAAGAGAAGAAGCAATTGTGGCAAAAGAAAAGGAAGCAGCCGAACTGAGAAAGAAATATTTCGGTCCCGAAGGAGAAATGGCCAAAAAACAAGAGGCATTGATCGCACCAATTCAAGATAAAATCTATGAAGCGGTAAAACAGATTTCAGAGCAAAAAGGATATGCGGCAGTAGTGGACAGAGGCTCCGCCCAAAGCATTATTTTCGCATCTCCAAGCATTGATATCAGCAATGAAGTGCTCTCAAGATTAGGATATTCAAATTAATTTCCTACATTTGCAACCGATAATCCAAATTTGCAATAACTAATAAAAAAATAGAACTATGTTGAAAAAAAAAATTGCTTTACTACTTTTACTTATCGCTCCGATGAGTGTATTTGCTCAGAATTCGGGCATATTAAATCCGCAGATGTACTTACTGTCATGCCGGAATTCACAAAGGCCCAGACCGACATCCAAGCCATGCAGAAACAATACGAGGAATGAAATGAAACGTGCAACTGATGAACTGACCAAAAAATATACTGAATATCAACAGGAACAAGCCAACCTTCCTAAGAACATTCAGGAAAGACGCCAGAAAGAATTGCAGGAGTTACAGGAAAAAGGAATGCAGTTCCAACAAGATGCACAACAACAGTTGCAGAAATCATACGCTGATATGATGGAACCTATCTACAAGAAAATTGAAGACGCCATCAAAGCAGTAGGCCAGGAAGGTGGATATACTTATATCTTCGATTTGAACAGAACAGAAATTCCCTACGTAAATGAAGCGCAGTCTACAGATGTAACTGCTGCTGTCAAAGCTAAAGTAGGAATCAAATAATTAAGTTAAGGACCTTTACAGGCACGGATTACACAGATTTCACAGGTTTCAGAACCGTGAACATCCGTGTAATCGTGCCTGTATTATATAGCTATACTGCCATGATCCCATCTATCCTCCCTTCAACCGGTCCCATCGGTGTATTCGACTCCGGCTACGGCGGTCTGACCATTCTGGACAAAATACGCGGACTGATGCCTGAGTATGATTATATCTATTTGGGAGACAGCGCACGCTGTCCGTACGGACCGCGCTCTTTTGAAGTTGTTTACGAATTTACCCTGCAAGCCGTAAGCAAACTGTTTGAACTGGGATGTCCTTTGGTGATATTGGCATGCAACACAGCATCGGCAAAAGCCTTACGCACCATCCAGCAGATCAATCTTCCGGTAATAGACGCTACCCGCAGAGTACTCGGTGTCATCCGGCCTACAGCAGAATGTATAGGAGAAATCACCCGAAGCCGGCACGTAGGTATACTGGCCACAGCCGGTACCATCAAATCCGAATCCTATCTTTTGGAAATACATAAGTTATCTCCCGACATTGTGGTAACAGGAGAAGCCTGTCCCATGTGGGTTTCCTTGGTAGAGAATAATGAATATCAATCGGAAGGAGCCGACTATTTCGTCAAACAACATATCAACCGGCTGCTGGATAAAGATCCGATGATTGACACCATCATATTGGGATGTACCCATTATCCGCTGCTACTGGATAAAATAAGGCAATTTACGCCTGAACCTATCCGCATCATTTCACAAGGGGAATATGTGGCCCGGAGCCTGCGAGACTATTTAAACCGCCATCCGGAAATGGACGCACGCTGCGATAAAGGAGGAAACTGCCGCTTCCTCACCACAGAAAGCGAAAACAAGTTTGAGGAATCCGCTTCCATCTTCTTGGGCCGGCAAGACATAAAGGTAAAAAGCATAGCATTGGAATAACTTTCTTCCGGTTTACCTGTTATATATACCATCCATAACGCTTAATTCATGAAGATATGTATACAAATAAAGTAAAGAAGATAGCTGCGGTACACGATCTGTCCGGTGCAGGGCGCGTATCCCTCACCGTCGTTATCCCTATCCTCTCATCCATGGGCTTTCAAGTCTGCCCTCTGCCCACAGCCGTATTGTCCAGCCACACCCAATACCCGCACTTCTCTTTTTTGGACCTCACGGACGAGATGCCCAAGATTATCAGTGAATGGAAACAACTTGGCGTACAATTCGATGCTATTTATACGGGCTACTTGGGATCTCCCCGCCAGATACAAATCGTATCCGGGTTCATTGATGATTTCCGCCAGTCCGACAGCCTGGTCATGATAGATCCCGTATTAGGAGACAACGGGAAGCTATATACCAATTTTTGACGAACAAATGATTCTGGAAATGCGTCACCTCATCCGGAAAGCAGATGTCATCACGCCCAATATGACCGAGCTGTTCTATTTGCTGGACAAACCCTATAAAGCGGAAAATACAGACGAAGAACTAAAAGCTTACCTGCATGAAATTTCGGAGCACGGCCCCGGCATCGTTATTATCACCAGCGTGCCCGTACAGGGAGATCCTCGCAAAACTTCCGTTTACGCCTATGACAGACAGGGAAACCGCTATTGGAAAGTAACGTGTCCCTACCTGCCCGCACACTATCCCGGCACAGGCGATACATTTACCAGTGTGATAACCGGCTCACTGATACAAGGCGACAGTCTTCCTATCGCCTTGGACCGCGCCACACAGTTTATCCTTCAAGGCATCCGCGCCACTTTCGGCTATGAATATGATAATCGGGAAGGCATTTTGCTGGAGAAGGTGCTGCATAATCTGGATATGCCTATTCAGGTGAGCAGCTACGAATTGATTTGAGGACCCTGAAAGTAGAAGATCTGAAACGCCCTGGAAAGAAGCTTGTACCAAGCCCTATTGCTCCGACGATTAAGGTCGTTTTTTCCTTATAGCTAACCCTTATATACAGTTAACTACTACAGACTCCGGCAGTGGACTGTACAGTCTACTGCAAGAGTTTATACAGTCCACTATATCAGACTGTACAAACCACCGCAAAGAGACTATAGTACACAACCATAAAAAAAGAGCTTAACCATAAGGTAAAACAAGGTTAACCACAAAGAAGAAAAAGACTTAACCAGATAAAGCCATAAAGGCCAAAAAGACGAAAAGAATAAAAACAAAGAAAGCAGCCAAGCCGTACCGTACAAACCGACAAACATCAGCCGTATCAACAATAATAAATAAATTACCTGCCCAGCAACCTGCGGCTGAGATAACGCACGGGATACCACACAGAAAGAAAGCCCACCACCAGCACAGTGGCAAAGACTATAACAATATCCCATACATGGACACTGACGGGATAGGCATCCACCACAAAATTACCGCCGGAATTACCACCTCCCAGCGAAAGCAATCCGAATTCCTGCTGGATAAAGCAAAGGATCAGCCCAGTATCACACCAACCAACCACCGCACCTATCAGTGAAATCATACGCCCCTCGAACAGGAATATACGCGTGATCAGCTTGTCGCTGGCCCCCAATTGCGCAATGTCACTACATCTGCCTTCTTATCTATAATCAGCATGGACAAGGAGCCTATTACATTAAAGCAAGCTATCATCAGGATAAAGGTAAGGAAAATATAAGATATCAGCTTCTCTATCTCCATAATGCGGAAAGTATCCGCTTGCTGCTCATACCGGTCCTGCACCCGGAAACCATCTCCCAATATTTTCTGTATCTTCGATTTTACACTCCCTACATCTGCATCCGGCTTCAATTTCAATTCTACCGAACTCACTTCTGTGTCATACTGGAACAACCTACGGGCAAATTGGAGGGAAGTCAAAATGTAAGAAGAGTCATACTTCTGTTGGTTCACCGCAAACACAAGGCCGCTGGAATATAAATCGGCAGAGTTAAAGCTGGAAGCTGGATTGGCCATATTGACTTTAGCTCCCCGTTTGGGAGCATAAATCTCTAGCGGATCGAGGAATTTGATACCCGTTCCCAAGATGGAAACCAATTCTATGCCGGGAATGGCATAATCCACCACTTCATCATGCAACACGAATTGCCCCCGGCCGAAAAGAATACTGTCAATAGCGGTCAGATCCTCGAAATTATCCTCAATTCCCTTGATCACCGCCATAGTCTGACGGCCCTTATACTGAACCATCGCATTCTCTTCCAAGGACTCAGAAAAAACAGCGATCTCCGGCATCCGGCGCAAAGCTTCTATACGCGCTTCCTGTCCGTCAAAGACCTTTCCGGTGACAGCCGTAATTTTCAGCTCCGGATCAAAAGCCGTAAAGAAAGTAGCCACCAGATCCTGGAAGCCGTTAAAAACAGACAAAGTACATACCAATGCCAATGTAGCCAAAGCCACTCCGCAGACGGAAATGGCTGAAATGACATTAATGGCATTGTGCGACTTCTTGGAAAAAAGATAACGCTTCGCTATATAAAAGGGAAAATTCACCGCCCGGTTCTACTTTTTCAACAATTCGTCTATACGTTCGGCATAATCCAATGAATCATCCACAAAGAATTTCAACTCGGGAATGATGCGCAACTGATGGCGTACCCGTGTTCCTAACTCATAACGGATGGATTTCATATTATCATTGATATTCTTTACTATTTCCTGGCTCCTCTCAGAAGGGAACACGCTGAGATAGACACGTGCAATACTCATATCGGGACTGATGCGGACAGCACTTACCGACACCAAACACCATTCATGGACTTGGTCTGAAGCAGGAAAATCTCACTCAACTCCTTTTGGATCAAACGAGAAATCTTATTTTGTCTGGTCGTTTCCATAATTAATAATTATTCAGTTTGCTAATTTGTTAATATGCCATACGGTTCATAGCATAACCTATTGGCACATTATTCAACATTTTTCTTATGATTGTCAGCCCGTCGCGCAAGGGAAGAATCACCTTTTCAACCCGTTTGTCGGCAGCTACCAAATCATTAAATTTCTTTATTCCAATAGTCTGAAGATCTGTATGATGCGGTTCCTCCAATACATGTCCGTCCCACAATGTGTTATCGGCAATGATGTATCCGCCGGGTGATAATTTCTCCAGTACCATTTCGTAATATTCAATATACTTCCGCTTATCACCGTCTACAAACGCCAAATCAAAGGTAATGTTCATGACAGGCAGCAACTTCAGCGCATCACCTATATAAAATTTAATCTTGCCGGCGTAAGGCGAACCTTCCAGCCAGGGACGTGTAAAGTCCTCCTGCTCATCGTTTATCTCAAATGTGTGCAACGTGGCCCCCCTCTTCCAACCCTTCGGCCAGGCAAAGTGCGGAGTAGCCACTGTAAGTCCCGATTTCCAGCACCTGACGGGGGCGTATCATTTGCACAAACATTTTCAGCATACGTCCCTGCAAGTGGCCGGAAGCCATACGGGGACGTAAAAGCTTGACGTGCGTATCGCGATAAAGTGCCTTCAGATAATCACTTTCTTCATCAATGTGCTGAAGGATATATTCGTCAATAGCGTCCGTTTCTTTCATTCCTATCTTCTATTATTATAGGTAACGGTTGCGGTTGGGCAGCACATAGTCCATAGCATACTTCAACACATCTCCCACTACATTGATTTCAAGGAAAGAAGTCTGAGTACCTTGCTTGCCGCTGCTCAGGTAAGCCACCATGTCGCTTTCACTCAAGACACCATCATCCAGCAATTTACGCAAAGCAGCGAAATAATATGCCTGTCCGTTAGCCTTTTCGGGCATATAGATAGCTTCCACCCCCATATGACAAAGCCAGATGACGCATCGTTTTTTCTTTATAACAGATGGCCAATACAGGATATTTGCCACGGAAAGCAGCAATATTACGTGCGGTACGCCCGCTGAAACTGTCGGTAATAATGGCGCGGATATTCAGTTTGCTGGTAGCCTTTACTGCCTGTTTTGCCAGGAAAGCGGTTACATCATTGGAGTTTTCATCCAAAGGAATACGGATGTCATTCTCGGCCAGTTTATCTTTCTCGGCCTGCGCTGCAATCTTGGCCATCGTCTTCACGGCTTCCACCGGATACTTGCCGTATGCCGTTTCCCCACTCAGCATCAATGCATCCGTGCGGTAGTAAATAGCATTGGCAATATCGGTCACTTCAGCACGGGTAGGACGCGGATTATTAATCATGGTATGCAACATCTGGGGTAGACAACAATTCACCGGTTTCTTTGCCAGAATACATTTTTTGATCAACAGACGCTGAATGCCGGGAATTCGTTCCTGAGGAACCTCAATACCCAAGTCACCACGAGCCACCATGACTCCGTCGGCCACTTCCAATATTTCATCAATATTGTCCACTCCTTCCTGATTTTCGATCTTGGCGATAATCTTAATGTCGCTGCCGTATGCATCCAGTATCTGACGGATATCCAGCACATCCTGCTTATTACGAACAAACGAATGTGCTATGAAATCAATGTCCTTTTCAATAGCATACAGTATATTGTTACGGTCCTTTTCTGTCAAAGAAGGGAGATTGATGCGCACGCCCGGTACATTTACACTCTTACGGTTACCCAAAGTAGCTTCATTCTGCACCTCACACAACAAATACTCGTCTGTCTTCTCAATCACACGCAGCTCCAGATCACCATCATCAATCAGAATATCGCCATCCACCTGAAGATCATGCACAAAACCGGGATAAGATACAGCAATACATTCACGGGTCGTTTCTTGTGCAGGATTACCTACAATCTTCACTTTGTCACCAATCTGATAAGGAATAGGCTCGCCGCCCGCAATAGCAGTAGTACGCACTTCGGGCCCTTTTGTGTCCATCAATATGGCAATACGGTTGGAAACCTCACGTACATTGGTTATCAATTTTTCAAAACCTTCACGTGAAGCGTGAGCCGTATTCATACGGACCACATTCATACCGGCCTTGAAAAGATCTCTTATAAACTCTACCTCGCAACGCTGATCTGAGATGGACGCTACGATTTTTGTTTGTTTCAACATCATAATCTTATCACCTTATATTATACCTAACGTTTTATTTTCTCATTAACAAAGCCTCAATCGCCAAACGATATGAATGAAGCCCGAACCCACAAATCACTCCCGCACAAGCACAGGAAATCATCGACTTATGGCGAAACTCCTCACGGGTATGTACATTCGAGATGTGCACCTCAACCACGGGAGCTGTCACGGCGCGGATAGCATCCTGCAAAGCAATGGAAGTATGCGTATAAGCCCCTGCATTCAACACGATGCCGTCATAATCAAAACCCACTTCGTGTATTTTGTTGATCATCTCACCTTCCACATTCGACTGATAATACGCTATTTCAATGTCCGGATAAGTATGGCGCAATTCCACCAGATAGTCTTCAAATGAAACAGCGCCATAAATGGAAGGTTCCCGTTTGCCTAATAAATTGATATTAGGTCCATTAATAATTTGTATTTTCATATTTATACTATATCTGAACTTTTTCTACCTTTGCAGGGAATTTGGGTACAAAGGTAGAAAAAAGAAATGAAAAGAACCGAGAAAACAGACAAGATATTGGTGAAATACAAACAATATTTAAAGTTGGAGAAATCGTTATCTGACAATACGGTAGATGCTTATCTTACTGACCTGGACAAGTTACTGGCTTATCTTACATTAGAAAACATCAACATTCTGGATGTCCGGCTTGAAAATCTGGAAGATTTCTCGGCCGGATTACATGATATCGGCATCCACCCCCGTTCGCAGGCACGCATCTTGTCGGGCATCCGCTCTTTCTACCGTTTCCTCATTATGGAAGATTACCTGAAAGCCGATCCGACAGAATTGCTGGAATCCCCCCAGACAGGTTTCAAACTGCCCGAAGTAATGACAGTAGAAGAGATAGACCTGCTGATAGGAAGCATAGACCGCAGCACCAAAGAGGGACAGCGCAACAGGGCCATACTGGAAACGCTTTACAGTTGCGGGCTCCGTGTTTCCGAACTCTGCAACCTGAAATTATCCGAACTTTATTTTGAAGAAGGCTTCATCAAAGTGGAAGGAAAAGGAAGCAAACAGCGGCTGGTTCCTATTTCACCGCGCGCCATCAAGGAAATCAGGCTCTACTTCACCGACCGTAACCTGATGAAAATAAAGCCGGGATTTGAAGACTTTGTCTTTATCAGCAATTTCGGGAAGAACATCTCCCGCATCATGGTTTTCCATATCATCAAGGAACTGGCAGCCCGGATAGTCTAAAAAAAAATCAGTCCTCACACATTCCGCCATTCTTTTGCAACACATTTGCTGGAAGGAGGTGCCAACTTGCGTGCCATACAGTGCATGCTGGGACATGAAAGTATCGGGACAACAGAAATTTATACACATATAGACCGTAATATGCTACGCAGTGAAATCATAGAACATCACCCCCGTAACATCAAATTCAGAGAAAAAGATAATAAAAGGTTCTATATTCTAAAATATTTTAAGATAAATTGAAAAAAAAGCAGGCTAAGAAGCTAGCATATAATAGAGTTTTTCCTATCTTTGCCCCCAAAGAGACGCACAAAAAACGTACTATAGCGAATTTTACATTACAAACGTTAAATTAATAAGTAACTATGATTAAAAAGTTGTATTTGCCCTTAGTGGCTTTATTGGTCCTTGCCTTATCATCATGCGGCAAGATGGGAGAATTGTCTTCTGACTATTTCACAACTAACCCTGAAGTGCTTGAAGCAATCGGTGGTAAAGTGCCTGTGACAATTAATGGTAAATTCCCCGAAAAGTATTTCAAGAAGAACGCAACTGTTGAAGTTACCCCCGTTCTGAGATGGAAAGGCGGCGAAGCTAAAGGCCAGCCCGCTGTATTCCAAGGAGAAAAAGTAGAAGGAAACAATCAGACTATCGCTTACAAGGCAGGTGGCAGCTACACGATGAAAGCTTCTTTCGACTACGTTCCCGAAATGGCAAACTCTGAACTTTATCTTGATTTCAAGATTACAAAAGGAAAGAAATCATACACTATTCCTTCTGTAAAAATCGCTGATGGCGTTATCGCGACTTCTGAACTGCCTACTGCTGCCAGCTCTAACGCATCATACGCTAACGATGCTTTCCAACGCATTATTAAAGATGCTCAGACTGCCAACATCATGTTCTTGATCCAGCAAGCCAACTTGCGCAACAGCGAATTGAATTCTGACGATATCAAAGAATTCCATAAGAAAGTGGCTGAAGTTAATGCTGACACCAAGAACTACAAACTGAATAACATTGAAATTTCTGCATACGCTTCACCTGATGGTGGTGTGAAACTGAACACCGGTTTGGCTGAAAACCGTGAAGCAAACACAGAAAAATATATGGAACGCCAGTTGAAGAAAGGCAAGATTGATACTAACCTGGATGCAAAATACACTGCACAAGACTGGGAAGGCTTCCAAGAACTGGTATCTAAATCAAACTTGCAGGATAAAGATTTGATCTTACGTGTTCTTTCTATGTACAATGATCCTGAACAAAGAGAAGCTGAAATCAAGAATATCTCTTCTGTATACAAAACTTTGGCTGACGAAATCCTGCCTCAGTTGCGTCGTGCCCGTTTAACTGCCAACTATGACATCATCGGTCGTAGCGATGACGAAATCAACGAAGCATTCAACTCTGATCCTAAAGTATTGAGTGTAGAAGAATTATTGTACGCTGCTACCCTGACTAACGACAACGCTCGCAAAGAAGCTATCTTCACCAAGACAACTCAACTTTATCCGAACGATTTCCGTGCTTATAATAACTTGGGTGAATTGGCATTCGCTGCCGGTGATGCTGCTAAAGCAGAAAGCTACTTCAAACAAGCTGCTTCTAAGAACGCTAACGCTCCTGAAGTAAACGCTAACCTTGGTCTTTGCGAATTGGTTAAGGGCAATGTTGCAGCTGCCGAAACTTACTTAGGCAAAGCTACAGGTGCTAACGCTGCCGGCGAAGCTTTGGGTAACTTATATATCAAACAAGGCCAGTATGACAGAGCTGTCAACTCATTCGGTGACGCTAAGACTAACAGTGCCGCTCAAGCTCAGATTTTGGCTAAAGACTATAACAAAGCAAAAGCTACTTTGTCTGCAATCAAGAATCCGGATGCAATGACTGACTACTTGATGGCTATCGTTGGTGCTCGCACAAACAATGCTTCATTGGTAAGCAGCAGCATCAAGAGCGCAATCGCAAAAGATCCTTCAATGGCTGAAAAAGCTGCTAACGATCGCGAGTTCGCTAAATACGCTGATGCTATCAAATAATATAACTAGATATCATCTTGTCTAGTTTTTAGATGATTATGACTGAAACCGGAGGCTTCGTGATGAAGCTTCCGGTCTTTTTATGTAAATAACCTTCATTTATGCCTGCCTTTAGCCACAAAATGCGTATTTTCGCAAAAAATAATCTTGAAATGAAAAAATTACTATTCTTTCTTTTCACTCTTGTTGTGCTGGCAAGCGGCTGCGGCAAGAAAAATACATTCACCTTAGAAGGAAGCATTAAAGGACTTCCTTCAGACACTATATTAGTATTTTATCAAGAACCCGATTACAAGCTGGATACCATACTCCTCTCAAAAGGTAAATTCACTTACACCATTACCCCTGACACATTTACTATCTTCTCATTACTATTGGGAGAAAAACAAATCTTACCGATATATGCTGATAAAGGAGAAAGTGTTACCCTAAACGGAATGGCCGGAAAGATAGAGGTTAAAGGAAAGGGAGAAAACGCACAACTGGCAAAACATATCCAGTACCTTAGCACCTTAGAAAATAACAAGGCAGCTGTTATGACTGCTGTGGATTCGTTGATTAAAACCAACCCAAGCTCGTACAGCAATATCTATCTGATAGACAAATATTACGTACAGGACTCGCTTCCTGATTACAACCACATAGATCAGCTGATAAAAGGACTAAGCGGTATTATAAAAGACACACCTTATATTATAGAACTCCAGAATAAATTAAGTGAGAAAAAAAGAACTGACAGAACATCGCTACGTTTCCAACATCTCGTGCACGGATAAAAAAGGAAAGACCGTCAACTGGAACAGTGTAAAAGGGAAATATGTCCTTTTGGATTTTTGGGCAAGCTGGAACAAAGAAAGCATTGCCACACAAGATTCTTTAGTATCCGTACAAAAGGCATTGAAAAAAGAACAAGTTTGTTATTATCAGCCTCTCCCTTGATCTGAATAAAAAGGAATGGATGGAGAAAATCATTCAAAAAGATACCACGCAATGGAAACAAGTTTGCGATTTCAAAGGCTGGAACAATTCCATTGTCAAGCAACAAGGCATAACCCGGATTCCTGCCAATATACTGATAGGTCCTGACAAGCGGGTCATCACACAAGATATACGGGGCAAAGAACTGATAGACAAAGTGAGACAGCTGACAGAACAAGATAAAGGGAAAG
>ENA-OQAR01000203-OQAR01000203.1-human-gut-metagenome-genome-assembly--contig:-NODE-203-length-16744-cov-1.560270_pt1 | contig 16744 bp, 27 predicted proteins | sample MGYA00242738_ERZ504533 | MGnify/ENA primary metagenome ERZ504533 (study PRJEB26092, sample SAMD00036276) | human gut metagenome | host: Homo sapiens | study: EMG produced TPA metagenomics assembly of... | reverse complement strand
GGAGGCTCTCGGGGGAGGCCCGCCGTCAGGGGGTTGGAAATCATCGTCAACGACTCGCTGTATGTGCCTGCCTACGACGGGGGCGTGGTGCTGGACCAACTCCCGGAAAAGGGCGTCGGGGTGAAACCCGGCCGGAAGGTCTATGTCACGATCAACTCCTATCGGCAGAAGATGGTGACGGTGCCCTATGTCGCCGGCCGTTCGCTGCGCCAGGCCAAGAATATGCTCGAAGTGGCCGGCTGGGGATCGAACAGATCGTCTATCGTCCCGATCTGGCGACCAATTACGTGCTCGAAGAGTACGCCGACGGCAAGCGAGTCTCGGAGAAAAGCCGCGTACAGCTCGAAGCGGGCAGCGGCGTCACCCTTTACGTCGGGGAGAGCGGTTCCGTTTCGACACTCGTGCCGAAGACCGTGGGGCTTCACCTCCAACAGGCCAAAAGCCGTTTGTGGGAGCTGGGGCTCAACATCGGCAAGATCTCCTTCGACGAGGGAATCAACCTGCTGAACCAGCGGGAAGCCCGGGTTTATCTGCAGACGCCTTCGGCCGGCAGCCGTGCCCGGCTGGGTGCGAAGGTCGATCTGAAGCTGACCCTCGATGCTGCCAAAGTCACCGCCCAGAGCGCTGCGGCCGATAAGGAGATGATAAAAGCCGCCGAAGAGCTGCGCCGCCTCGACGCTGAAACGGCCGATTCGCTGGCCCGTGTTCGTCTGGACAGTCTGGCCAACCGTCCCGTCGAAGCGGAGCCGGTCATCGACGACGGGCTTTTCCCGGACGAAGAGACAGCGGAAGACGAATTTTCCAATAACGCACACGTCCGATGAGCGAATCGCAATACATACCCGATCCGGACGAACTCGAGGACGACGCTGCCGGCGAGCAGGACGAGCTGTACGAACATTACAGCATCACGGCCGACCGGGGGCAAAGCCCGCTGCGGTTGGACAAGTTCCTGACGATCCACATGGAGCGTTGTTCGCGCAACCGCATCCAGACGGCTGCCGACGCAGGCAATATCCTGGTCAATGGCAAACCCGCGAAGTCGAGCTACAAGGTCAAACCCGGCGACCGTATCTCGCTGGTGATGCCCTATCCCAAGCGCGAAATCGAGATCATTCCCGAAAACATCCCGCTCGAAATTCCCTACGAGGACGACGACCTGCTGCTGGTCAACAAGCCTGCGGGCATGGTCGTCCATCCCGGTCACGGCAACTACTCCGCAACGCTCGTGAACGCCCTTACATACTATTTGCAGATCTGCCCCTGTTCCAGGAGGGCGATATGCGGGCCGGACTGGTGCACCGCATCGACAAGAACACCTCGGGGCTGCTGGTGATCGCCAAAAACGAGCGGGCGCACGCTCGGCTCGCCAAACAGTTCTTCGACCATACGATCACGCGGCGGTATGTGGCGCTGGTGTGGGGAAATTTCGAGGAGGACGAAGGCACCATTACCGGCAACATCGGCCGCAGCCCCAAAGACCGGCAGAAGATGTGGGTCTTCGAAGACGGCTCGGACGGCAAGCACGCCGTGACCCACTACCGGGTGCTGAAGCGCTAGGTACGTAACCCTCATTGATGTCGCCTCGAAACGGGCCGCACACACCAGATCCGCGTCCACATGCAGTGGAAGGGACACCCCCTGTTCGGCGACGAACGGTACGGCGGCGACCGTATCCTCAAAGGTACGACCTTCAACAAATACAAACAGTTTATCGAAAATTGTTTCGCCGCGATGCCCCGGCAGGCACTCCATGCCAAAAGCCTCGGCTTCCAGCATCCTACTACGGGCGAACAGGTCTATTTCGAAAGCGAACTGCCGGAAGATTTCCGTACCGTGTTGGCTAAGTGGGACGCCTATGCCGCTGCGGGGCTTGCGGAAGAATAAAAATCGAGATTGAAATGTTTCTGCCCACTACCCTCAAGGAAGTCCGCGCACGCGGCTGGGATCAACTCGACGTGATCCTCTTCACGGGCGATGCCTACATCGACCACCCGTCGTTCGGCGCGCGCTGTCGGTGCCGTCGTGCTCGAAGCCGAAGGGTATCGTGTGGCGATTGTGCCCCAGCCCAACTGGCGGGACGACCTGCGGGATTTCACCAAGCTCGGCACTCCGCGCCTCTTCTTCGGCGTGACGGCCGGGGCGATGGATTCGATGGTGAACCACTATACCGCCAACATCCGGTTGCGCAGCAACGATGCCTACACGCCCGGCGGGAAAGCAGGATTCCGCCCCGACTATGCGGTCAAAACCTATACGCAGATTCTCAAGCGGCTCTTTCCGCGTACGCCGGTGGTCATCGGCGGTATCGAGGCTTCATTGCGCCGCCTGACCCACTACGACTACTGGAGCGATTCGCTCCATCCCTCGATCCTCGCCGACAGCGGGGCCGACCTTTTGATCTACGGCATGGGCGAGCGGGTGATTCAACAGGTGCGCGGGCGATGAACAACGGATTCAACGCCAAGTTGTTGCGAAATATCCGACAGGTGGGATTCATGGCCGACCGCAGCTATGTGGAGCGGCTCGATCCCACCCGAACGATCCGCCTGCACTCCTACGAGGAGTGCGTGGCCGACAAGCGGGCCTTTGGGAAGAACTTCACCCGCATCGAAACCTTGAGCAACCTGATGGAACCGGACGAAACGCTCGTCGAAGGTGTCGCGACCGCTATGCGGTCATCACGCCGCCCAACGCGACGCTTACGACCGAGGAGCTGGATCATTCGTTCGATCTGCCGTACGAGCGGGCGCCGCACCCCCGCTACCGGGTCGTGGCGACATTCCGGCCTGGGAGATGATCAAGCACTCGGTCAATATCCATCGGGGTTGTTTCGGCGGCTGCTCCTTCTGCACCATATCGGCCCACCAGGGCAAGTTCATCACTTCGCGCAGCGAAAAATCCATCCTTCGCGAAGTAGAGCGGGTGACCCGCATGCCCGATTTCCGGGGTTACCTTTCGGACATCGGAGCGCCTTCGGCCAACATGTACCGCATGGGCGGCCGCGACCGGGAGCTGTGCAGCAAATGCCGCCGTCCGTCGTGCCTGCATCCGAAGATGTGCCCCAACCTCGAATAACGACCATCGTCCGTTGCTCGATCTCTATGCCAAAGTGCGGGCGGTCAAGGGGGTCAAGAAGGCTTTTATCGGCAGCGGTATCCGCTACGACCTGTTCGACGGCAGCGATTACCTCGATACGGTCATCCGTCATCATACGTCGGGCCGCCTCAAAGTGGCGCCGGAACATACCGAGGATGCCGTGCTGAAACTGATGCGCAAGCCGCCGTTCGTGATGTTCGAACGGCTCAACGCCGATTTCAACCGGATCTGCCGCCGCGAAGGGCTGCCGTACCAGCTGATTCCCTATTTCATCTCCTCGCACCCGGGATGCACGGAGCGCGACATGCGTCGCTCGGCGGACAAGGTGTTGGGCAAACTCCACTTCGACCTGGAGCAGGTGCAGGATCTGACCCCTACACCGATGACCTTTTTCGTCGGTGATGTTCTACACGGGCGAAACCCCTATACGGGCGAAAAAAGGTCTATGTCGCCCGCTCGCAGGAGGAGAAACGCAGGCAGAAAAGCTACTTCTTCCGCCGCAAACGATAGCCCGGCAACGAAATCGGCACTCCCAAAAGAGTGCCGATTGCTGTACCTTTCGGATTCCCCGATCCTAATTCAGATAGGGTTTCAGTACGCCGAACAACAGGTAGGCCACGATCAGCGTGACTACGATGTTGAACATCTGGGCCGTCATGAAAGCCCAGAACGTGCGGCGGTTTTCCTTCGAGAAAATATCCCGGAAACGGGTTTCGAGGCCGATGCAGACGAACGCGATGTTGAAGAGCGTATTGCTGAACATCTTGGCCGAAGTGCGGGCCGGCGCGGCTTCGTTGCCGGCGAAGAAGAGGCTGAAGAGGAGCGATACCGCGACGAAACCCACCACGAATTTCGGGAAGCGCTCCCAGATCACCCGCACGCTGGGGCGCTGACGTTTCTTCTGTCCCTTGTAAGACCAATACAGCGAAATGACGAACGCCGCGATACCCAGCAGGACGTCTGCGACGACTTGACGATGATGGCCGTCTGTTCGGCCGTTTCACCCAGCAGAGCACCCCGACGCTACGACCGCACCCGTCGTATCGATCGTTCCGCCCATCCAGCGCCTGCGACTTCCTGCACGGTTTCGGGGTTCGCCACCACAGTCGGCAGCAGCAGACCGGCCAGCCAGGGCATCACGTACATCATCGGCACGGCGCAGACCAGCACCAGCGAAATGATGTAGGAGAGTTTCGTTGTTGCGCCCCGGATTCGCCGCAGGTGGCGATGGCGGCCGAACGCCGCAGATGCTGACCGAGCTGGCGAGCATCGTCGAGGTTTCCTCGTCCACACGCATCCGCCGGGCCAGCCAGAAGGCGAAGTACCACACCGTAAAGACGACGATGAAAGCCTGGATCAGCGCGTAAACGCCCGATTGGAGCACTTCGCCGAAGAGGATCGTCGCACCCAGGCAGACGATACCGATCTTGATGTAAAACTCGCTCTGGATCGCCGGTTTCAACCACTCGGGCACCCGGAAAAAGTTACTGATGACCAGGCCGAAGATCAACCGAAAAGAAAACCGCCTCGAAGCCCAGTCGTTTAATTGCGGGGATCGAAGCCACGGCTTGCGACAGCAGAGCCACGCCGAAAATGGCGAGCAGCGAAACGGCGAAACGACGCAGCGGACGGCCCAATATCCGCTGACAGACACCCGTCAAAACCAGCAGGAAGAGGAACATCGCTCCGGCGCTCATCCAATTTCCGGCGGAGGAGAGGTCTTTGGGCATCGCAGGCATCCAGCGGGGAAACAGCAGGGCGAGCAGGAGAATCGCTGCGCCGGCCCCGACGATCACCCAGTCTTCGCTTTTAAGTTGTCGAATCAAACTTTTTCTTCATAAACTACACATTAACAAGTGTGCAAAGAAGCGATTTTTTTGCCGGAATCCGTTACGCATAAATACCCAATTTGCGGATGCGGGAGTTGGAAACGAAAAATTTCCCGGAGCAGATTCGCTCCGGGAAACGGAATGTCGGTTTGAAAATCGGTACGGTCGTCCTCGATGACCAGCCGCACAACGCAAGATCGGGGTCGTTACCGTGGTACGGGAAACGAGAGGGTCCGGGCGTCGAGATGCCCGTCCAGATAGGGACTCCAGTTCTGGGCCTGGCCGTTGGAAATCGAGAACCAGCCGCTGCGCACTTTATAGGGAACGATATCTATGCGGCGCAACGCGTATTTGGTCCGGATCTCCATGAGCGAACTCATCGAAATCACCGGCGTCATGGTGGTCGAAGGGCTGAAATAGTCCGCCGGATAGAGGGAGGGTGCTTTGAGCTACATCGAATCCGGAAGCATCTTCGACAGATAATACTCCTCGATCCGTTCGGCCGCTTTCCGGTCCGGAGTTTTGATTTCGGGCGGATTCTGACTTGCAGCCGTCCATACGGTGCCTGCGAAAAGCAGGCTGTAGAAAATTCGTTTCATAACATTGAACTTGTTTTCTTTCGTTTTTCAGTACCCGGCAAAACTTCCGGTTCGCCTTTGCTTCCGCACCCGGTACACCGGAGAAGCGCTCTGCGTCGTCGCCTGCCGGAAAAGTCCGTTGTCCTCTGATGTCGGTTTCCCGGTCAGAACACCTCTTGCAGAATACGGACCGACTGCACGGCGTGGATCGCGTCCAGGTGGTAACCGTAGTAGGCCAGCAAAGCCTCCAGAAAAGCGCTCCGCTGTGTACGGTTGAGTCCTATTTCGGCCAGGCAACGTACGTCGCACTCCACGAAGTCGTTCATTAGACGAGCGTTCTCCGGGGTCATTACCGTCGCATGCGGCGGCTTTTGCACGGTGTACGATCCTTCGCAGGCATCGAACCAGGCGCCGGGCATATATTCGTTTCCCGGATAAAATCCCAGGAAACGGCTCAGATTCACCAGAAACCAGAGGTGGAAATTGGCCACGCCCTCTTCCATACTGTCCAGCGCCCCGATACTCTCCCACACGAAATCGAACAACTGGCTGTCAGGCTCGCTCTCCTTGACAAGACGGTACAAAACCTCTGCCATGAACAGGGCGATCGTCGAGCGCCTCACGTCGAAAGGCATTCGTTGCAGGACGATTCCGCTCTGCACCTCCCGAAAACGGTGCATCTGCTGCCGCGAAGAGGTCAGCCCTTCGAATTCGAGGGCGAACATCGGCTGGAACAACGCCAGTTTCGAACCCCGTCCCCGACTGCTGCGGACACCCTGCACCATGTAACTCTGACGCCCCAACGCGTCGGTCAGCAGGTGCACGACCATCGCGCTGTCGCCGTACTTGAGCGAATTGAGCACGATTCCCCGCGCCTTGTATGTCTTGAGCGTTCCCGGCACCTCACGCTTTCTTTACGTGCACCATCGCCCAGCCGTCGCGCCTACGCACTTCGACCGGCTCCAGCCCGCAGGCCCGAGCCCGAGCCTCGATGACCGGTACATCCTCCTCCAGGAATCCGCTCATCAGCAGATCGCCGCCCGTATCGAGCGCCTCGGCATAGGCCGGCATGTCCATCGTGAGGATATTGCGGTTGATGTTGGCCGCGATGAAATCGTACTTCCGGCCCGCGATGCGGCTTACATCGCCCAGCATCGGAGCGATCCGCTCCGCCAGTCCGTTCGCCGCCGCGTTTTCGCGGCAGTTGGCCTCGGCCCACTCGTCGATATCGACGGCCATCGACCGTCGCGGCACCCCGTTTGGCGGCCACGATGGCCAGTCGCCCGTACCGCAGCCCATGTCGAGTCCGCGTTTTCCTGTCAGCGAAAGATCGCAGAGCGCCGACGCGACCAGGCAGGTCGTTGCGTGGTGTCCCGAGCCGAAAGCCATGCGGGGCATGACGACCACTTCCAGTTCGTATCCGGGTTGCGATGCGTGGAACGCGCCCGGATCAGGATGCGTCCATCGACATCGACCGGCGTGAAATTCTGTTCCCACAAGGCGTTCCAGTTCTGGGACTCGATGGCGATATAACGCCGGTCGGCGATGCCGTAGCGGGCCAGCAGGTCGTCGGTTTGCTGCATGCAGTCCGCCAGCCGCTCGCGGGGGATGTAGGCTTTCAGCACCTCGCCCTCCGTCTGGAAGCTCTCATAGGGCAGCTCGGCTAATTCGGCCGTCAGAATTTCGGCCAACTCGGGATCCGTGACCCGGACGTTCAACTCCACATAATCCATATCGGTATATCGTTTTTCGGTCGAAAGAAACCGGCAAAAAGTCTTTCGAAATAATATTATGTAAAATTTTTTGTATCTTCGCCTCTGAGAAGACAATTGGGCCGGGCGCAGTGCCGAATTTATGCGGACTTTGCCGGGGCGAAGTTTATCTTCTGCAAAGATAATGATAGGCAAGCGGCAAGCCAAACTTAACTTTCTGTTTCCCTCCTCCTTGCAGGCAGAGTTCACAAGTGTCCTCTGCGTATGCTTCGGGCGTCGGTCGTTCGAGCTTGTCCGAGCTGCGTCTTATCTTTGAAAGCCGAGAAGAAAAACGGGGAGCTTGCTCGCAGTTTTTTCCGAGGCGTATCCTATCTTCTACAAAGATAAATAAAAATGGCAGAAACTCTCAAAAATGGGAAGAAATCAGCCGTAGTTACCGCGTTTTATATCAAACTGGAAAAACGGCTCTCGGAGAATACCGTCGAATCCTACATGCGCGATCTGCGTCAGTTCGCCCACTTCATCCTCCGGTTCTACGACGTGCCGCCCCGCAAGGTCGAAGCTCCGATGATCGAGCGCTACCTGGCCCTCTTGTACGATCAAGGACGGGAGAAAACCTCGCAGGCACGGGCGTTGAGCGGTATCCGCAGCTTTTACAATTACCTGATGCTGACCGACGTGATCGATTCTACCCCGACCCAGTTCATCGATACGCCCAAATTCGGCCGTCACCTTCCGGATATTCTTACGGTCGAAGAGATCGATCGCATCGTTGCCGCCGTAGATACCTCTACGGTCAAGGGACGGCGGGACAGCGCGATGCTCGAAGTCCTCTATTCGTGCGGGCTGCGCGTTTTCGGAGCTCACCTCGCTGCGGTTGGGCGACCTTTTCTTCGGAGAAGGGTATATCCGCGTGACGGGCAAGGGCGACAAACAGCGCCTCGTACCGGTCAGCGGGGCGGCTCGTGAAAAGATTCAGCGTTACCTCGACGATCGGGCGACTAAAACGTCCGCATCGGACGTCGTGTTCCTCAACAACCGGGGGACGCAGCTTACCCGTGTGATGGTCTTCACGATCCTGCGCGAAGCCGTTCACCGGGCCGGAATCGACAAGCACATCAGTCCCCACACCTTCCGTCATTCGTTCGCTACGCATCTGCTCGAAGGGGGCGCTTCGATCCGTCAGGTGCAGGAGATGCTGGGGCACGAGAGCATCCTGACCACCGAAATCTACACCCATCTCGAGGGCGATCACCTGCGCGATACGGTCGAAAAAGTACCTGCCGCTGTAATCGACGGGAACAGTAACGATAAGGGACGGAGGAATTCCGTCCCTTATCGTTATTGTCTTTTTTCGGGAGTCGCTCCTTTTCCCGGTCTGATTCGGAGCGTTTGCCGACGGAAATAGAGGCCTGCATTCGCCCGATCAGAGAATCCGTGCGATGCACGATGCGGCGTGAGCGTCATCGAGTCGTAATCCAGTCCGGACAGCACCGCCAGCCTGGCCGTTTGCCCGCCAGCGACCTCGCCCAGCTCGGAAAAACCCAGTGCACGCGCTCCGTTCGGTGCGGCCCAGGTCAGGAGTTCCGCAAGAGGTATCTTCCCGAGATGCTGCATCTCGCCGAGCAGCGAAAGCGCCGTATTGGACGCCAGCGAATCGGTTCCGAGGCAGATATTCAGCCCGTTGCGGCGCAACAATTCCACCGGGGGAACCAGCCGCGAAATGTAACGATTCGAGCCGGGACACAGGCACCACCAGACCGGAGCCGTGAAATGATTCATTATCAAATCGATATCTTGCTGATTCACGCAGCAGTTGTGAATCAGAATAACGCTCCGGTCGGCCGGAACGCTCTCCACGATCCGCCTTGCCGGAGAGCCGTAATGCAGGAAATCGCACGTAAAACCCGCCTTTCGGTACCACTCCCACAACTCGCCGCGCTGTTCGAAGAGTTCGGCTTCAGCCGGCGTTTCCATGAAATGGATCGAAAGTGGTTCGTCGCCCTCCGCGCAGATCTCCCGGAAAAGGGCATCCTGCACGGAGTAGATCGAGTGAGGGGTCAGCGAAGTTTCGGGATAGCGGAGCAGACGCCGCTGTTCGTCCGTCGAGTCGGTATGCAGCCCGAAGACTTCGGCGAAAGTACGGTACGACAGGCGGCTGCGGGCTTTTACGGCAAAGGCCGAATCTCCGTTGGCTACATCGCCTACGGCCTGCATCCCCTCCGCCCACATCCGGGCGTCGGCCGCAGCGATGGCCGCAGCCGCTCCTGTTCGCTGAACTGTCCCCGCACCCGGCCCATCGACCGGGCGAAGCGGCGAAGCGCCGTCCTGGGCAATAGCGCCCCGCAGGTAGGAGAGTTCCAGGTGGCAATGGACATTGATAAGTCCCGGAACCAAGACTCCCGCGTAAAATTCGACACCGGGTCTGCGTCCGGCGCGGCGCACGTTTCGACGGATTCGATGCGTCCGTCGGCCCGAACCGTCACCAGCGGGTGTTTAACGAGATGCCTCCCCGTGAAGAGGTAGTTGGAGGCTATCCGGCGAAAAGACGGAGAAGAATTCATCGGCGAAGATTTTAAGACCCAACTGGTCGATGTAGAGGCTGTCCACGGCCTCTGCGGTTTCGGGCGTATAGGATACTTTCAGGTCGTATATCGTCACGTCGACGCCTGAACTTTTTCGCGGGTCCCGTACAGGGAGAGTACGAGCGAACGGGCCGAACTGTCCGCCTGGAGTATCCGGGAAACACGCTCCCGGCTCGACTTCCGCAGGATCGAGGAGGATTCGCCCTTGCGGGAACTGTCGGCCTCCACCAGCCATACCCGCATACGGGGCGCGAGGTTCTCATCGAGCGAGTCGATCAGGTAGTCGAACGACACACGGTATTCGCCGGGACGTGTGTCGGGAATCCGAACCCGAAGCCGTGCGGTGTCCTTGATCCGGGTGACCCGGATCAGCGAGTCGGAATAGACCGTGCGGGTGAAACGGCGACGGGCCACGTTGTCGATCGTATCGAGTACGCCGACTTCGTACTTGTAGTAGGCGCTCTCCTCTTCGAGCAGCCGGATGGATTGTTCGACCACGTCGCTCAGCTTGGCGCTTTTGCGCCGTGAGAAGTTGCCGATAGTATAGCGGACATCTTCGGCCGTGTAACCGTAACGGCTGAAAACCGGTTCGTAAAAGTTCGAGCGAGTCGAGCTTCACTCCCCGGTCCGAAACGTAGGCGTTGATGAGGTAGGCATCCCGGAAAATCCGGGCCAGCTCCTCGTCGGGGATCACCTTGTCCCGGGCGCAGGAACCGAGGGCGGTTGCCGCCGCGATCAGACAAAACAGACGGATCAATCGTTTCATATCATAGTTTGTTGTTTTTCATCACACTCCGCACGGTCAGCTCCGAAATCGCCAGAATTACCGCCCCGAAAGCCGCCGCAACGATCAGCAAATCGCTCCAGCGCATCTCTACGGGATAGCTGTATAACAACAAACGTATCGACCGGGATGCGAATCATTCCGAAATGTTGCTGTGCCAGGCAGAAGCCTACGCCCAGCACGGCTCCTATCGACGCCCCCAGACCGCCGATCAGGAGTCCTTCGCCGACGAAGATCGAACGAATGAGCTTCGTATCGCGCCCAGGGCACGCAGCGTGGCCACATCGTCCCGTTTCTCGATCATCAGCATCACGAGGGTCCCGACTACCGAGAACGAGGCGAGCACCAGGACCAGCAGCGAAATGAAGAAAACGCCCCATTTCTCGTAGGCAACCAGTCGGAAGAAGAGGGCGTTCATCTCGTCGCGGGTGCGCACCGTGAAATCGTCGCCGACGATTCCGGCGATTTCACGCCGGACCTTTTTCCGCGTCCGCACCGTCGGCTACGCGCACCGAGATCGCCGATATGCGTCCCGGACGATCGAAAAGTTCCTGGGCTGCACGCAGGGAGGTAAGTGCGTATTCATTCTCGCTTTCCAAATCGAGAAAGAAGAGTCCTCCGACGTCGAGCCGCCGCACCGAATATCCATCGACGGGAAGCAACGACGAGAAACTGCCGCGCCGCAGGGCATAGACGGCGACTTCGGCACGGACCAAAGACCGGATTCCGAGCGTGCGGGCCATGTCGCGTCCCAGCACCAGTCGGTCGAGATCGCCCGTGCGAACGCTCCAACTGCCCAGCGGGATCGTTTCCTCGATCGGGAACACTTCTGTATAACGGTCGTCCACGCCTCGCAACGTGGCCATCGTCTGCAAACCGTCCCGTTCGAGCAAAACCTGCTGTTCGAGCAGGTACGAAACGACCCCGACCCCTTTCACGCGGGTCAGCGCCAGACTGTCGATTTCCGCAGATGCGAAGGTCTGCCCTTCACGGGGGGCAACGGTCAGATCGGCATCGAAGCCGAAGACATGGACTTGGCGAAATCTCCGAAACCGTTCAGCACGGACAGCAGCACGATCATCGCCGCAACGGGCATGGCGAACGAAAGAACGCTCACACCCGCAATAACGTTGATCACCGAACGGGATTTCGGTGAAAATAGATAGCGGCGGGCAAAGAATCGGGTGAGCATCGGCCTTCGGCGGATCGCAGGTTACTCCTCGCGGTGCATCGCCCGGTCGATCTGCTCGATGTACTCCAGCGAATCGTCCAGGAAGAACTGGATTTCGGGGACCGTCTTGAGCTGGTTCCGAATCCGCTGACCCAATGCCCGGCGCAGGAACCAATTGTGCTGCTCCAGCGTGGCCATGACAGCGGCATTCTGTTCGAAGGGAAAGACGCTGACGTAGATCTTGGCGTATGAAAATCGGGCGAAACCCGCACGGCGGTTACCGTCACGAGCACTCCCCGTACGATTTCGGCCCCCTCCTTCTGGAAGATTTCGGCCATGTCGCGCTGAATCTGTTTGGCGATCTTTTGCTGGCGTGTAGTTTCCATATTTCGGTTATTTTGTGACTCCTTTGTAATTGAAAACCTCCTTGTTCTTGTCCCGCTTGGGCGGACGGTTGTTCCACTCCGTGAAACCGGACTTGTTGAAACGGTAGCTGACGCCGATGCTGAAGGTCAGGTTATCGAGCGGGGATCGCTGGGGGGTAGTATAGAATGGATTTTCGTAGCCGTCCGTCGTATTTCCCGCATACTTGTTGTGATTGCGCAGCAGGTCCGAATAGCCGAAGTAGTAACGCACCCGAACGCTGAACTCCAGTTGCTTCACCAGTACGGCGACACCGCCGCCGCCCGCCAGACCGTACCCCACCGGTTGTCGCGGACCACTTTGAAATCATATTCTCCCCGCCAAGGACCTTTGGACTGCTCCGGAGATACCGTCGAACCTTGTTCGTTGATGAATGTCGAGGAGATGTTGTAGGAGAAAAAGACCGCCGCATCGAGATAGACGCGCATCGTTGATTACAGGTAGATGTGCGGCTGCCAGACGATCGGCAGCATCAGCGACTTGACGCGGCGCGTGTACCATTGGTATTTGGCCGGGTCCTCTTCGGTCGATTCTGAAGAAACGAGAATCCCCGTTGCAGATATTCGAAATCGATGCCGAAACCGCCTACGAAACGCTGGGGTCCGTAATAGCGCCACGTTACGCCCGCCGTGTAGCATCCCCAGACCGCCCGGGTTTCCTGGTCGGGATAAAACCGGGCATTGCCGTAGCCGTAACCGCCCGTTACGCCCAGCGTATGCTGTGCCGCCGCTGTGCCGCCGCACAGCACCGCTCCGAGGAACAGGCATATCATTCCTAAACGCCTCATCATCTCAATCCGTTCATCATCGTGTTCATACCGCTGTTGAATCCTCCGCCCATGGTGCTCGTCGTGTTCGAGGTATTGCTGTTGGTGTTCCGCCTGGGATTCTTGGCCCGCTCTTCCAGCACCTTTTGCAAGCGCAGGGCTTCGCGTTTTTCGAGCAGCTCGGCGAGGGATTGCATCGTTACGGCGCGAATACCTTGTTCATATCGATAGTAAGCTCCACTTCCCAGTTCTCCTTCGCCGCGAAGGTATCGATGTTTTTATCGTCCATATAGTATTCGGCCCGCTCGGGCTGCCGCCGTTCCACCAGATTGCCCGTGTCCCAGCGACCGTTATCGTTCATGTCCTCGATGATGCGGAACTTCACGTTGCCGGCCGGTACGTAATTGAAACGGCATACTCCGCTGTGCACGCCGGTTTTTTTCCTGAAGGAGTTTTTCCCGATTTCGTTCAGCAACTGCACGATGTAGCTCGCCTCGTCGCTTTTACCGACCACATTGACGATGAACGTAGCGAATTTCTCGGGATCGACACCCGTGTAATTGACTGCGATCGAATCGTTTTGCTGCTCCGCCACATCTGCCAACGCTCCTTTGGGGATGGTCAGGGCATAATTGTTTTTCAATTGCCAGGGAACATCCAGCCACCAGCGCCGCATGTTGGCCGTATCCTGCTGCCATCGGATCCGGATCGGACGCGGTTCCTCCTTCTCCATCTGTTCTGTCAGCACGACGCAGCCGAGTCGAACCGGACCAGCGGGTACGAATTCGACGTACAGCTTGGTTTCGGGGGTAACGGAACCGGTCGTGGAAACTTGTAGGTAAACGTACTCGGCTTCTCCGGTTCGACCCACTCTTCGCCGGCAGCCAGTGTCTTCTCTTTCTCCTTTTCGAGCTGCTCGCGCTCTTTAGCCTCCTCTTTCGATTCGATATACCGCCAGGCCAGTTTCAACTTCTCGGTCGAGGGAAGCAGCCGGTCGAGGGAGTCGTGCTTCATGTAGGTAATTTCTCCCCGGATGGTATCGGGCAGACTGGCCGAAGGAACGTCGAACCACAACGCGATCGTATCGCGGTTGCGTGATTGAGGCTCAATGATTACGCGGTCGGCAGGGATGCTGTCGAACACGATGCTGTCGATCCGGGGATGGCCCGCATTGAAATAGAGGAGCGCCTTGTGCTGCACCGGACGTTCCGATTCGCGCAGGTATTGCCGACCGAAAGCCTCGTCGGTAAACATTCGGAAGTAAAGCTGCGGGTCGGCCGTCACGTAGCGGCGGATCGAGTCGTACCAGATGCCGAAGTCGGGCAGCTCAGCGGGGTTGTACGTTCCCGTGAGAAAGCCTACCTGATCGACCGAAGGTTCGTAAATCTGGTTGTTGTTCTTATCTTCGAAGGCATAGACCCGGTAGGGAATCGGCTTGAGGTTCTGGGCGATGAAAATACCGTTGGTTTCCGCACGGGCGATCACCGCAGGCTGGTATTTGAACATCGTCGAGTCGTATTCGGGAACATCCTCCACCGAATCGGCCGGAAAGAAGCAAATGAAACTTTTGGCTACGCTGTCGGCCGTGTAGCTGTCGGCCGTATATCCCGAAACGACCATCGAATCCACCTCCGGGCCGGTCGAGAGACGTAACGCATCGAGTAGAGCGGATTGCCCTCGTTGTTGTCGCGCACGGCACTGCCGAAATTCAGCGCGTAGGTCGTGTTCTCCTTGAGCGTATCCTTGATCTGGATCAGGATGCCCCGGCCCCGGATCGAAAGCTGGGGTTTCTTCTTCATCTGGGGCGACGTGAAAAACTCTTTGTGCTCGTTCTTGAGCTGCACGAATTCGTCGAAAGTGACGTAAATCTTCCTGGCGGTGAAGTTGGTCGTGAAGTTGTCCGGCAACATCGACACGATCACCGGGGGGAAGGGTGTCGATCGGGCCGCCTTCGAGGTTCATGACGGTCGCGCAGCGCCACAGGAACGCCGGGCAGAACATCGCAAGGACGCAGACCCGAAGCCAGACGATCGCTTTATGGTTTTGTCGTTTCATATCGTTTTTCTGTTATCGAAACAAGGACGAGCGGGCGCGGAACTGCCGGTTCGTCGGGAGTGTCCGGATTCGGATTATCGGGCACATCCGGGTTTTCCGGGGTGTCGGGGATTTTCGGGCGTATCGGGATCGTCCGGAGCTGGTGTGTCCGGGGTATCCGGGTCGTCAGGCGTACCGGGATCGTCGGGATTCGGGTCTTCCGTTCCCGGATTGTTCGGATTGTCCGGGTTATCGGGCGTGTCGGGATTTTCAGGATCAGGATCCGGTTCCGGCTCGGGTTCCGTATAAAAGTCGTTGCACATGATCCACTTGCCCTTCAGGAAACGTTTGCCTTTTTCTTTCGGGTAAAAGGTTACGCTCACGTGCATCTGCGGAAGATTCTCCCCGATGGCCTGCTCGGTGAATCCGTAAAGCCGATTCGACTGGTCCACGGCCAGGATGAGAAACCGGGGGCCGTTGAGCTGCATCGCCAGCCAGTTTTCGTTGCCGTCGATCTCGTACGGCTCGCCCTGGGCGATCGGCCGCAGCTTCTCGCCGGTTCTCCGGGAGGTGATTATTCCGGCCACGGCGTCCTCGTAAGAGAGCACGCTCCATTCGGTTGTGTCCGCGTCGAAGGCATAGGCCAGCATATCTTCCCGGGGGATGGGGGTCTTGACGGTACCTTCCTGCGCCCAAGGCCGGAGCACGTAGAATGTTTCGTAACCGATCGACTTGAAACATCCCGTCCCCGCCAGGCTGCGGCCACCGCGACGAAAGTCAGTATCTTGAACTTATGCTTTTTCATGGGTCTTCATCGTATTTTCAGCTCTTCGAGCAGCTCTCCGACCGTTTTCCCCAACACCGGATGGCGGTAGTCGCGCATCCATTCGCACAGGGGGACGAGCACGAATTCGCGCTCCTGGATCAACGGATGGGGAACGGTCAGCCGCTCGGTGCGAATCACGCGGTCGTCGTAGAAGAGTATGTCGATGTCGATCGGGCGCGACGTATATCGGGCACCGGTCCTTTGTTTGAGCGACTGTTCTGCCTCGCGGTCGCGCCCCCAGTTCCCGCTCGATCGCCTGTAAAGCGTCGAGCAACTGTTCGGGCGTCAGGTCGGTATCCACCTCGAGGACCTGGTTGGAAAACTCCTCTTCGGCATCGAAACCCCATGCTCGGCTCTTGTAACGGTGCGAACAGCGCATGACGGGTCCGGCGTGCTGGTTGATCAGCCGCTGTGCGTTTTGCAGGCGGGTCTTTACGTCGCCCACGTTTCCTCCGGTCAGTATGATCGCTCTTGCCATAATTACAATTTTTTAATCATCTTACTCACGCTCAATGCGAAATGGGTGAACACGATGGTCGGGTTCCCGTTTTGCCGGATCTGGGCCATCGCCGATTCGGCCTCCGCGACCAGCGATTCGATGTTCTGGTTTCCGATGAACGGAGCGAAATTGCGGCAGAACTTCGCCTCCTCACCCCACAGGCAGAGATTTCGCCCAGTCCCGCATGCAGCAGGTAGCTCTCCCGCAAAAGACGCACCGCATCGGTCAGGAAAGCCCGCTGCTGCTCCCGCGAAAAGTTGGGCCACCTCTTCGGCCCAGGCCATCAGTTCGAGGTGCTTGTCGTTGTAGCTCAACCGCATGAGCGAACAGAAAAATTCGAAATCGTCTTTTGCGGAGTTCGTTCCCTTCGCCGCGCAGCAGATGCTCCAGTTCGATCAGGTCGCCCCGCAGCCAGCCGGGTAAAGGTACGAATTTTTC
>ENA-OQAR01000202-OQAR01000202.1-human-gut-metagenome-genome-assembly--contig:-NODE-202-length-16752-cov-2.880361_pt1 | contig 16752 bp, 23 predicted proteins | sample MGYA00242738_ERZ504533 | MGnify/ENA primary metagenome ERZ504533 (study PRJEB26092, sample SAMD00036276) | human gut metagenome | host: Homo sapiens | study: EMG produced TPA metagenomics assembly of... | reverse complement strand
GAGGATAAACCGTACATCACACACGATACACACCAGATATTCATTTCGTGGCAATGGATTTTTCGGATGTGCCTATTACTAGCGGGTTCTATTTTGGACATACAGAAAGTGCCGGATCCCTGGAGGGAGGTGCTGGAGCATGACCCTTGACAAAAAACTCAATGACGCATTTGAGGAGATGATGAAATATCGCCAGTCCATTGGATACGCCACCGCTACATATAGGAGTTCGGTTCCTCCATTTATAAACTTTTGTGTAAAAAACCATCCCCTGTCTGCCCGCATTACCCAGGAAATGGTAGACGAGTGGCTCATTTATTATCCTTATACTGTCAACAGCAAAGCCGTCTTCCTCTCTCTCCTGCGGGAGTACACGAAATACCTGAACTTCCTTGGATATGATGATTATATACCGGATGACGATTATGTAGTAAAGCGCATAGCTTTCAATCCGTACCTGTTTACGGATGATGAACTCTCCGGGTTATTTAAAACGATTGACTCATATGTTGGCAAAACCTGTGGGAAAAGATATCTGCCAGAGATTGTGCTTCCTGTGTATAGCCGGTTGCTTTACTGCTGTGGTCTTCGCCCACAGGAACCACCTGCGATACGAACAGAGGATGTAAACCTGATTACAGGAGACGTTTATATACGGCAGTCCAAGAGGCACAAGGATCGGCACATCATTATGTCAGAGGATATGCGCGCACTCTGTCAGAAATACGATTCCGTAGCAGGAAAGAGGCAATGGTTCTTTCAAAAATGGGACGGCACACCATATGAAACATCGTGGTACAACCAGGTATGGAGGAACCTGATCTCAAAGAGTGGCATTTCATGGAAGGGGGCTCCAAGACCTTATGATCTGCGGCACGCTTTTGCTTCGCGTAATATAATCCGCTGGATAAACAATGGGAAGGACGTGATGGAATTATTGCCGTACCTTTCGGCATATATGGGGCATTCAGAACTCACATCAACGCTTTATTATATCCACCTTCTTCCAGAGAATCTGCGCAAGTCCAAAGCTGTAGACTGGGCTCTCCTTTCCCAGGTTTATGGAAAGGGGGTTCTGGAAGATGAGGATTAAAGCTAAGGATCCACACCTTGTATCGCTTATGGGTGAATTTATGAGAATCTACCTTCCGGGTGTCAGGAATCGCGATAAAGACACAATTGACTCGTACAGATATAGCATAAATCTGTTTGTGACATACCTTGAATCAGAACAAAAGGTGACTGTCCTAACGATGCAGTCATCTGACTTCAGCCAGAAAAACATAGTAGAATTCATGGCTTGGCTGAAATCTGAACGCAATAACGTGGCACCGACCATAAACCATCGCCTGTCAGACCTGCGGGGATTCTGCAAGTACCTTTATAAAAAGAACGCTATCTCCCTTGATGCGTATGAGGCAATCCGCGAGATAAGCGATGTTGATGATGAAAGGATTCTCGATTTTACATGGCTTTCAGTTAATGATGTGTACCTGGTTCTTAAAAGTACAGATAGCAACCGTGAAGCTGTAAGAGATCGTTTTCTCCTGTCGCTTCTGTATGAAAGCGGTGCACGGATAAATGAGGTATTGTCACTAAAACTCCTTGATATTAAAGCGACATCCAACGGGGAGGCTGATGTCCATTTCTACGGAAAAGGAAAGAAACATAGGATTACACCCTTATCCAAGGAAATATGGAGCCAGTTTGAAGATTACTGCGAAAAATATCATCCAGACAAGACTTCGGAGAACCTGGTGTTTTATTCTTTCCGAAATGGCCAGAAAAACAAAATGTCCAGTGATAATGTCAGCCGTATACTTGTAGGATGTGAAGCAGAGGTTCGCAAAAGCAATCCGGATCTAGTCCATCTGCATTCGCATCTTTTCAGAAGGACGAGGGCAATGCACCTGTATCAGGCGGGGGTGCCTCTCCCTACTATATCTGAATGGCTTGGTCATTCGAATATAGAAACGACTCGTTTCTACGCCAAGGTTACTGAAGAGATGAAGAGGGAAGCACTGCATAAGCTTAGCGATAGCGACAGATCCGTCTTTTAAGGATGATGTGGTGTTCAAGTATGCCAATGACGAAAGATGCTATCAAAGCGGCTTTTGTGGGATTTAAAAAATAAAATCCGATATTTTATTTACCCCATCTGATATTTGGGGTCAGGGCATGGAATCTTTATAGAAAAATTTTTTTTATCGGGCATTTTTCTAAAAAAATATCGGGCATATGGGGGGAAATAGAGACTGCGTATAAAACACTAAAAGAAATGGTTTGCAGTTTAGAAAAAATTTTTTTACAGGTACAAAAAACCTATTTCTGTTTATTTACAAGATATATACAGCACCATATATCTGAGCAATTTAGTCGAAGATATCATATTAGACGCAGAGCGTGAACTGGATCAGAAGGAAACAAACAGAAAACATAAAATGATGATCAATCAGACAGTTAGTATTGGAATCTTAAAAAATGATCTGATTTATATACTTCTTGAAACGGATGATCAAAAGAAAAAATATATTATTTCAGCAAATATATGAAGACATCAGTAAGAATCTGGTTCCTATTCGTCCTGATCGGCATTATACCAGAACGAAAGGGCGGTTAGCAGGGAAATATTCAAATACTCATAAAAGAGCATACTAATCTAGAAAATACGAGTACAAAGAGAAGGGGATAAGTATGCCCATATAAAAAAACAAAAAGCAGGAATCATAGTTTTATAAATACTTACGATTTCTGCTTTTTGCTAAAGTTAATGACATTGCTAAAATACGGCATTTTTCAATCACAAAACATTCTTTAATGTTTCAAAAATGCTTCCGCGATATCAAGATCCTCCGGTGTTGTGATCTTAATATTCTGATAAGATCCCTCTGCCAGAGCAACCTTTGCCCCTGTCTCCTGCTCTACTACCATGGCATCATCTGTAATTTTGCTCATATCTTTCTGACGAATGCTGTCATGAGCCTCACGTATCAGTGAATACGAAAAAAATCTGCGGGGTCTGAATTGTCCACACACACTTTCTGTTTGGAGTTTCTTTTACATATCCCTCTTCATCCAGAAAGTTTGACTGTATCTTTAGAAGGCATACCAAATCACACAATGCACCTGTTTCCTTCACTTTCTGCAGACCACGTTAAGAATTTCTTCTGTCACAAAAGGTCTTGCACCGTCATGGATCAATACATATTCACAGTCTCTGCATTCACAAAGACCTGCATAGACAGAATCATAGCGTTCTTTTCCTCCCGGGATTACTGCCGATACCTTTGTAAATCCATATTTTTGCACGATTTCTTCTTTACAGTAGGAGATAGATTCCTCTCCTGTCACAAGAATAATATCCTGAATCAGCGGACTTTCCTGAAAACAGCGCAGGGAATAATACAGAACCGGGTATCCCTGTATCTCCAGGAACTGCTTCTGTACTTTACTGTGCATTCTTTTTCCCTGCCCTGCTGCCAGAACAATGGCCGTATTTCTTTCTGACATCTCAACGCTCTCCCAGTTTAAGATTCGGCACAGCATTCAGATCCCAGCCATGACGTGTACCTTTAATATATTCATAATAAGCAGCTACTCCAATCATTGCTGCATTGTCTGTACAGAAGATCGGTGACGGCCGATAAAAACTGTAATTATTTTTCTTACATGCTTCTTCCATTGCCGCTCTTAACGTTCCATTCGAAGCCACTCCGCCTGCAATTGCAATCTTAGTCATCCCATAATCTTTGGCTGCAAGCATTGTATGCTCCACCAGCACATCAACTACCGCTTTCTGGAAAGATGCTGCCAGATCTGCTCTGTTTATCTCTTCTCCGGTCATCTGCGCATGATTAATATAATTCAACACTGCTGATTTTACACCACTGAAGCTGAAATCGTACGGACAATCTCCAATTTTAGCTTTTTGGAAACTCAATTGCATTGGGATTTCCCTCTTTAGAGAGCTTGTCTACCTTTTGGTCCTCCCGGATATCCCAGTCCGATAGCTCTTGCAACTTTGTCAAAAGCTTCGCCTGCAGCATCATCACGGGTACGTCCCAGGATTTCAAATTCTCCATAATCCTTAACGATCACAAGGTGTGTATGTCCTCCTGACACGATCAGACATAAAAATGGAGGTTCAAGATCCGGATGTTCAATATAATTTGCTGACACATGGCCCTCAATATGGTGGACCCCTACCAGTGGAAGCTTCTTTGCATAAGCAATTGCCTTCGCCTCAGCAACACCCACAAGAAGTGCACCTACAAGTCCCGGACCATAAGTGACACCAATTGCATCCAGATCATCAAGAGTTACATCTGCATCTGCCAGTGCCTGTTCAATTACCTGGTTAATCTTTTCAATATGTTTACGGGAAGCAATTTCCGGAACTACCCCACCGTATAAAGTATGAAGAGCGATCTGTGAAGAGATCACATTTGACAGAATAGTTCTTCCGTTTTTGACAACAGAAGCTGCAGTCTCATCACAGGAACTCTCAATTGCAAGAATTAATGTATCTTTCATTTTCTGTTCCTCATATATCCGACGGATAAGTCATCCGTTTTACTACTTGTTCATAATCAGTTTCAGTGACATATTATTCCTCAAAATTCAATTCCAGACTCTTTCCGTCTTTTCCCGGATATGCATTTGGAAAAAATTTCACGAACTTTATCCATAAACTCATCCGGTCTGACCAGAGACGGACTGTAATGTGTCAGCCACATCTCCTTTACCCGGGCATCACGGGCCAAAACCGCCGCCTCGCGGAAAGTCATATGCTTGTATCCGCGTGCTTTGTCTGCTTTGTCATCTTCTCCGTACATTCCTTCACAGATAAACAAATCCGATTCCTTTGCATTTCGCAGGATAGATTCTGTTGGTCTGGTATCTGTTGTATAAGTAAGCCTGATTCCTTTTCTCGCAGGTCCAAGTACCATCTCCGGTGTATAGGTAATACCGTTTGCTTCGATGGTCTGCCCTTTCTGGAGCGGATTCCAGTATTTCAGTGGAATATCCTGCTCTTTCGCCCTCTCAGCCGAGAATTTTCCCTGGCGGAGAATCTCAAGGGTATAGCCATAACAGAGTACATTATGGTTCACTTTAAAAGCCGTAATACGATAGCCATTTAATTCAATGACCTGCTCCGGCTGTGTAATCTCAATAAATTTAATTTCAAACGGAAGCTCCGGTGCAATGACGCGAAGTGCATTGACCACTCTCTCCAGACCTTTGGGACCTACCAGAGTCAATGGTTCTGTGCGGTCTGCATTTCCCATAGTAAGAAGAGTCCCGGAAGCCCGCTGATATGATCTCCATGATAATGAGTAAAACAAATCACATCAATAGGTTTAAAGCTCCACCCCTTCTCCTTAATTGCTACCTGAGTACCTTCACCACAGTCAATGAGCAGACTGCTCCCGTTATATCTTGTCATAAGCGCAGTCAACCATCTGCGCGGCAGAGGCATCATTCCACCGGTTCCAACTAAACATACATCTAACATATATTCCCTCTATTTTCCAGCTTCCGGCAATTCCCTTAAAAGGTGTATGGTCCGGCTGCTGATTTTTTCTGCTTTCATTTCTTTTTCATTCGGGATGTCTGGTCATAAGCAGCGCATCCTCCACAGGATCACTGTAATATGCCTTACGTATTCCATCTCCGGTAAATCCCATACGTTCATAGAGACGGATTGCAGTCTCATTTCCCACACGTACTTCCAGATGGATTGTCGTAACCTCCCTCTCTGCTGCAAGGCGGATCAGGCTCTGCATCAGAAAAGCGCCAATTCCTTCTTTTTGTCTGTCCCTGCGCACAGCCACATTGGTAATATCTCCCTCATCCAGAACCATAAGAAGACCGCAGTAACCCAGAATCTTTTCTTTCTCTTCCACCACCAGAAACATGGCATCATCCCTGGTCAGAAAAGTAAAAAAACCTTCTTTTGTCCATGGCACATGAAAAAGATCCTGCTCAATCTCCATTACCTGATCCAGGTCATCCACAAGCATTTCCCGCAGGATCATATTTTTGTACCTGCCGGTTTCTGCTCTTTTTCTCTCTCTGCACGCTCACGCTCTGCCTGGGAAACGCGGAGATATTCCGGGATATGTTCCATAGCAGTCTCTGTGCGTCCTTCTTTATAATAAATACTGCCAAGAGCTGCCACTGCCGCTGCTCTCTGTTTATTTACATGAGCCGGTGCAAAAGAATACGGAACCTGCAGTTTCTCTGCGATCAGTTCACGAAATACAGGTACACCGTCTCCCAAAAATGTAACCATCTCTCCTCTCTGATTCAGTTCTTCCAGCAGTTCCTCGATCGGTGCTGCCCACTGTTCTTTCAAAGTCATAAGCTGATGCTCTTCAAATCTGTAAATTCCTGTATATACCTGCTTTCTTCTGGCATCCATGATCGGACAGATCAATCCCTGTGCATCATAAAGATTATATGCCAGTGCATCTACTGTCGGTACTGCTACCAATGGTTTCTTCAGGGCAAGTCCCAGGCCTTTGGCTGTTGCCGAGCCGATACGGAGTCCTGTAAAGGATCCCGGTCCCGCTGCCACTGCAATAGCATCTACGGATTCCAGTTCCAGTTCCGTCATCTTCACAATCTCATCTAACATCGGAAGCAAAGTCTGAGAATGTGTTTTCTTATAATTTACAGTATACTCAGCCAGTAATGTATCATCTTCCACAACTGCTACAGATGCAACAATTCCTGAGCTGTCCAAAGCTAAAATTTTCATTTCTACCTCCTAACTGTTCTCCGGACCAATCACTGTAATCCTTCTATAATCAAAGCCTTTCTCCAGATCTTTCTCTATGGTTACTTTGATCAGCTTTTCCGGAAGGATTTCTTCAATCAGATCAGCCCATTCGATCAGACAGATTCCCTGTCCGAAGAAATAATCGTCATATCCGATTTCTTCCATTTCCTCAATGTCACCGATACGGTAAACATCAAAATGATATAAAGGAAGCGTCCGCTTTCGTATTCCTGAATGATCGTGAATGTCGGGCTGCAGATAGGCTCTGTGATTCCAAGCCCTGCCGCAACTCCCTGGGTAAATACGGTTTTCCAACTCCAAGATCACCTGTCAGAGTATAAATCTGACCCGGTTTCGCATTCTCTCCGATCTTCTTTCCCACCTCAAATGTTTCCTGTGGTGTTTTTGTCTCTATAATCATCTTTTCCACCTTTTTTCTTGCAGAATTGTTCTTTGCATATTATAATAGAGCGAACAGCGAAATACAATACTTTTTGAAAAGGAGACTTGAAACTATGGCAAATCCGATAGTTACAATTACCATGGATAATGGCGATGTGATGAAAGCAGAATTATATCCTGAGATTGCACCGAATACAGTTAATAACTTTATCAGTCTTGTAAAAAAAAGGCTTCTATGACGGACTTATTTTCCATCGTGTGATCAACGGTTTCATGATCCAGGGAGGATGCCCGGACGGAACAGGTATGGGCGGTCCGGGATACAGCATTAAGGGTGAATTCACTCAGAACAGATTTAAAAATGATCTGAAACATACTGCAGGTGTTCTTTCCATGGCACGCGCCATGCATCCAAACTCAGCAGGAAGCCAGTTCTTTATCATGCACAAAGATGCTCCGCATCTTGACGGTGCTTATGCTGCATTCGGCAAGATCACTGAAGGAATGGATGTTGTAAACCGTATTGCAGAAGAAGATACCGATTACAGCGACCGTCCGCTTGACGAGCAGAAAATCAAATCCATGACAGTAGAAACTTTCGGTGTTGATTATCCGGAACCGAAGAAATGCTGATTCGCTGACTGTTTATGCCCCATGCAGTTTTCAGGCTGCATGGGGCATATTTTATCAGTCCGTAAATACTTTCACTTCACCGTCAATCACTGAATAGTAAAGATCTTTCTCTTTCTTCATCTTCGCTCTTCCATTTGTTCCCTCGGTGATTGCTTTTTCTACAAATGCAATCTGATCCGCCGGAACCAGCAAATGCAGAACTACCCTGTCAGTGTATTCAGAATCAAGGATCGGTAATTTCTGTTCTCCGGCAATATACTGGATCTTGCCTATCCCGGTATAATCCGTAACTACTTCCATAGAAATTCCGTAGGTTTTCTCAATCACTGTGCTGGCGGCAAGACCTTCCTGCAGACTCCTGGAATATGCTCTGACAAGACCTCCTGTTCCAAGAAGTATCCCTCCAAAATATCTGGTAACTACTGCTGCCACATTATAAATATCTTCCCCCCAGGATTACATCCAGCATTGGTCTTCCCGCAGTGCCTGACGGCTCACCATCGTCACTGCATCTGGTATATTCCCTGTTCTTTCCCACCGAATATACATAGCAGTTATGTCTGGCATCCCAATATTTCTTCTTCATTTCCTCTATAAAGGCCAGTGCCTCCTCTTCGGTCTTTACAGGACGCACTGTAGCAATAAATCTGGATTTCTTTTCCACGATCTCGCCTTCCCCGCCCTCGTAAACTGTCTTATATTTCTCAAGCATGTCTCATACTCCTCTTTCCGTTCTCTTATTGACTCAGTGTACCATGAATTACAAAAATGTGCCAGCACAGTGTATACTAATCCTGTAAAAAAACACAATAACCATTAAAAAGATCCAAAGCAATTGTGAATTTTTTATTTTTCTGCTTTATTTACTTATTCTTATTTGATATAATAGAACGGATTATAAAGGAGGTTTAACATGAACTACGGTAAAAAAAGTCGACTGCAAAGAAACGGACGGCACTGATTTCCCGTTCTTCCATGATGGGAAAGCGCGCCAGAGTTTCTTTCATCAGAGTCCTGTTCGTATCACTGATAGCACTCTGCATCGCAGTAACCTGTCTGGGTGTGGGGTCATTCAGGGGTGTAATTGATACTGCTCCTGATGTTGATGATATTGATATTATGCCACTAGGCTATGCAACCTTTCTCTACGATGATGCAGGGAATCAGATCCGTAAACTGGCTGCTCCGGATTCCAACCGACTGCCTGTCACTCTCGATCAGATACCTGTTGATCTGCAGCATGCAGTTGTCGCAATTGAGGATGAACGTTTCTATGAACATAACGGTATTGACGTAAAAGGTATTCTTCGTGCCGGAATGAAAGCTCTCACTACCGGAGATTTCTCAGAAGGTGCCAGTACGATCACACAGCAGCTTCTTAAGAATAACGTATTTACCAACTGGACCAGTGAATCTACTCAGCTGGAAAGATTTACGCGAAAAATCCAGGAACAGTACCTTGCTGTCCAGGTTGAGAAAAAAAAAACTGATAAAGACACCATTCTTGAGAATTACCTGAACACAATAACCTGGGTGCCGGTTCCTACGGTGTACAGCTGCCGCACGACAGTATTTTGACAAGGATGTATGGGATCTGAATCTTTCTGAATGTGCAACTCTGGCAGGTATCACACAGAACCCGACGAAATTTTAACCCGATTATCAATCCTGACAGCAACAGGAAGAGACGCAAGGAAGTTCTCCAGCATATGCTGGATCAGAACTATATTACTCAGGATCAGTATGATGAAGCTCTTGCAGATGATGTTTATTCCCGTATCCAGGCCGCTCAGGAAAAGAACTCCAGCACTGAGAATACTGTTTACACATATTTTGAAGATGAACTGACAGATCAGATCATCAACGACCTGATGAATATCAAAGGTTACACCAAAAAAACAGGCAACCAATCTTCTCTACAGCGGCGGACTTAAAGTATATACAACACAGGATTCCAAGATCCAGAATATCCTGGATGAGGAATATGCAGATCCTTCCAATTATCCGGACACTGTCCAGTATGAACTTGACTATGCCCTGACGGTTACCGATCCTGATGGAAATCAGGTAAACTACAGTAAGGAAATGCTGCAGCTTTATTTTCAGAATGAGGATCCCGATTTCGATCTTCTGTTCGATTCCCCGGAAGATGGACAGACTTATGTAGACAAATATAAGGCAAGCATACTCGCCAACGGAAGTAAAGTTCTTGCAGAGCGTGTCAATTTCGCACCTCAGCCACAGTCTTCCATGAGTGTGATCGACCAGCATACCGGCTATGTAAAAGCTCTGATCGGTGGTCGTGGAGAGAAAACGGCAAGTCTTACACTGAACCGAGCAACGGACACTACCAGACAGCCTGGTTCTACCTTTAAGATCGTGTCCACTTATGCACCTGCTTTAAATGAAAAAGGCATGACTCTTGCAACAACATTTGAAGACGAACCTTATGAATATCCGGATGGTTCCCCTGTAAACAATGCAACCCCGTTCTTACAACGGAACAACCACGATCCGTACTGCGATCCAGAATTCCATTAACGTTGTAGCCGTCAAGTGTCTGGAAAAAGTAACTCCTGAGCTTGGATTGAAATATCTGGACAACTTTGGTTTTACAACCCTTGCTCATGGAACAGAGGCTGACAAAGATGCCAATGGTAATGTATGGAGTGATGCAAACCTTGCCACTGCGCTTGGCGGCATCACCCGCGGTGTCACAAATGTTGAACTGTGTGCATCCTATGCAGCCATCGCAAATAACGGAAATTATATCAAGCCAATTTATTACACAAAAAATTCTGGATCACAACGGAAAACGTCCTGATCGAGAATACTGCTGCCGACGTTCCGTAATCAAAGAAAGTACTGCTTTTCTTCTCACCAGTGCAATGGAGGATGTTGTAAAACAGGGTACAGGTACAGCCTGCCAGCTTGACAATATGCCTGTTGCCGGAAAAAACAGGTACAACCGAAGCCTATAACGACTTGTGGTTTGTGGGTTATACACCATATTATACATGCGCAGTATGGTCCGGTTACGACAACAATGAGAAATTACCTGATTATGCGCGTAACTTCCACAAAGCTTTATGGAAAAAAGGTTATGACTCGTATCCATGAGGGACTTCCTTCCAAAGAATTCGAGAAGCCTGCAAGTGTAGAAAAGTTAAGTGTCTGCGAGGAAACCGGACTTCTTCCAAGAGCTGGCTGTCCGGTGATCACTGAATACTTTGACGTAGGTACCATGCCTACTGAATACTGTGACCAGCATTTCTATGACAGTGATGATTATGACTATAATTATGATACAGATTCCTCTGATCAGACTGACAACACCACTGACACTGATAACAGCGAAAACTCTGATAATGGAGATACCGACAACAGTGGTGACAGTAACAATACTGATGACAACGGTAACAGCGGTGACGATGGTACTGATAATACCGGCGGAAGCGATGACAACGGTGACGGTAACGAGGATGATTCCTCTTATCAGGTCGACTATTATTAATACAAAAAATACCGGTACAGGAGCACCTCCGAATGATGTTCCTGTACTGCAAAAAATCCACAGTCCTGTCAACTCAGGACTGTGGATTTTTTATGTATTTTCAAAATTGATTCTCAGATATTATACTTCTTTAATAACCATACGCGCAGATCCATAAATACCTGCATCATTTCCGAGAGTTGCAAGAATGATCGGTGTTTTCTTGCATGCTGTAAAAGCATATTTCTCATAGTATTTCTGAATACAGTCGATCAATGGCTGTCCGGCTTTGGAAACACCACCGCCGATAACGATGGCTTCCGGATCTGTCACACATGCAAACATGGCAAGTGTTCCGCCAAGCATTTCTCCTACCTGTGCCATAACATCGCAGGCTACTTTGTCGCCCTCTTTAAAAGCATCCAGAACATTCTTTGCTGAAAGTTTTGTAAATTTGCGAAGAACAGTCTGCTCATCTGTAGCAGCCAGAGTTCTCTGTGCCACGCGAACGATACCTGTTGCAGACGCATACTGCTCCAGACATCCACAGTTACCACAGTTGCAGGCTTCCTTTTCTTCATGGTCAACTGCTGCATGACCGATTTCTCCACCTGCACCATGAGCACCGCCAACAATTTTTCCATCAACGATGATTCCACCGCCGACACCTGTTCCAAGAGTTACAAGAATAACGTTCTTAGCTCCTGCTGCTGCGCCTTTCCATGCTTCGCCAAGTGCTGCTACATTGGCATCGTTTCCTGCTTTGGACGGAAGTCCTGTCAGTTCTGTCAGTTCCTTAGTAACTTCTTTAAAGCCCCAGAAAAGGTTTACCGCACATGGCACTTCCCCTCTCTCGTTAACAGGTCCCGGTACCCCGATTCCCACACCGTCGATTTCTTCTTTATCCAGCTTACGCTCTGCGATCTTGTCAAGGATTGTCTTTGCAATATCCGGCAGGATTGCTTCTCCACTGTTCTCCTTACGTGTAGGAATTTCCCATTTCTCAACTAAGACTCCGTCTGTCTGAAAGAGTCCACATTTTACAGATGTACCACCAACGTCAATTCCAAAACAATACTTTCCCATAATATCTGATATCCTCCAAATTACTTTAAATTATTTTTTCTTCACGTTTCTTTGCAAGGTTTGCCTGAACACGTTTGTACAGCTCTTCCGCTGCATTGTATCCCATCTTCTTCTGTCTGTGGTTAACTGCCGCAGATTCAACGATAATAGCCAGATTACGTCCCGGACGGATAGGCAGAGAATGGCATACAATCTTATTTCCAAGATACTCTGTATATTCCTCATGCAGGCCGAGACGGTCATATTCTTTGTCTCTGTCCCACTCTTCCAGTTTGATAACCAGATCCACAGACTGTGTATCCTTAACGCTCTCAACACCAAACAGAGTTTTGACATCGATAATACCAATACCACGAAGTTCAATGAAATGTCTTGTGATATCCGGTGCCGAACCCACCAGCGTCACATCACTGACTTTACGAAGTTCTACAACATCATCACTGACAAGACGATGTCCTCGTTTGATCAGTTCCAGCGCAGCCTCACTCTTGCCAATTCCGCTCTCACCTGTGATCAGGACACCTTCACCATATACGTCCACAAGCACACCATGGATGGAAATACATGGTGCAAGCTGTACACCTAACCAGCGGATAATTTCAGCCATAAAACTGGAAGTTGTACGTTCTGTCACGAAAGTCGGAACATTATATTTAACTGCCAGATCGATCATATCCTGTGATGGTCTTGTCATTGTACTGAAAATTACACAGGGAATCTTGCTGGAAATAAATCTTTCATATTTAAATTTCCGTTCCTCATCACTGAGCTGCATCAGATAAGTATACTCTACATATCCGATGATCTGTACCCGTTCATTTGCAAAATGCTCCAGATATCCTGTCAGCTGCAATGCCGGTCTGTTGATCTCCGCTGTCTTGATCACAATCTCAGACAGATCAATTTCAGGAGTCAGGTTGTGAAGTCCCAATTCCTGAACTAATTTTGTCAACTGTACACCCTTCATTTATTTCTCCTTTTCAGTTCAAAATCTGAAAGCCCGGTCTGTCCGCTATCTCAAAACCTGTTCATACAGACATAACTCATTTATAGCTGCCGTCCGAAACTTTCATAGTAAATTTCACGTCTTTTTTTATTATATCACATCACTATATACAACTTCAATTACAAAAAGCGAGAGTCTTTGGGTAATATGTAGAAGAACCCAGGAATATTTTTACATATTTTATATTTTTTCTCACCAGTGTGCCGACAAGTTGATTCTGAAACAATCAACTTGTCGGTACACTAGCTCCATGAAAAAATTCATAGACTTTCTGTGCACTTCCTGCATTCATGCTTTCTGTCTCCGCAATTTCTTCCAATGATGCATCTCTGATATTCTCAATGGATTTAAATTTCCGCATCAATGCTTTCCGCCTGGTTTCACCGATACCAGGGATATCATCCAACAGGGAATGCACCTGTTCTTTACTTCTCAGAGATCGGTGAAATTCAATGGCAAAACGGTGCGCCTCATCCTGGATTCTGGTGATCAGGCGGAAGCCTTCACTGTCTGTATCAATGGGAATTTCAAGATTATTGTAATACAGTCCTCTGGTTCTGTGATGGTCATCCTTGACCATACCACAGACCGGAATCTCTATTCCCAGATTATCCAGAACTTTTAGCGCAATATTCACTTGTCCTCTTCCTCCATCCATCAGGATCAGATCCGGCATAATGGAAAAGCTGTCAAACTCATCTTTTCCCTCATGAGTAAATCGTCTGGTAAGTACTTCTTCCATACTTGCATAGTCGTTCGGTCCCTGCACCCACTTTATCTTAAATTTGCGGTAATCACTGCGCTTTGGCTTTCCTTTCTCATAGACAACCATGGAACCTACAGATTCAAAACCACTGATATTGGAAATATCATAAGCCTCCATACGCCTGATTCCCGACAGTCCAAGCCACTCTTCCACTTCATGAACCGCTCCGATGGTTCTTCCTTCTTCACGTTTGATACGCTCTCTGTCTTTATCCAGAACCATCTTTGCATTCTCTTCTGCCAGCTCTACCAGCTTCTCTTTCGTACCTTTCTTCGGTACCCTGATATAGACTCGCTGCTTTCTTCGATCTGTAAGCCATTCCTCTATGATCTTGGCATCTTCGATTTCTTTTTGCAGCATGATCTCACGTGGGATAAACGGAGTTCCGGCATAAAAATTGCTTCATAAAGCTGGATAATACCTGAGCCTTTGTATCGCCACGCGCCACACGCAGATAGAAATGCTCCCGCCCGATCAGTTTGCCTCCCCGGACAAAGAATACCTGTACAACAGCATCCTGCTCCCGCAGATCAAGGCTTTCATCCATGGCAACAGCGATGATATCCTTATCTTCCTCTCCGTAACCTGTAATTTTCTGACGTTCTCCGATCTTCTGGATACTGCGGATCAGATCCCGGTATTCCATGGCATCCTCAAAACGCATTTCTTCGGAAGCTGCCATCATTTGTCGGTAAGCATATCAATCGTATCCTTAAAGTCTCCATTGAGAAATTTCAGCAGTTCTGCGATATTTTTCTTATATTCTTCTGAACTCACATAGCCCTGACAGGGGGCGCTGCACTGTTTCATATGATGGTACAGACATGGACGATCCTTCCCACAATCTCTTGGCAGCACCCTGTTACAGGATCGCACTTTATAAAGTTTGCGCACAAGCTCGATCACATCTTTTACAGCCCCGGCACTTGTATATGGTCCGAAATATTTCGCCTTGTCTTTCTTCATTCTTCTGGCAAAAAGAACTCTGGGATATTCCTCATTTACTGTGACTTTGATAAACGGATAACTCTTATCATCTTTGAGCATGGTATTATATTTCGGTCTGTGCTCCTTGATCAGATTACACTCCAGCACAAGGGTCTCAGTTCCGAATCTGTGATAATATACTCAAATCTGGTGATATGGGTAACCATCTGTTCAATCTTTGCGCCCTTATTTCTGCTGCTCTGGAAATATTGACGCACCCTGTTTTTCAGACTGACGGCTTTTCCAACATAGATGATCTCGTCCTTCTCCCCATGCATAATATAAACCCCCGGCTTACCCGGAAGTTTTTTTTTTTCAGTTCTTCTTCTATCTGAAACATAAACTCTCCTCTATACAAAAAAATCCTGCCCTGAATTCTTTTCGTATCCATGAGATATTACAGCGTAATTCCTGTGATACGAAAACAGAGCCGGAAATTATTTCGTTTCCGACTCTGTTATTGTATCACTGAATCTCTGGCTTATCCAGCGTTACTGTATTCTGTTTTTCCTCCGGAATTACCAGATCATCCAGATTTTCCGGAATCTCGATTCCACGCTCTACCGCATGGAAAATCTTCATAATTCCTTACCTGTAATGGTTTCCCTGCGGATCAGGTAAGCAGCAATCTTATCAAGTGCTTCTCTGTGGCTGCCGATCAGTCTCTTGGCTTCCTCATAAGAATTATGGAGAAGTACCATTACCTCATGGTCAACCTCTGTGGCAGTGTCATCGCCACAGTTTAACACTGTTCTTCCGCTGAGATACTGATTCTCCTGTGTAGCCAGACCCATAAGTCCGAACTTGTCGGACATACCGTACTGTGTGATCATGCTCTTGCCACCTTGGTAGCCTGCTCAATATCATTGGCTGCCCCGGTTGTGACAGTATCAAATACCAGTTCCTCAGCTGCGCGTCCGCCAAGATATCCCACAAGCATTGCTTCCAGTTCCTTCTTTGTATTGAGATATTTCTCCTCCTCGGGTACCTGCATTACATAACCAAGTGCCCCCATTGTTCTCGGCACAATAGTAATCTTCTGTACAGGCTCTGCATCTTTCTGCAGGGCGCTTACCAGTGCATGTCCTACCTCATGATAGGATACGATCCTGCGCTCCTGTGCACTGAGGATCCTGTCCTTCTTCTCTTTACCTACCAGAACTACTTCAACAGCTTCGAGAAGATCTTTCTGGGATACTGCGCTGCGTCCACTCTTAACAGCAAGGATAGCAGCCTCGTTGATCATATTAGCCAGATCCGAACCCACTGCCCCGGAAGTTGCAAGTGCAATGTTCTCAAAATCAACAGTCTCATCCAGATGTACATTTCTTGCATGAACCTTCAGGATCTCGATTCTTCCCTTCAGATCCGGTCTGTCCACAATAACACGTCTGTCAAAACGTCCCGGACGAAGAAGTGCCGGATCAAGAACCTCCGGACGGTTGGTAGCAGCCAGGATCAGAAGTCCCTTTGAAGTGTCAAATCCATCCATTTCCGCAAGAAGCTGGTTCAGGGTCTGCTCGCGCTCATCATTGCCGCCGCCATAATGAGAATCTCGGCTCTTTCCGATTGCATCAATCTCATCAATAAAAAGA
>ENA-OQAR01000201-OQAR01000201.1-human-gut-metagenome-genome-assembly--contig:-NODE-201-length-16776-cov-2.668629_pt1 | contig 16776 bp, 17 predicted proteins | sample MGYA00242738_ERZ504533 | MGnify/ENA primary metagenome ERZ504533 (study PRJEB26092, sample SAMD00036276) | human gut metagenome | host: Homo sapiens | study: EMG produced TPA metagenomics assembly of... | reverse complement strand
ATCTGACGAGCAGGAATGGTGACGGTGGCCGGTGAAACCGCAGTACGGGCCGGAACAACCGTTACGATGGGTGGCGTAATCGTTCATCCAGCAGGAAGAGTATGGCAATGGCACGGCGTTGGACCCCGCAGCGGTTTGTTACACTGCGTCGCATCCGCGTAATCGCCTGTATCGCGGCGACCAGTATCGCGCTGGCTGGATCATTCGCGTTCACCGCGCGTAAATCCGTAGCCCTGAACATCAACGGGCAAACCACCCAATCACCACATATGCGATGACGGCCACCCGTCTTCTGGAGGAACAAGGGGTGGATATCAAGACCCACGATATCGTCACTACCTCGTCCGGCGACCAACTCGCCAATCATGCCGTGGTCACCGTACAGTCCGCCTACCAGACCACTATCAACATCGACGGCACGTCCGTTCCCTTCTGGACCGTGGCCACCAGTGCCGACCAGTTGCTGGGATTTTTCGAGGAAAACCAGAACAACGCCGCGAAGATCACCGTCGACATCAAGAACGTGTACAACCAGCTCACCGGCGGCCTGGTGATCAACCAGTCCGGGCCGGTCACCGTCATCGCCGACGGCAAAAGCTCGGTGGCCCCCAATGGCAAGCTGCCGGCCGCCTCCATCCTCGATTCCAAGGGCATCGTGCTCAACAAGGAGGATCGCGTCAGCGTTGAGAAAGACAGCGACGAGACCATTCTGCGCGTACGCCGCGTGACCCACGGCGAGGAGACGCGCACGTCCGTGATTCCGTTCTCCACCCAGACCATCATCGACCCGAATCTGGCTGAAGGGCAGGCCGATGTGCGCCAGCAGGGCGTCAACGGCGAGAAGACGCAGGTGTACGACGTCACCTATGTGGATGGCGTGGCCGAATCGGAGACGCTGAAATCGGAGACCGTCACCTCGATGGCCATCGACCAGATCATCGCCGTAGGCGCCGCCAAGTCTGATACCGATAAAGGTCCGATAAGAAATCCGACTCCGCCGATAACGGCAAGGCCGATTCCGGTTCCAACAATCAGCACGAGTCGTCCAACAACAATGCCGGCAACACCGGCGGCAACAACTCCGGCAACACCGGCAATTCCGGTAACACTGGCAACACCGGTAACACCGGCAAACTCCGGCAACACTGGTAACACCGGCGGCGGTACGAACAACAATTCCGGCTCTTCCGGCTCCGATTCAGGAACAACCCCCACGCCCTCCGGCCGACTCTGGCACGCCACCGTAGCCCAGGCTCAGGCCTATGCCGCCGGTGCCGCCGCGCAGCGCGGGTGGACAGGCAACGACTGGGATTGCCTGGTCAAACTATGGAACCGCGAGTCCAGATGGCTGTGGTATGCCGAAAACGCGAGCTCCGGTGCTACGGCATTCCTCAGTCGCTACCAGCAGACAAAATGGCTGCGTTCGGCGCCAATTACCGTGACGATGCCGCCGTACAGATCGATTGGGGTCTGTGGTACATCGCACAAGCCTACGGCAGCCCGTCCAAGGCATGGCAAAATTCCGAACAAATCGGTTGGTACTGATCGGTTACGAAGCCCACAAGGAACACACGCTTATGAACGACACCATTCCCGCCACCGGTCACCTGTTAGGCGCCGCCGATATCCGTCGTATCGCGGCCGATGCCGGCATCAGCCCCACCAAGAAATTCGGGCAGAACTTCGTCATCGACCCCGGCACGGTCCGTCGTATCGTACGCGAGGCGGGAGTGACCGCTGCCGATCATGTCATGGAAGTCGGCCCCGGCCTGGGATGGTTGACGCTGGCGATTTTGGAAACCGGGTGCCACCATGACCGCAGTCGAAATCGATCCGCCGCTGGCCGAACGACTGCCGGGCACAGTCGCCGAATTCATGCCCGAAGCCACGTCACGACTCACCGTCGTCAATCGGGATGCCTTAACCGTCACCCCGGAGAACGTGCCTGATTTCAGCGATGACGCATCGTTTACGCTGGTCGCCAATCTGCCGTACAACGTGGCCACGCGATTCTGCTCACGCTGTTGGAGCGTTTTCGACAACCTCGGCTCGTTCTTGGTGATGGTGCAAAAAGAGGTGGCCGACAGACTCGCCGCCAAGCCCGGTTCCAAGATCTACGGCACGCCGAGCGTGAAGCTCGCCTGGTATGGCACCGCCGAACGGGTGGGCACCATCGGCGCAATGTGTTCTGGCCGGCTCCCAATGTGGATTCCGCGCTCGTCAGATTCACCCGGTATCAGGCCGATGACCCGGCTGCCCCGGGAACTGCGAACAGCACAGACGACGGCACACAACGGGAACTCGTATTTCGTCTGATCGATGCGGCATTCGGTCAGCGTCGCAAGACCCTGCACGCGGCATTGAAGACCATTGCGCCCTCCGAGGCATTCTCCATCGCCGGCATCGATCCGACCCGTCGAGGAGAGACGCTCACCATCGCCGAATTCACCGCTCTGGCCAAGGCCATCGAATCGTGTGGAGATGGAGATGAGGCACAATGAGTCCGGTAACCTCACATCCACGCCCAGCCGCTGCCCGACATCAGTCCGATGAGCTCTCCCCCATCACCATTACGGTGGATTGCCCGGCGAAAACCAATCTCACCTTGGAAGTGGGACCTGCTCACGACGAATGGGGCGGACGCACGAACTGGACACCATCTACTGCGCAATCGGCGTATACGACACCGTCACCGCAACCGCCAAGCAACCCGGAGCAGGATTCTCTCTGGAGCTCGAGGCGCTTATTTGGGCGACTTGGCCTCCTCACGCAGCGACATGCGCCGCAACCATGCGGTACTGGCCCTCTTCGCCATGGCCCAGGCGGCCGAGCGCGAGCCGGATGTGGCGTTGACCATCACCAAGCGCATTCCCGTGGGTGCCGGACTAGGCGGCGGTTCAGCCGACGCCGCGGCGACCATGCTGGCGATCAATCGTCTCTGGGAGCTGAACTGGCCCATAGAGCGCCTGCGCACCATTGCTGCCACGTTGGGCGCGGACATGCCGTTCTGCCTGACCGGTGGCCTTGCATACGGCACCGGTTTCGGCGAACGCATCACGGATATCGCCCCCGGCAGCCGCGATGAGCTGGCGCTGATAGAACAGGGATTCAGCGGCGAAGTATTGGTCGGCGCATACCAGTCGCAACTCAGCACTCCTGAGGTCTACCACACCTTTGACATCGTGGGAGCCGCAGAAGGCGACCGCAATCATCTGCAGGCTGCGGCAATCAGCCTGCATCCCCGCAGCGGGCAGGCCATCGACGCCGCCACGCAGGCGGGTGCCAGCCATGCATTCGTCTCCGGATCCGGCCCCTCAGTGGTCGCTTTCGCCGCCGACGAGGCAGCGGCACAACGCATTATCGAGGTGTGGCGCGATACAGCTGTGGTCGATCGTATTATTCGAGCCAAATCTCCCGAACACCCCAATATCAGCGTCAGACAGTGACGCTAAGGTAGCAACCAGCCACCCGACCCATGAAAGAAGTCCACCGATGACGTATCAGGTTGATGAACGTGAAGCCCGCAAGGCGTACGTGCGCCACCGCCAGACCATCGTCTTTTCCATCAGCGGCGCGGTATTGGCAGTAGTGCTGGTCATAGCCCTACTGTTCAATTTCCACGTTTTCGGCCTCGGCGAAGTGGAGACTCCGGCCAGCCAGCCGAAATTACGGCAACGCGGCGCGTGCGCGGTCAAGGACAGCAGCGGCAAAGCGCAATACGTGTCCAACGCTTCGGTCGCATTCGCGTGATGAACGGCACCTCTCACGGCCAATTCGCCAAGGCCGTGGGTGAAGCTTTGGCCAATCGTGGATTCAGCGTGCAGAAAATCGATAACTATTCCAGCACCGACTGAACGCACCACCATCTACTTCGGCAAGAACGCCATTAATCAGGCGTATACGCTGATCGGCAATTTCACCGACGCACCATGATCATGACGGCTCGCGAGGATCAGCTCATCGATGTGGTCATCGGCGCCACGTTCAACGATCTGCAGGACACCAACTCCTCCCCGCAATCCGGTAAGACCATCACCAATATCGAGGGTTGCAAGGCCGCCGATAGCATGACCAAGCTGCCCGCCGACACCAAACACGACGCATACACGGCGCAGTAAGGCGCATACAGCTTCATCTTCGCGAAAAACCGTACGCTGACACGTATTCAGCGTACGGTTTTTTGGTATCGGACTACTATCGGACTACTGAATCTCGGCGTACCAGCGCTTGAGTTCTTCGACGGCCACATCGTGGTCCACCGGACCGTTATCCAAGCGGTATTCCAGCATGTGCTTGTAGGCGCGGCCGATCATCGGGCCGGGCTCCAGGCCCAGCAACTCCATAATTTCGTTGCCGTCCAGATCCGGGCGGATCGCGTCGAAGTCCTCTTTCTTCTTGAGTTCGCGGACGCGCTCCTCCATCTCATCCATGGCCTGGGAGAAGATCATCGCCTTGCGTTTGTTTTGTGTGGTGGCATCCGCACGCGTGAGCCTGTTCAGCCGCTCATAGAGGTGCCCGGCATCCTTGGACATACCGGGCGTACGGCCGAATCGGTCCACGGCTCGTCCACATAGCCGTGGAAGCGCAGGTGCATATTCACCAGTTCCGAGACGTCCTCGACCAGATGGTGGTCAAAACGCAGCGCCTTCAAACGCTTGCGGGTCATTTTGGCACCCACCGCGTCATGGTGGTGGAAGCTCACCTTGCCGCCCGACTCGAACCGGCGGGTCTTCGGCTTGCCGATATCGTGCATCACGGCGCCAAGCGCAGCGTCAGGTCGGGGGCGGGCAACCGGGCCGTCCGGGCCGGTTTCCAGGGCGATAGCACGTTCGAGCACAATCATCGTGTGCTCGAAGACGTCCTTGTGGCGGTGGTGTTCGTCGATCTGCAATTGCAGGGCCGGAATTTCCGGGAAGACGATGTCCGCAAGACCGGATTCGACCAACGCCTCAAGGCCGGCGCGCGGACGGTCGGAGAGCAGCAGTTTGGTCAGTTCGTCGCGCACACGCTCGGCGGATACGATGTCGATGCGGTCGCGCATCGAGGTAATCGCCTCGGCCGCGTCCGGCGCGATACGGAAGCCCAGCTGGGCCACGAATCGCACGGCGCGCATCATACGCAACGGATCGTCGTCAAAGGACTGTCGCGGATCCACCGGCGTGCGCAACACGCCCTTGGACAGATCACTGGCACCACCGAACGGGTCCACGAATTGCAGGTCGGGCACGCGCAGAGCCATCGCGTTGACGGTGAAGTCGCGGCGGGACAGGTCGCCCTCAAGCGTGTCGCCATAATTGACCTCGGGCTTACGCGAGTCCGTGTCGTACGTGTCAGAGCGATAGGTGGTGACCTCCACCTTGACCTCGGTGCCGTCCGGGCGGCGGCGCATGGCACCCAGCGTGCCGAACTTGCGCCCCATGTCCCAGAAGCCGTCATGCCCCCACCGGCGCAGTATCGGCTCGAACTGCTCAGGCCGTGCGGATGAGCAGAAGTCCAAATCGTGGCTCTTTCTATGGAGCAGCAAATCCCTGACCGGGCCGCCGACCAATGCCAGCTCGTAACCCTGTTCGGCGAACAGTCGACCAAGTTCGATGGCTTCGGGCCATACTTCGAAATCCAATGGGCACCTTCCCGCGTGCGACGTTTTTTCTGCCCTACCAGCATACCGTTACCCCACCTGCACACGGGGTTGAGTAAGGTGGAGAATATGATTACGCCCGCCGACCTTGCCCGCATGCTGGGGCAAACACCAGATTCGGCGGATAGCCATACCCAAGACCACCTGCTGTATCGTCCCGAAACTCCGCATCATTCCGCCGATTCGGGGCGATTCTTCCGATGTCGGCGGCACCGCGAGCCACTCCACCAATCAGGCCGTTCATCAAGACGAAGTAGACGCAGTACCGACTGCGCAACATTCCGGTGTGCCTGGCACACCCGCACGCCCGCCACACCCGAACCATCCGAATCCGAAATATCGGACGCCGCCAGCGACATGCCCGCACCAAAGCCGATGATGCCCACACCGGCCACCGTCTTCGGCATGCATGCCACCGTCACCATCGCCACTACCAGCGGCACTATCGAGGGGCAGGCTGATGGTATCGCCGGCGAGGCCGGTGCCGAGACGATTGCCGAGGTCGAGTCGATTACGCCACGGCACAAACGTCCGTAACCATCGTCACGAACGATCCCCGCGGCGACCCGCTCACGCGGCCGTAGATGCTGCCGTTGCGGTCGCCAAGCCGCCGCCGCGCACACCACAGCGATACCGACTCCGCGCGACGTGCTGATGCCGCCTGCGGCACGTACCGCACCGGCCGCAACGCCGGTCACCATGCCGGTCTCAGCGCCGCCTGCAGCACCAGTGAGGCCCGCAACGTCAGCGCATCCCACGCCGGCCACGGTCTTCGGCCGGCACCCGTCCGGAGATGTTGCCTCGCCGGAACCGGCAGTGCCGGTAGAACCGGTGACGCCATCCGGCCCGACTCCGGCCATGATGCCGCAACGCCGTACGTCGGACGGTCCGACCACATTCGCTTCACTGGATGCCCAGGAACTGCCGGTCGTACGCGAATATTCGGCAGGCGGTCTGATTTTCGATGACCAGAACCGCGTGGCCATTATCGCCCGTCATTCCCGCTCCGGCCATCTCGAATGGTGCTTGCCGAAGGGGCATATCGAAAAAGGCGAGACCCCGCAGCAGACCGCTGTGCGCGAAGTGCATGAAGAGACCGGCATCCTGGGCGAGGTGATCGATTCCATCGCCACCATCGACTACTGGTTCACCGGTACCACGCAGCGCGTGCACAAGCTGGTCCATCACTTCGCGCTCAAACAGACCGGCGGTGAACTGACGGTGGAAGGAGACCCGGATCATGAGGCGGAAGACGCCATCTGGGTGCGTTTTGAAGATTTGGATGACGTGTTGAGCTATCCCAACGAACGCAAAATCGCGTGGCTCTACGCCAGGAAGAAGAACAGGCAGGCAAACGAGTGAACCTACCCGGAGTCTTACGACATTGCACACGTCTGGCACACGCACTGGCGGCTGGCGTCGCCGTTGTGGCGATGCTGGCCGCTCCATTGACCGTCTACGCGAACGATACGACGGACACGACTGATTCATCCGATACGACGGACGCAACGGGCAATCAGACCGAGAATCAGCCCAAGCAGAGCATTGCCATCACGCAAAGCACCCCCATCGTCACCTCCAAATCGGGCTATCGTGTCACCGCGGTCATCAGCAATACGGACAGCACGGCCACGTCAAGCGGCACACTGCACCTGACCACCAATGCGTTGTTCACCTTTGTCTCGCGCACCGATATTCAGAATTGGGCCGAGAACCAACCGCCCCCCATCCCAACCCCCAACGAGTTGGTTCCGTTGACGTGCCATCGATTCCCGCCGGCGGCACTGCCACCGTCACCATCGAGGTGAACGCCAATCAGCAGACCCTTGCCTCCATAGGGAGTTGGGGACCGAAACCGCTGATGCTGTCGTATATCGTTGGCAATCAGATACTCGCCGATTTGCCGAGTTTTCTGACCCGATCTTCGGATGGGCTCAACACCGCGACAACACCGGCCATGAACCTGACCGTGGCCATGCCCTACACCGCCAGCGGCTGGCAGGTCGATAATAAGGCCATCAGCAATCGCATTGCCGAAACCACCACTTCCTCGACATCAACATCGTCCAAGTCCAACAGCACGGACAAGGCCGACAAGTCCGATAACGCCGACGCCAGCAACGCGGCCAAAGCCACTGATACGCAAGCCATATCCTTATCCGAACAGGATGCCGATACCGCGCGATCCCTTGGGCAGACATTCGCCAAGCACCGCTCGCTGCAAGTGATCGCGGATCCTCTGTATTGGCGTCAGTCCGCAGTGCAACCGTCCATTGCCGGCATCATGCAGCCCGCCGACTTCGACATCACCGCCTATACCGCACTGGACGATACCGCGGCCTACGAAAAGGCCGGCATCACCACTGAGCAGTGGAACGCCAAGCAGGCGGCCGCATGGTATGCCGACGGAGGCGACTCCGAAACACCCTCCGCGTACGCATGGCAGGGCAACAACTGTTGGACGTTGGATGCGCTGACCGCAGCACGCGAGCAGGGCTATGACACGGTGATTGCCGATGCCTCTTTCGATGCCGACCAGACTGAAGCCGTACACACAGCACCTACGTGGTGCATACGCCTGCCGGCGATGTCACCGTGCTGAAGGAGCAATCGACCTTGGGCACGCTGGCCAAGGGCCAAGCCACCAGCACGGACGCGCAGGCCGAGTCCAGCGATGCCGGTCGGTTGGCCCGACTGATCGCTCAGAGCGCGTTCTACCAGATGGAACAGCCCTATACATCCCGATACCTGCTTATGACGTTCTCCCGCACCACGGAGGCCAGCTGGATCGATCAGGTGATGAGCGCCTTCGAGCAGGCGTCTTGGTTGAATCTGACGGACCTGAAGACCATGGCCAAGGCCGATCCGTACAATGTCAGCGATTCGGTCAATCCCGACAAGGCCGATGATGCCAACACCGCCAATACCCGGTCGGCATTGAGACAGTTGGCCGACAGCCGGCATGACATCATGCGCATGGCCACCTCCATATTGAGGAACGAGATTGATTCCGACGAGGTCTCGTCGTTGGACCCGCAGGCCCTGGCCCGGCAGGACGCCAATGACACCGCCTCGCATAGCAACGATCCGACGCAATGGATTGGCTCTTTACTGGCGCTGCATGACGATATGGCGCTGCGGTCCATGTCTGGCTCCCCCCAGCCGACAGCCACGCGAAAAGCCATGGTCAAAGCCACGAAAACACTGGCCAGCGATCTTCTGAACGGCGTACGCATCAACCCATCGGAATCAATATCCGTGTTCAGCGAATCCGCGAAAATGCCAATCACCGTCAGCAATGACCTTCCCTACGCCGTCAGCGTGCAGGTCAACTCACTGACTGACTCCATGCAGATCGTCACCTCGCGAACCGCTGACATCGATATTCCCTCGCATAGCGACGCTCAGGTGACCTTCACCATCCGCGTTTCCACTTCCGGCTCATCGACGGCCCATGTGTCGTTGACCGACCGGGAAGGCAACAGCTTCGGCAACACGCAGGACACCGCGATCACCAGTGTGATGCGCATCAGTGATGCCAGCGGCTTCATTATCATCGCTTCGCCGTGCTACTGGGCATTATCGGCCTGTGGCGGCAGTTCCATCGGAAGAAGGACCCCGACGAATGAGTTCAAGCGTAGGTCGTAATTCCCTGATCATGGCCACGGGAACCGCTGCTTCCCGTGTGACCGGTCAGCTCCGCACGATTCTTCTCGCTGCGGCCATCGGCACCACCGGATTGGCGGCCAACGCCTATCAGGCCGGTTCCATGATTCCCCAATCCGTGTTCACGCTGGTGTCCGGCGGCATCTTCAACGCCGTGCTGGTGCCCCAGATCGTGCGCACGTTGAAAGAAAAAGACGCCCAAGAACGACTGAATCGCCTGATTACGTTGGCCATCGGCATCCTATTGGCCATGACCGTGGTGATGGCGGCGGCCAGCCTCTGCTTGCCCGCCTGTACGTGGGTAGCGACGATCACCAGATGATAGCCCTGACCACCTCGTTCACCCTGTGGTGCATGCCTCAGGTGTTCTTCTACGGCCTGTATACGGTATTGGGTCAGATCCTGGCCGCCAAAGACCATTTCCTCACGTATGCGTGGAGCTCAACCGGTGCCAACATTATTAGTTGCGCCGGTTTTACTGGCTTTATTCTGCTGTTCAGCAAGGCCAATGAACAGCCCCTCGAATTCTGGACCGCCGACAAAATCGCGCTTACCGCAGGCACCTGGACTTTGGGCGTGGCCTTCCAAGCGCTGATACTGTTCCTGCCGCTGGCCCGTATCGGGTTCAAGTACAAACCCAGCTTCGGGCTTGGCGGCTTTGGACTCAGGTCTATGGGTCCCGTGGCGTTAGGCTCTTTGGGCGTGGTGATCACCAGTGAGATCTGCGGCATTATCCTTACCCGTATCGCCACATCCGCACCGCAGCGCGCCCACGAACTGACGGGTGCCAGCCTGTTCAGCGTGGCAGGCAACGCGACCTATCAGAATGCGTACACACTGTTCATCCTGCCCTATTCGCTCATCGCCGTATCGGTATCCACGGCTATGTTCCCCAAAATCTCCCGTTCCATCGCAGCTGCGAATCTGGATGAGGCACGGCACGACCTGGTCAGCGCACTGAATAATGTGGGCCTGCTCATCATGTTCTTCGCCGCCGCCATGGTCGTGTTCCCCGAACCGATCATCCGTGCATTGCTTCCGTCCGTCTCGATGGACGAGACTATGTTGATCTCCTATGCGCTTATCGCCTTGTCTATGGGCATTCCATTGGGGTCGGCGTTCCTGCTGATCCAGCGCACGTTCTACGCCTTTGAGGACGGCCTTCACCCCTTCCTGTCCGCGGTGATGCAGTATGGATTCACCTCAATATTCATGATCATCGGCATGATGGTACTTCCTCCTGAGCATTGGGTACTCGGCATCGCCTGCTCGGTGACCCTCGGTGGATTACTGGCGTTGCCGCTGACGTTGATGATGTTGCGCCGCAAGTTCGAAGGCAATCTTGGCGGTCGGGAGATCACGAGGACATATGCCAAGGCCATTGTGGCGGCACTGGCTTCCGGAGTTGTGGTCTGGCTGATCAAACGACCGGTAGTCGCACTGCTCGGCGCGGATATTCGACCAGTAGGCGGGCACATGAGCTGGTGGTCTGCGCTGGCCATCTGCGTGGTGCTCACCATTGTGCTGGCCGTAGTATATGTGGCTGTGTTGTGGGTGGTACACACCCCGGAACTCATCAGCGCTATCACTCGATACTGGCCCGTCTACACAAGACTCCGGCCAGTGAGGACGTTGCTGTGACAGCCCAGCCGGAAAAAAGTCGACGCTACGTAAATCAATCCTGAGACGGAGCCCGTCAAGGATAGCCCCGCACGTAGAATATCTAAGACCAATCTCGAACACCAATCACACGGAGCCGAACGCACTATGAAACCGCAACTCGGAGACACGATTCTCAACCGATACACCTTGGTATCATCGTTGCGTGAGAGCCTGGCATTCAGGCATGGAAAGCCAACGACCGTGTGCTGGCAAAGGATTGCCAGCTGTTCATCATTACCGATCGCAGCGCTTTCGCCGCAATCGATGAGCTCGCTGGTCGCATGGCCGCCACTCGCCTGATCGTGTGATTCCCGTACTGAAATACCGTATGGAATCCGACGTACTTCTCATTGTCATGCCGGTGGATAGCGGCCAATGCCTGACTGACTACATGGTGGATACCGCCAAGCCGCTCAGCTACAGCGCCATCCGGTCGATTATCGGAGAATGCGCCGACGTGCTGCGCGAGGTCATTGCGGATACTCCCAGCGGCATCGTCATCACAACCGACACCGTTCGAGTGACTACCTCCGGTGTGCAAATTGCCGATGCACCATGTGCCACGATGCTGGCCGATACGTCCGCTACCGATCTGCGTACGGACGGTCCTGAACGGTATGCGATTCGCCAGCTTGCGGCATTACTCTATACCCTGCTGACACGCACGCCAAGCCAAGCGACACCCACATTCAATCTGCGTGCCTTGCCGCAAGACACCCCTGGCGAATTCCGCGTGATTTGCAAGCGTGGATTGGCCTTGAGCGAGCCCGACGATCATACGTTGCCAATGGCTGCCCTTGTAGAACTCGACGCCTTGTTGGGTAATTGGAAGCCGCTCTCTGAACTGAGCGATGCTGATATTGCTTTGCCGAGCGTGGAAAGCGATTGCTCGATTACCAAGGCGATACTGAAGCCTGCCAACGAGACTGATATCGTGCCTATTCCCAGCACGTTGATTAACAGCAGCAGTCTTCCGGAATTGTCTATTACCCCTTCCCTGCCGGTTCAGACGGCCGCCGTCCCCGCTCCGCACGCGATGTCACCGGTTCCTCTGCCTGATGGGTCCAGTACTGCTGACGGTAACCAGTCTCAGTCTGATGCCCGCCGTCTGTTTGACTTCAACCTTTCTGACGCCTGGGAGCACGAAAATCTTTCCGGTGAAGGCACCGGTGACTGGTACAGCGAAATGAATCCGGCCCCCATCGGCGGTCCGGGTGATAATACTCGGTTGACAGTGCCTATTGTTACCGGCGGTATTTCCGATGCCACCGCGGGAGAGACAACCAGTCGTATTCCCGTGTTCGACGCCAGCGGCCGTGCTGTGGCTCCCGGTGAGGAATCACTGCGTGCCTTGGAAGAGGAGCAGGCCCGCATTGCCGAAGTAAGCGCCATTCCTCCGAGCTTCACACCGAAGGATGTGCCGGATGACGAGGTTGACAGCAAGCTGCCCGATGAACATCTGTTCGGCAAACTGTCGACCAAGGTCGTTGCCATCATTGTGGCTCTGATATTGGTAGTGGCAGCGGCTGTTTGGGCAGTGCATGCGTTCCGATCCTCCGGAGACAATCCTGCCGATGCTTCCAGCAACTCCAGTGAAGGTGACTGGCCTGATATCAATGCTGACGCTGTGCCATTTGGTGGCAGCGAGAACGCGACGAACGGTGGCACCACTGACGATTCTTCAAAATCGAGTGATGCCACTCAGAGCGAATCCAAGGACTCGGCATCAGACAAGTCCAAGAAGTCCGAGACTGCTGATTCGTCGTCCAAGAAGACCAAGGCCAAGAAGTCCGGCGATAAGGATTCCAGCGCTGTTCCGCAACCGAGCCATGAGAACAACACGGCGTTTACGATTTCCAGCGCCAACTTCCTGTCGAATCCTGGCGGCCAATCCGGGTACGCATACTACATGCACCTTGACCAGCCGCAGGATGCGTACCGCATGGTTATCACCATCCGCACATCCGGTGGTAAGGGCTATATTCGCGCAAATACCACTGGGGACCCCACTCAAGGCAAGCAGGTGGCCGAATTCACCTTTGCTGAAGGTGGCACTACTGAGGTGAAGTTCACCAAAGCCGTCAAGACGCAGGATCTGCTGCTGTGGGTGCCATCGGATAGCCTGCCGCAGAACCAGCTGTACATCGAAAAGGTGGAGGTCTTCTAATCGGCATCTATGCCGATAACTGACCCAAGAAGGGGCGGTACCGTTCGCATACATTCGACGGTACCGCCTCTTCTTCGCATCTGGCTGAATGACACGGAATATCGTATGGGGGTGTGACAATGTTTCACGTGAAACATAACGTCATCATTATCGGTTCTGGTCCCGCTGGCTACACGGCCGCCATCTATCTTGGCCGCGCAGGTCTCAATCCTGTTATGGTCACTGGTGCGTTGTCGCCAGGTGGACAGTTGGTCAACACCACTGAGGTGGAGAACTTCCCCGGATTCCCGGAAGGTATTCTTGGCCCGGATCTTATGGATCGCATGAAGGAACAGGCCAAGCGCTTCGGTACAACCTATATCGCAGACGATGTCTCTTCCATCGAGGCGTGTGAGAGTGATTCGGTCAAGCCGACCTATCGTGTAACACTCTCCGATGACTCCCAATTGGAGGCATCGTCGCTTATCATCGCCACAGGGTCGTCATTCCGTAAGCTTGGGGTGCCCGGCGAACAGGAGCTGTCCGGACATGGCGTCTCGTACTGCGCCACCTGCGATGGCTTCTTCTTCAGGAACAAGCCTATCGTGGTCGTAGGCGGTGGCGATTCGGCTTTTGAAGAGGCATTATTCCTGACCCGGTTCGGTTCTTCGGTCACCTTGATTCACCGACGCGATAGCTTCCGCGCCTCGCAGATCATGGTGGACCGAGCCAAAGCCAATCCGACCATCACTCTGATGACCAACACAGTGGTGACCTCCATTACCGGCACCTCCTCCCCCACACAGAACACCGGTGCACCTATTGCCATTCCTGGCTTGACGCTCAAACGACCGGCTGTAGCACCGGCCAGTGTCAGCAGCATCGCCGTACGTAATGTGGTGACCGGAGAAGAAAGCACGCTGGACACCAACGCCGTATTCGTGGCTATCGGTCATACGCCAGCCACTGATTTTGCGGCCGGTGTTGTGGACCGTGACGATGATGGATATGTCGTGGTGCAGGGTGCCAGCACGGTGACCAGTGCGCCAGGCATCTTTGCTGCAGGCGATTGCGTGGATCGTACTTATCGTCAAGCGATCAGCGCAGCGGGCATGGGCTGCCGTGCAGCGCTGGATACGCAGGCCTATCTTACGGACTGATGGTGGCGGACTGATGGTGGCTTGCTGTTCTGGCTGCTGCCTGTGACATAGGAGCAACGCTAGGTCAGTGTTACAGCATGCCGCCCTTGGATAGTACGTATCGGTCAAAGGCATAGAAAGACCCCTCAGGCGACGGAGAATCCACGATGTGTGATTGTCCCTCCAGCCTGAGGGGTTTTCTATTGCGACAGGGGCTACAGCGCGGGCATACGCCCCTGCCAGGAATCACGCAGAGGCTATACGTCTTGCGCATACAACGCACTGCACAGCAATAATGCCGGCGACAACACGAATGTTCTTATCGTGTTACACCCATTTGGAATCGGCATCGCCTTGGCTCGGCACCAGCAGCTGCAGGATGCGATCCATATCCTCTGGTGACGAAAAGACGATTTCGATGCGACCATGCTTGGTGCTGCCCTTAATCGACACCTTGGTATCGAAATGATTTTCCAAACTCTGCTGGATGGCGGAACCAACCCAAGGATTGGTCTTAGACGTCTTAGGCTTCTTCGGCTGCTCCCCCCGACGCAATCTTCATGGCGACGATTTCTTCGGTGCTGCGTACAGAAAGACCTTCCGCAATAATACGAGAAGCCAGCTTGTCCATTTCCTCCGGATCGCTCAGGCCCAATAGCGCACGCGCATGACCGGACGATAGCACACCGGCAGCCACTCTCTTTTGCACAGAAGCCGGCAGGTTCAGCAGTCGCAAGGTATTGGCGATTTGCGGGCGAGACTTGGACACCGACTTGGACAGTTGTACTTGTGTCAACCCGAACTCTTCAATCATCTGCTGGTAGGCAGCCGCCTCTTCCAGCGGATTCAAGGCCACACGGTGCAAGTTTTCCAGCAATGCATCGCGGAGCATATCATCATCCGCAGTGGTTTTGACGATGGCGGGAATCGTCTCCAACCCAGCCAACTGAGAAGCACGCCAACGGCGTTCACCCATAATGAGCTCATACGGGCTGTCCAAATGACCGGCAAACGGATTCGTGCTGGATTCCGTCTCGTCGTGCTTGGCGGCTTTGGCCGCAGCAATCTGGCTTGCCGGACGCTTGCGCACGACTATCGGTTGCAGCACACCAACTTCCTTAATGGAAGCAGACAGCTCATTCAACTCATCCTCGTCGAAGATGGTACGAGGCTGATGTGCATTGGGCCCGATATCAGACAGTTTGAGTTCAGCCAGATAACCACCGGCTACCGGCTTGAGCTCGTCCTTCTTATCTGTGTCAGCGGTCTTTGCCGCCGATGCAGTCAAAGATGTTTCACGTGAAACATCTTTGACAGTGACGGATGTACGATGTGCCGTCTGAGACGCAGACGACTTGCCGCCCTGCTGAGGTGCGGCGACCTTACCGGTTTGAGGTTTCTCCGTACCGAAAAACAGGTCGCTAGGATGAGTAATGGTGTCCAATGCGGGCATGGATGCGCGTTTACCGGCGGCTTTCTTGACTGCCTTGCTGGACGATATCGTCTGAGGCACGGCAGGTTTTGATTCCTGCTGGGCAGTAGCCTTCTTGGCGGGGGTTATGTCAGCAGTGGCCTCCGGAGTAGACGAATCCTCCGCAATCATTGCGGGCTGCTCCGCCACCGGCTCCTCCCCTGGCAATGTGGGGAACAAAGCGCCAAGGCCCTTACCAAGTCGTGATTTTGATGCCATTACTTGTTCCTCCTCGCATCAATGGTGTCAAGGACTTGTTGCGAACGCTGTGCGATTTCCAAAGCTGCTTCACCATACGATATGGCACCTATGCCACGAGGATCATAGGCAATCACCGATTGGGAGAAACTCGGCGCTTCGGAGATCTTGACTGAACGCGGGATGGTGGTATTCAGCACAATGCTGGGATAGTGTCCCTTAACCTCGTTATATACTTCACGGCTCAATAACGTTCGGCGATCGAACATCGTGACGAGCATGGTGGACACCAGCAGTACGGGATTGAAATGCTCTTGCACCAAACCAATCGTGTTAATCAGCTGGCCAAGACCCTCCAATGCGTAATACTCAGCCTGGATAGGAATCAGCATCTCGGTCACTGCACACATGGCGTTGATGACCAAGAGGCCCAAGCTGGGCGGGCAATCAATGAACACGTAATCATTAGTGTTTATCTGATTGACGTAGGTAGAGGTCTAGGGCCTCCTTCAGCAACGTGTTTCGGTTGGGCAGATCAGCCACTTCCAACTCAGCACCGCTGAGATCGATTGATGCAGGCACAACATCAAGTGTGGGAAAATCAGGACAGACCGTGATAACATCACCCAGATCGGAACGCCCCTCGATAACGTCATAGACCGAGGGCTCTCCCGATGCATGAGATACACCCAACGCCGTAGAGGCATTGCCCTGCGGGTCCATATCGATGACCAACACCTGCGCGCCTTGTTCCGCCAGCGCCGCAGCGGTGTTTACCCGTGGATGTGGTTTTACCCACTCCCCCTTCTGGTTGGCCACGGCAATACGACTGGGTACGTTGAGGTTGGGAAATCGG
>ENA-OQAR01000200-OQAR01000200.1-human-gut-metagenome-genome-assembly--contig:-NODE-200-length-16792-cov-1.872607_pt1 | contig 16792 bp, 24 predicted proteins | sample MGYA00242738_ERZ504533 | MGnify/ENA primary metagenome ERZ504533 (study PRJEB26092, sample SAMD00036276) | human gut metagenome | host: Homo sapiens | study: EMG produced TPA metagenomics assembly of... | reverse complement strand
CGACCACGGTGTGGCTGTCGCCTTTTTTTTGATGAGGTTGTTGGGGTCGGATTTGACGTCGAGGCTCCACGTCATGTTGGTGTCGTCAACGTTGACGGTGACGACTGCGCTGGGCAGCATGAGCGACGAGTAGTCCTGGGGCGCTTGTGTTTCGGTGATGGTGTATTCGCCTTTGAGTCCTTGGATTTGGTTTCGCCGGCTTCGAATGTGGTGGTTGTGGTGGTATCGCCGCTGGTGGCGAGGCGGTAGGTGCCGTTGCCGAGGGCCACGAGTTTCAAAGGCGTTTTTGTCGCTGGCGCCTTGGGCGATGGCGAATTTCGCGCCGGTGAGCTTTTGGCTTTTGGCGTCGACCTTGCGTAATGCGATTTCACCGGTGCAGACTTTAACCTCGTTGCCGGGCTGGTTGTTGTGGTCCTGCCATGCGTTGGGATTGTGGGAGTATTCCAAGTCGATGGAGTTGACGTTGCAGGGGCTTCCGATGACCGCATTGCCGTTGAGTCTGGCCTTGTAGGTGACTGTGATCGTCGCGCCGACCGGCAGGGCCGCCTTTGATGCGTCCGAGGCGAGAATGTCTCCGTTGACGCCGAACAGCCAGCTGATGGTTTTGCCGTTGACGTTTTCCTTGTAGAACGTGCTCGCCAATGCTTTGCCGCCGACGGTGATCGAGGTGAGCGAACCATAGTCGAGACCCGCGCCAAGCGTATCGTTCAACGCAAGATAGTAGTGCTCGTAGCCTGTCCAGTTGGGGATTTTCTGCGTCACACGGTAGGTCAGGTCCTTGCCTATCGCTTCGGATGCGCTGTCTTTCCAGGCACTGCCGACGTTGACTTTTTTTGTCTGGCGATTCCACGTTGGATACCTTGTAGATCACTTGCCCGAGGGTCAGGGTCGTGCCGCCGGCCGTACGTAGTTGGTTGACGCCGTTGACCGCGGTGCCGTTCATCATATGATGGACGCGGTTGTTTTGATGGCGGTGCCGCTGCTTAGTGTGGTTGTCGCCGGTGTACGGTCCACGATGGCGTAGATTCCCGGTACGAGTCGTTGCCGGTCGACATGGTGGCTTTGTCTTGGCTGAGTGTGGAAACCGCCGTTCCATCCTGCTTGGCGAAGTTGGTTTGTTTGGCGAGGCTGTTGCAGAAGTTGCGTAGCTTTCCGCTCCATGGATGCTGCGCGAGTCGGTCAGGTTCTTTCACCACCCACACCATCGGATCGTTTTTGCCGTTGACGGTAAGGTTCGTATCGGTGGCTCCGGCCGCTTTGGCTGCCGCGGTGATGTCGGATGCCAATGCCGTGTTCGTGGTCAGATCGTAGCCGACGATCGTGTTGCCGTCCACGCTTGCGGCGGTATATGTGGCAAGCTGGATGGCGCGGAGGTCCTTGCCTTCGAGGCTTTCCCCGTTGCTTGCCTTCACGCTCATGGACTGCTTGACGCCTAAATCGCCGAGTTGCGGCGTGGCTTGGGCCGTGCCCGGCATGGCAAGAGCCGCGATCATGCCCAGCGCAAGCATGGAGGTCCATCGGCGGCGTATGGTGTGTTGTGTCATGGTTCACCTTCTTTGGTTGTTGGTTGTCGCATAGGCGTCTTCGCTTATGCGTGCAGACCAGCATGGCAGAAACCAATATTCGCCCGCCACCTCTTTAAGAAAATCTGTGGATAAGTGGATGAGCGAACACTTATCCACACTTATCCACAACCCATACATGCAACTGCCGTATAGGAATCCATGGTCGAACCGCCGCGAACGATATGCTGCAGATTCGCGATCTTCCGTTCCGATAACAGCGAACCGCAGACCGGACATACAGTCCCGTCTGCGGTTCTCCGATATTGTCGTTTCGACTGGTTCAGTATGGAACCGATCAGTCCTTGACGATGGTTTTGCCTGCCGTAGCGCCCGGAGTGAGATCCTGAATTTCCGTGATCTCCAAAACCGGAATGGTCATCGGCTTTTTCGTGCCGCGTTCTTCGGCGACTTTGACCTGTTCGTCATAGATGGCGTCATCGGAATGCAGCACGACGTTGCCGCGGAAACGGTATCCCTTCTTCTGTTCGAGGTTGGCGACCGCGACGACCAGATCACTGCCGTCAAGCAGGTTACGGGTATGTCTGGCCCGCGGTGCGCTCGTGGTAGCCGATATGGTTGTTGTCGATGATGAACATGCTCATCTTCGGACCGAGATCGACCTGGCCCTTCTTTGCTGATGGTGGCCACCCATGCGAGGTTGCTGTTGAGGAATCCCTTCATCTCATCGGTGAGATCTACCATGATGCCGTCCTTTCGTCTATATGCCCATGGAATGCGGGCATACTTCAGACTACGACAAGAAACCCCACAACGCATGTTCGCCCAACGTGAATAACATCACATACGCGCTCCATCTGAAACCGAATTTAGGAGAGATAACACCTGTTTCGCACTTTGCTGAGGCATCAGACCACGATCATCCGCTATCCAATCAATCATGGAAAAGAAAGGTTGATTTTGGGTTGGCATCAGCGGTATCTGCTGGACGATATGCACGTCGAGTTGATTCGCAATGGGTTCAAAGACAAAGCCTGCAGCATGCCGATATCCGCACTTGGTTTAGATATTGTGTGTGAATTCCTTTATTCCATTGATGGGTTTTTCCCTCAAAAGAATTTATGCAGATTCAGACATTTCCGATTTAGCCTGGGCTTTTTGCGATGTGGCAATTCTTGTTTGCTGGCTTAGATATGTCAGACAGTATCTGCCAGAGAAAGCACAAAGGCATTTTTATTCCATCCCCCCATTCTCGCTTTTGCTTTGTATGCGCGTACGCAACGCCCCCGGAGGCCCTGAATCTGAGAGGGCGTCTTCCTGTGAACTCGATGAGGCTCGCGCCCGCCAGCTCATCCACGTATTTGCGGATCGTCTGTTTTCGTCAGCATGAGGTCGCCGCCTGCATCTTCGAGCGTCATGGACTTGGTGGTGTCGAACAGCTCCTCCTGCATGACTGCGTAGAGAAGCAGGGTCGCGTTCGTGGACAGTGCATGTTCCCTCCGTAGCTCGTCACGCAGGACGGTCGCTTGTCGAGCTGGTCGATTTTGACGCCGAGCTCCTCGATCAGGGATTCCTGCGCCCGTTCGATGAGTCCGAGGATGGTGTATACGAAGAACGTGAGTTCCCCGCTGTTGAGTTTGTCCTCGGCCTCAGTGAACGCCTTGTAGTATTCGTTCTTGTTCTCCGCGATCGTCCTGGAGAGGGACAGCACGGTGGGCAGAGTGAGATCGTTGCTGAGGTAGAGCGCGAGCAGATACCTGCCTGTCCTGCCGTTGCCGTCGTAGAACGGGTGGATGTATTCGAACAGGAAGTGGCTGGCTATCGCCCGCTGCAGGAACGGTATGGTATCCGACCGGGCGAGGTCCATCATCTGTGCGAGCAGCGCTGATATCCGCGCCTCGCTGCTGACGCCGCTGTGGATGACGGTGCCGTGCGGTCCTTGGACCTCGACATCGCCTTTCCTGAACAGCTCCCCCGTCGGGTCTGTTCTTGTCGTCGATCTCGTCGAGGGCTATCTTGTCGTAGATGTCCCTGATGTCCTCGAGAGTCTTGGGCAGTTCACGTCGCGATTGGTGAGGTTGAGATACAGTTTCGCGAACTCGCCGAACCTGGCCTTCTCCATGTCGCCCTCGGTCCTGGCCTGCCGGGCTGCGGCCACGGCGGCTTCCGTCTCCTTCCGTGTCGACCTGACCCCCTCCATCTCGTTGGTGGCGAGCAATTCCTCGGATATGGCATGGTAGATATAGTTCCACCGCATGACTCCTGGGATGCTCCGCCACATGGCCGATACCTGGCGTTCGGCGAGGAGCACCTTCTGTGTGAGCATGCACACGCAGCGCGGCGTGGCGATGAACAGTTCGCCCAAGGGTGTGCCGATTCCGGTTGTGAATGTGGAGTCCGCTTCGAGGCGTTGTCTGACGAGCCGGTCGTGGTTGGCGTAGGAGTCCATGCTCCTGTCGGCGTGGAACAGCCGCGCCAAAGTCCTGTATTCCATGCTCATAACGGTCACTGCTTTCAAAAAGTCATTTATATTTTATGAGAATTATAAATTAGAAGCACTCATAAGACAAGACAAAGCATCTATGAATGAAAATTAAACAATAAGCCCATGTCGGCTCTACCGTCCGTCGCCGACACCCTGCCGACACGGGTCGTTCATGCGTCCGTCTGTTCGGCTTGTATACGATCCTGCCGAAGGTTCTCCGCGTCGTCGTGGAAGTCCTGTTTTCTTTACCACCATATAACCGGTTTCTATCACCTTGAACCGTTTTTGAGGTTCGGCAAGCACGTCCGCGAAACAGCGTCGTTTCAACAAAAAAGGACCACCCCTTACGGAGTGGCCCTCGATAATCGTGGAGCTAAGGGGATTCGAACCCCTGACCCTCTCCATGCCATGGAGATGCGCTACCAGCTGCGCCATAGCCCCAATGTCTGCTCTGCAAACCTCTGTATAATATACATCGCAGACATAAGTCACGCAAATTTCGGCGTGTCGCCCGCACTGAGGAATTGGCATGAGTAAAACCGCACTACGCAATCACCTTATGTGAACCTTATGCGGGCGACATGGGAAGTGCGCCACCAGCGACATTAGTTACTACTTGCATCTCCCGTCGAGCCGGTAGTACCGTCGGTGATCCCGACGTGCCAGTGCCAGTCGAACCATCGGTTCCGCTGTTTCCGGATCCGGATGATGAGCCATCACCAGTGGTGCCGGACGTGCCTCCGTTTGAGCCAGTGCCGTTGGACGAATCCGTTCCGTTCTGGCTGGAACCATTGCTGGAATTATCGGATGACGACCCGCTGTTTCCGGACGTGGATCCATTGGTATTGCTCGATGTGCGTTGGAAGTGGACGAGTCGGTGGATCCGTTGGTGGTTTTGTCGCTGCCGTCCGTGGTGGTTTCGTCGTTCGAATCCGTGGAATCGGACTTAGGCTTTTGCACGGGGGGCTGCCCGTCGCCAGTCTGATAGTCATCGGTATTTCCATGCGAAGGTACAACCTTCTCATGCACCACGTCACGCACCACGGTGTCCGTCCCCTGACCGCCGGTGAAAGCAAGAATCAATCCCGCGCTCACTCCCACACCAACCAAAGCACTGACGAATGCGATGATCGCCGGAGCGTACTTGCTATGCAACCAATTCGAGGAACGCTGCCCAGCATGCTGTACTCGGGCATCATGCGCGCTTCCGAGTGTTCCGGTCTTACCGGTAACTACGCCAACATCGCTGACGCCACGCTGTCCGTTCGGGAAAACGGAAGTCTCCCCTGCCCCGGCAATATCGCCGAGCGCACGAGTCGCATCCGCATATTCCTGTCCGGAGGAAATGACGCGCGGTAAACCGGACTGCGCTACCGCAGCCGTATCGGCAGACAATACCATCGTGACATCCGACGCAACAGGAGACGATCCAATAATCCTCGTCTCATCATCCTGTTCGGAAGAGCCAAGCACCTGCGTTTCATCCGCAGCTCGCTCATTCGAAACCGTCTCGCTACTCGACGGGAACGGCACGGCCTGTTGGATCTTCTCCCCTGATGCCTTCAAAACGTTCTTGTAGACCTGCGTGGCAACCGCGGAAACAACCGAACCCGCGGCCACACCAATCACCGATCCCGCGATACCGATTTTCGCGGAAAGTAGGAATGACGTGACCGCCGCCAGCGCACCCGCGCAAATCGACGAAAAAGAGATTCCCTTAAAAAAGTTTTTCACAAGCCATGACGATAGCTAATTTCGCTATGAAAGTACTGGCGATTCTGTGAAAAGCTTGAAAAGCGGTGACAGACCAGCGTCCGACATCATGTATCGGCCGGCTACAGGCTGGCTACAGGCTGGGATGCTCCCATTCCTCGGAATCGGCGATAGCGGGACCGTGATTGTAGTCCATCAAACGCCAACGCAATGTGGAACCGATCTCCAATGGAATGAGCCGCACCCAGTGAGCGTTGCGCATCGACAAAATGTCGGCGAAATCGCCATGCGCATCCGCCATTCCCAGCAGCGTCTGCAACGTTTGGGAAATCCATGCACCATGCGAGAACACGTACAAGTCCGTGTCGGATCCGGCACGGAACGCCCAATCGTTCAACGCTTCGACGCCACGACGTCCGACTTCCTCCTTGGGTTCGGCACCGTATTTGAGTTCGCCGCCACGGAATTCAGCCCAGGAACGATAGTCTTCCGGGTACCGTTGCGCGAGTTCCTCAACCGGAATGCCTTCCCAATCGCCGAAGCTGCGTTCACGCACGCGGATGTCGGGATGCACTTCCAAGCCCAGCGGGTCGGCGAACGCATGCGCGGTGGCTGCGGCACGCCCCAGATCGGAACAGATGACCAGCCGGTTCGGAATATCGGGACGACGATCAACATACAGTTCACGCAATGCGTCGGCCGTCTGGCGAACCTGCCATTGTCCGACTTCGTCGAGGGGAATGTCGATCTGGCCTTGCAGACGATGCTGCGCATTGTAGGCGGTACGTCCGTGACGCACCAGCGTGATGGCGTGCACGTGTTCCGGTACTGCGCTGTTATGCTCAAGTTCGACGTTTCGAGGCATGCTGCTGCTCTCCGTTGCTTTCTCGATTATGGAATGTTTGCGAAAACTGCTTCGCTTGATATGAAACATGCCTTCCGCATCTATACGGGAAGGCATGTTCATACGTGTTATTCCGCGGTTTCCGCGGTCTCTTCGTCGGAAGTCTCCGGATGTTCGAGCTGCAGGTCGATGCTCGGGCAATCCTTCCACAAGCGTTCGAGGCGATAGAAGTCGCGGGACTCCTGATGCATGACGTGGATCACGAAATCACCATAGTCGAGCAGCACCCACTGGCCTTCGGTCAAGCCTTCGCGGGAACGCGGTTGACGCTTGCCGCTTTTGAGATACAGGTCCTTTTTCGATCTCTTCGGCAACCGCCAACACCTGACGTTCGTTCGAAGCGGTGGCGACGAGCATCGCGTCGGTAATGGCCAATGGTTCGGTGACGTCGAAGGCAACAAGGTCGGTGGCCTTCATACGGTCGGCCGCGGCGGCGGCGATGCGGATGGCGTCGATGGAATCTTGTACTGCCGGCATATTCAGCGCTCCCATTCGGGCTTCCAGCCCTCTACTACATGTTGTGTGTTTTCGGAATAGACCATGGAATCGTCCGGAACGTCGTGGCGTACCACGGAACCGGCTCCGGTAGTGACGCCGCTGCCGACTTCGACAGGGGCCACGAACAGGTTGCCGGCACCGACGTGCACGTTCGATCCGATGGTGGTGTGGTGCTTGTGCACGCCATCATAGTTGGCGGTGATGGTACCGCCGCCGATATTGGTGTGCTCACCCAAGTCGCGTCGCCGACATAGCTCAGATGCGGCACCTTGGTGCCGTTGCCGATGTGCGCCTCTTCATTTCCACAAAGGCGCCGGCTTGGACTCCTCGCCAAGATCGTTGCCCGGACGCAGGTACGTCCACGGACCGATATTGGCCGCGCGACCGATGTGGGTTTCCTGCACGCGGGAACGCTCCACATGGGCATCGGCATCGATGACCGCGCTGATAAGTGTTGTGTATGGGCCGACCTGCGCGCCCTCGCCGATCACGGTCTGGCCTTCCAGGAAGCATCCGGGAAGGATCACCGCATCGCGTTCGATACGCACGTCATCTTCGATCCACGTGGTTTCAGAGTCGAGAATGGTCACGCCCTTACGCATCCAATGCTCGCAGATACGCTTGTTGTGAGCTTTGGCGAGCGCTGCGAGCTGCACGCGGTCGTTGACACCTTCGACGCTCAACGGGTCGGGGGCGGCAAACGCACCGACGGCACCGTTGGCTTTGGCGGTTTCGAGTGCGTCGGTCAGGTAGAACTCGCCTTGGGCGTTGTTGGATTTGAGGTTGGCGATCGCTTCAGCCAGCAGTTTGGCATCGAACACGTAGACGGACGTGTTCACTTCATGCACGGCCAGTTCGCTGCTGTTGGCGTCCTTCTGTTCCACGATGCGCAGCACGTTGCCTTTGCTGTCGCGGATGATGCGACCATAGCCAGTAGGATCGTCAAGAATGGTGGTGAGCACGGTGGCTCCGTTGCCGCTTTGCTCATGGAAGGCAAGCAGCTGGTTCAACGTGTCGGCGTCGAGCAGCGGCATATCCGAAGCTGCGATCAGCACCGAGCCGTCAAGACCGCCTTGCTCCTTCAACTGCGTCATGGCGCACTGCACGGCTCGCCCGGTGCCGGGAATGTCGTCCTGATTGACGATGGTGACACGCTCATTGTAGGAGCGGGCCGCTTCGGCGACTCGTTCCGCCTGGCAGTGCACGACCACGGCCAACGTTTTCAGGGTCGAGCGCCGACACGGAGTCCATCACACGGTTCAAAAACGTCTTTCCGGCCAAAGTGTGCAGCACTTTCGGCTTGTTGGAACGCATGCGGGTGCCCTCACCCGCCGCAAGAATAATCGCGGCACTTAATGCCATGTCTAATCTCCAATTCCTCCGGCTCTCACAAATCCAGACACGAAGCCAGTTATCCGACGTTCCATCTTAAAAACGAGCCCTCCCTAAACGCAAAACAACCACGTCTCGGAATGACTTGTGGAGCGCTGGAATGTCAGCATGCGTGCCTCGGAATGACTACCGTCTGATAGACGACTATGGAAAACAGCAATAACTACAAGGCGTTGCGCCGGAGACGGAGCGGATAGATTGATGTCCGACATGAACGTGGGGGTATCTCACGTAATGTATCACCATTTTTGGGAAGGGAATGATAGTAATGTCAGACATCGCATATGATTGGATCGCCCTCGGCGTAGCCGCGATCCTGTTCGTCATCCTGGCGTTTCTCAAACGTAAGAAAACGCGGGTTTCACCACACGCGTGTTGCTTGCAACGGCATTCGGTATCATTTTGGGAATCGCTTTCAACGGCCACACTGATTATGTCGGCGCGGTGGGTTCCATCTGGTCCAACGCAATTACCGCACTGGTGGTTCCGCTGCTGCTGTTCAGCATCATCTCCAGCATCACGAACCTTGGAGAGTCCATGCGCTTAAAGAGTATTGGTGCGAAAACCGTATTCTTCCTGCTGCTTAACACTGACGAAGTTGAATCCAATCCACTTCTTCAAAGCGTTCTTCCCTGCCGGAGTGGTCGCGTTCACCTCGGAAAGCAGCATCGGCACGATTCCAGTCACCGTGCGTCAGTTACGTAGCGCAGGCGTTCCAGGAGATATCGCCTCGTTCGTTGCCGGAACGGAGCCCTCACAGAGGGCAAATATCACGAATGACGCCAAATCCGATTCAGCCAACGTCTCCCACCAACAGAGCGGTTTCGCTCTGAACTTCGCACCCAATGCAATGTTCTCCGCCAGTGGAGATGACGCCTGCTGCGGCACGAAGCCGAACAAATAATCCATCCACAAATCAACAGACACCTGTGGGAGAATACCGGATCGAAGTGTTCGAACGACGTTAGGCTGTCAGAGCATGCCGAGCAGCTCGGCCTCGTCACGCATGGCGCGGTACAGCATCCACTCCTGCCTGGCGTCGGACAATGCGCGGTGCTCCTCCATGTCGGCGATGTGGTAGTCGACGATGAGGGTGGAAACTTTTGTGGCTTCGTTTTTCCGGATGCAGTCGACGGCTGAGGTCCAGAGTGTCGACGAAATGGTGCGCAAAGCGCGCGTCTCGCTCCGAGTAAGCGAGCTGTACAGCATTGTCGAGGAACGACATGTCGAAGGACGCATTGTGCGCCATGACCACGGCTGTGTCCGAACACCAGCGTGCAAACTCATCCATGACTTCACGCACATCCGGTTTGCCGAGCAGCATGCCATCGTCGACTCCCGTCAAACCAGTGATTCTTGACGGGACGTGTTCGAACGGGTTGATGAGCTGGTCGAATTCGTCAACCAGCTCATCATTACGGATTTTGACCGCGCCGATCTCAATGAGCTTGGCACCTTTGCGCACACTCAATCCGGTTGTTTCCGTATCGATCACGATGTAATCCGTGAATCGTCCGGACAACGGGTCCAACGTCGGGAATCGCCACTTCTATGCGCTGCCATTCATCTCACCTCTGCTCTTTCATTTGCGATGTATAACTTAATCATTCCAACCTGACTTTCTTAGCCGGGGAAACATAACAAAAAAAAAGATCCTGCAGCATGACGCTACAGGATCAATGAACCGTTATTCAGGCTTTACCGCAAAGCTCGTTCAGCGGGTCGGAGCGACCGTGACCGGGCAACGCTGGAAGCTCTTGAGATCGACATAGCCGGTGGTTGCCATGGCACGACGGAGCGCGCCAATGTAATTGGTGGTGCCGTCCGCATTGTGGCTGAGGCCAAACATGATATCTTCCAGGGTGCCGACGGTGCCGACGTTCGTGCGGAAGCCGCGCGGAAGCGTCTGATGACGGGCTTCGGCACCCCAATGCATGCCCTTGCCCGGAGCTTCCTCGGCACGGGCCAGCGGAGAGCCAAGCATCACGCATCGGCGCCAAGCGCGAACGCCCTTGATGAGCTGCCGGAGTCGCCCATGCCGCCGTCGGCGATGACCTGCACGTAGCGGCCGCCGGATTCGTCCATGTAGTCGCGGCGGGCCTCGGCCACGTCGGCGATAGCGGTGGCCATCGGGGCCTGCACGCCGATGGTCTGGCGGGTGGCGGAGACCGCGCCGCCGCCGAAGCCGACGAGCACGCCGGCCGCGCCGGTGCGCATCAGGTGCAGGGCAGCGGTGGTAGTTGGATGCGCCGCCGACGATGACGGGCACGTCAGGTCGTAGATGAACTTCTTGAGGTTCAGCGGTTCCTGACCGGAGGAGACGTGCTCGGCGGAGACCACAGTGCCGCGGATCACGAACAGGTCCACGCCCGCGTCCACCACGGTGGAGTAGAACTGCTGGGTGCGCTGCGGGGAGAGCGCGCCGGCCACGGTGACACCGGCGGGCGCGAATCTCGTGCAGACGTTGCGTGATGAGCTCCGGCTTGACCGGCTCGGCATAGATCTGCTGGATACGCTCGGTGGCCTGATCGGCCGGCAGTCCGGCGATTTCGTCCAACAGCGGGGTCGGATCCTCGTAACGGGTCCACAGACCTTCCAGATCGAGCACGCCGAGCGCACCCATCTTGCCCATGGCGATGGCGGTGGCCGGGCTGGTCACCGAATCCATGGGGGCACCGATCACCGGCACATCGAACTCATAGGCGTCGATCTGCCAAGAGGTGGAGACGTCCTCGGGGTCGCGGGTGCGACGGGAGGGGACGATTGCCACATCGTCGAGTGCGTAGCCGAGACGGCCTTTTTTGCCCAAACCGATTTCAATTTCCTGAGACATGGTTTCCAGCCTATTGCCCGGGTGGGACGCCAACAAGGCCGTTTCCCACGGACCGGACGATTGCTTCAAGTCGTTACAAACATGCGCTATGACTAAATCATCTTCACACCATCTATCAGGAGGAAGCATGGCCAAAATCAAGGTCGAAGGCACTGTCGTCGAACTCGACGGCGACGAGATGACCCGCGTGATCTGGAAGGACATCAAGGATCGTCTGATCCTGCCGTACCTCGACGTGAACCTCGACTACTACGATCTGGGCATCGAGCACCGCGACGAGACCGATGACCAGGTGACCATCGACGCCGCCCACGCCATCCAGAAGCACCATGTCGGTGTCAAGTGCGCCACCATCACCCCCGATGAGGCCCGAGTCAAGGAATTCGGTCTCAAGAAGATGTGGAAGTCCCCCAACGGCACCATCCGCAACATCCTGGGCGGCACGATCTTCCGCGAGCCGATTGTGATGAGCAACGTGCCTCGTCTGGTGCCCGGCTGGACCAAGCCGATCGTCGTAGCCCGTCACGCATTCGGCGACCAGTACAAGGCCACCGATTTCAAGGTTCCGGGAGCCGGCCAGCTGACCGTCACCTTCACTCCGGACGATGGCTCCGAGCCGATTCAGCACGTGGTCTACAACTACGGCGAAGACGGCGGCGTGGCCCAGGTGCAGTACAACGTCAACGATTCGATCCGCGGTTTCGCTCGCGCCTGCTTCAACTACGGCCTGATGCGTCATTACCCGGTGTACTTGTCCACCAAGAACACGATTTTGAAGGCCTACGACGGCCAGTTCAAGGACATCTTTGCCGAGGTGTTCGAGACCGAATACAAGGACAGGTACGCCGAGGCCGGCCTGACTTACGAGCACCGCCTGATCGACGACATGGTGGCCAGCTCCCTGAAGTGGCACGGCGGTTACATCTGGGCCTGCAAGAACTACGATGGCGATGTGCAGTCCGACTCCGTGGCCCAGGGCTTCGGTTCGCTGGGCCTCATGACCTCCGTGCTCATGACCCCGGACGGCCAGACCGTCGAGGCCGAAGCGGCGCACGGCACCGTGACCCGTCACTACCGCCGCTGGCAGAAGGGCGAGAAGACCTCCACCAACCCAATCGCATCCATCTTCGCGTGGACCGGCGGCCTAAGCACCGCGCCGATCTGGACGGCACGCCCGAAGTCCGTCACTTCGCCAAGACGCTGGAGAAGGTCATCGTCGACACCGTTGAAGGCGGTCAGATGACCAAGGATCTGGCCATGCTCATCGGCCCGGACGAACCGTGGCTCGACACCGACGGCTTCATGAACGCGCTGGACGAGAACCTGGCCAAGGCTCTGGCCGAGTAAATCATCGAACACATCGTGCGGACCTACATGGGTCATGTCATGTCGCAAACTGTCATGATTGTCGTGCTTCATCTGGAATGTTCCTCAGCACGATAATCATGACAGTTGTTCGATGCACGCACGTAATACCTCTAATTGTTCCCGGATATGTGGCGATTTGTCCACTGGTCCGGGACTTTTTCGTATACGGCCTACTAGAATCGTGATTCAGCTTGTTTTCACGCCCGCTTGAGGAGGTTTCGCCGCTTATGGTGTTCGCACGCCGCTCAACCACCCTGCTCGCCGCCATTATCGCATCCTGCGCGATGGTGCTGTCACTGACCGCGTGCACCTCAGACAATAAGACCGTTGTAGATGGTCAAACCACGGTGACGTCCAATTCTGCCGGCGGCGTGGCCGTGTTCACACCTTCGGACGGCATTACGCTGAACCAGCAGACGCCACTGAACAAATGGGCGAAGCTGGTGCCTGACCTAGCCAAGGCTCTGGCCGACGCCGGTTTCAAGAAAGGCGATATCGATCATACGCGTCCGACTCGTTGGCCAAGCAAAGCCGCGCCATCCAAGACTTTGTGGTCGATCATCTTTCGAATAACACCACGGACGATTCCGGCATTGCCATCGCGCCCGACAACATGACATTGCTCGTGGCTCCAGTAGTCGAGGCCGACGCTTCCACTCGCCAATACGGCGATTACGTGAGCCAGAACCTGAGCACCAACGATGCCACGGATGGGGAAGCTACTTCTGACGGTGAATCTTCCGAAGACGACTCGTCCAAAGACGATTCGTCCAACACTGAGAGCGACAGCACTGCATCGGACGAGCAGGCGCAGGCCGTGGACCGGCTGGTCTCATCGCTCAAGCTGGCCAAGGAATCCGGCATGCATGTGGTATTGCTCGGCAACAGTATCGAGGGATATAAGCCGGACGCCTTCGTCAAGTTCTCGGACGCCCAGACCATCGGCAAGCTACAGGCGGAAAAGATGGTGTCCAAACTCAAGTTGGATAAGGCCAGTAAAGACAACCCCAAATACATTGAGGTGCTGCTGCCATACACCGCCGTGGACGAAAAAGGCAACGCCAACGATTCCACGTTCGCCCAAGAGGCGTTCCGTGGTATCTGGCAGGTACTGGGCTCCTACTATCAGAAGGGCGTTGTGGAAAGCCCTTCAGGCACCTTGGACGGCAAATCCACGGAAAACGATTGGCAAGCCGTGGCCTACGATGCCGCTAAGGAAGGCTCCACTGCGAAAGTGCTTGACAAGCGTCTGGCAAAACCGACGGACAGTCCACACTCACCCGTATTGACGGCATCATCACGATGAACGACTACATCGCCTCCGAGGTCGTCAAGGAATTGGACGATCTGGGATACACCGGCTCTGCCGCCGATATCAATCCGCAGATCACCATCTCGGGCATTGTCGGCAATATCACCGGCAAGAAGGATCTCAGCCCGCGACGCCGTGCCGGACCCGATCAAATCCCCTGAAAAACGACAACGCAAAACGACTCATCCAGTTCCGATGACGATGCGGACAAGGACACCTCCGCTTCCGACAAGGACCGTGACTCGCAGTGGCCTCTAGTAACCGGATACGCGCGTATGTCTCGAACATCCCATCCATCGTCAATGGCAAGCAATGGATGACCGGCATGGAAGACAGACAGACCATCGCCACGGATATCGCTCAGGCCTGCGCCAAGCTCAACAAGGACGAAGCGCTGAATTCCATGCCTTCAATCAGGAACTCCGAGGTAGGCGGCGTGAAGAAGATCCCGACCATCAGCGAACCGTTGCTGGCTGTCAGCGCCAGCAATCTCAAGTCCGCGCTGATCGACCCGGATATATTTCCTTGGCCGATGCCGGTCTGTGATTCATACTCGTCACGCCGCTAGCCGCCTGCGATGTCTCTTCCGTACGGCCCTGTTCCGGCCGACAATCACCGTTAAATCATGACGGTTTCAGTACGATTTTTCGACTCCCCGCATATTGCTGTGGATCAAGATAATCGGCCGTTCCTCGCTTGAGGCCCCAATGCAGGCAACGGTCTTCGCAATGGTCCGAGCTGCCTTCAACGATGCCTACGGGCTGTCTGCGGGAGATCGTATCCCCCACTGAGAGCTCGGTAACGGCCGGTTCGAATGTCGACGTGACACCTCCACGATGCCGTACACTCACCACATCTTTGCCAGCTACTTTGCCAGCAAAACTCACGGTCCCTGCCTGCGGTGACAGAATTACGGTACCTTGCTCCGCAACAAGATCCACTCCACGATGACCTGGTGCCCACGGGTTGATCGGCCGCTCGAACTGTTGTTCGACCTGTGGATCGTCGACCGGCCAGTCGAATCGGGATTCGCACTGATTGCCATTGCGCCACGCCAAATCAGACATATCGGTGAAATCCTCCACCGTGTATGCCGCATCTCCGGTCACCGCAGTATCCGCATGCGCAACATGCTGAGGCGTGGATGCCAGCCCTACTCCCAAGGCAAGCAGCAGGCCGATAACGGCGGCCAACGCGATTATGGCATCCATACGCCGTTGCCGTTCCTGAGCCCGCTGACGCGCCTGCTGACGCCGCCGGCTGGCACGTCGGGCTTCGTCGCGACGCCAATCAAACAACAGTGGTGCATTCATGAGATTCCTCCCCATAGTGTGAGTGTGATGTGATTCCGGCTTCTTTGCCGGTGATACCCACCTTGAGGGGTCCGAAACAGGATGTCCAGCCAAAACGACCTATGTGGTTCTAGCTTCCGAAGTTATCCACAATGAAATTTCGCGTGACAGTATCGCCGCATCGTCATGTTGTTCGACCTTCAGCCGCGGCCGATCCATGTCACAACCGCTGCCATGCAGTGACAGCGGAACATCAGAACTCTTGTGATTGTTCCCACTGGGTTCGCATACTCAGACGGTTGTTCCGTTTCACCGATTCCAGTATTTGCCAAGCAGACACCAGCTCCTCTACCGTTAGTCGCTAGTGTATATCCGTGTTCGGTTTTTGGCTGTATAGATAGTATTCGATGAGTCCGATTCTGCGGAATTCAGCGCGACATGCCCTACACGCATGTAATTTGCTTTTTCGTGCAGGCATGTAAGATATGTGACTTGTGCGCGAGAGAAATCTCAAACACAGCAGACATTCCTGCGTAGCTCAGTTGGCAGAGCATCCGACTGTTAATCGGACGGTCGCTGGTTCAAGCCCAGCCGCAGGAGCTCATTGGAAGCCATCGGCGTGTTGCCGGTGGCTTTTTCTGTATTTATATCCATGAGCATCTGATCGGCTTTCTTGTTTCCGAGCATCATGCGCATAATCGCATCGTTAGACAGTTCGTCCACCGTAGTGTCAAGATATTCCGCAGCCAAAAGAACCTCTTCAAATCGCCAGTTTGCGCGAGAGATCTTGAGGGACATACCGGAAGGCTTTATCCCGAGATAGCTTGCCATCTCAGTTTGATTTTTGCCTTCTCTCGCTTGTGCGGCCAGAAGCTGCTGAACGTTGAAAGAAACGACTTTTAACTTGTATGCGGCTCGCGCCTTGGGGCTGACGCCCCGGCATTGTTTCAATACTGGTCATTTTTTAACCTTTACAACAATATGTTTACCTGTTGCAAAATATATTACCTCTCGATTTGCGTTTAGTGCAAGTTTGTCGTACACTTTTTGCAGGTCGTAAAAAGTATTACAAAATGGAGGCTGGAGGTGTGTACGCCGATGAATGATTGGTTCAAAGAACGCGGTATCGGCCAAGAGCAGGTCGCCGCCACTCTTAACGTTTCCGTCTCGACCGTTTCACGCATCGTCAACTACAAAAGAGACCTCAGCATGAGGCGTGCGATGATTCTGCACACTGAGTATGGGATTCCTTTTGACGTTATGTATCCATCTCAATTGAGCGAGGGTGAGGGGGTGGAAACGGCCCGTATGCTGGGGTATGGCTCCCTGGCGTGGTTCAGCAGGCGGTTCCACGCCCTGACCGGCCAAACGCCCGGCGCTTACCGCCGCGCCCCGCACCCGCTGCATCTGTGCGAACGGTAAAGGCAACAACAAGTTACATATCAAACATGGAAACATCTATTTCCATATTG
>ENA-OQAR01000199-OQAR01000199.1-human-gut-metagenome-genome-assembly--contig:-NODE-199-length-16799-cov-1.890535_pt1 | contig 16799 bp, 20 predicted proteins | sample MGYA00242738_ERZ504533 | MGnify/ENA primary metagenome ERZ504533 (study PRJEB26092, sample SAMD00036276) | human gut metagenome | host: Homo sapiens | study: EMG produced TPA metagenomics assembly of... | reverse complement strand
CGTACAGGTATTGATTGCCGGCGAAGTCGAAACGATGGGTTGGCGGGAGCGTCGGGAGTGCCGTGTCCCCCGGGGGCCTTTCGATGCGGAAGAAGACATTCGGTTTTTTGCAGACCGGCCGCAGCTTTTCGTCGGGATCAGGCCCGGACAGTTCGTCGTTTTCGGTCCCGAGGACGCCCATGCTCCGATGATCGGTCGGGGACGGATCAAAAAGGCGGTCGTAAAGGTGATGAAATAGGGGCTTGTGCCGCGGTCGCAAGACTCAGAAAGAGATAGAAACTAAACAGGGACAGTGCCAATGACGGCACCGTCCCTGTTTATTGCGGACGAATCGGGATTTTCTACCGGATTTTTTCGGCAATGGCTTTGGCAAGTGCCGTGCAGCATTGTGCCCCCTGATCGTCGTATCCCTGTTTCATTTCTGTCGGCTGGCAGATGGCCTCCCATTTCATTTTCTGGGCGAATTCTCCCAGCAGGCGTACCGCTGCTCCAGCCCAGGTATAGGAGCCGAAATAAGGCGAATTTCCGGCAGGGAATGCAAGCGTTCGCTGATTTTTTGCAGCAGGGACCGACTTCGGGGAAGAGTTCGCCGTTGTAGGTCGGAGAACCCACGATCAGCGTGTCGTATTTGAAAATGTCGCGGATGACATTCGAAATGTCGGCATACGAAAGGTTGTAAACGATGATGTTTTTTACACCCTGTACGGCCAGCTCCCGAGCGATTTTCTCGGCCATCTGGGCCGTATTGCCATACATCGAACCATAGGCGATCACCACACCCGGTTCGCCTTCGTAGCGACTCAACTGATCGTAGATACCTATTACGCGCCCGATTTCCTGCTGCCATACGGGGCCGTGCGTTCGAGCAGATTCGTTTCGGATGGGAAGGCGCTCAGTTTTGGAGGGCTTTCTGTACGGGGGCGCCGTATTTGCCCACGATGCAGGCGTAGTAGCCGGCGCATCTCGTCCCAGAAATGGTCCAGCGAAAGCTGCTGTCCAGGATACCGCCGTTCAGGGCACCGAACGTGCCGAACGCATCCGCCGAGAAGAGTACCTTGTGTTCGGGGCAATAGGTGACCATCACTTCGGGCCAGTGAACCATCGGCGCCATATAGAACGAGAGGTTTTTTTTGGCCGAGCGAAATGCTTTCGCCCTCTTTGACTTCCCGGGTGAGGGTATGGATGCCGTAATATCCGTCGAGCATCTGAAGGGTTTTGGCATTGCCCACGATCTGCATCTCGGGGTAGAGCAGGCGCAGGGTTTTGATCGAAGAGGAGTGGTCCGGCTCCATGTGATCGACCACCAGGTAATCGATCGGCCGGTCTTTCAGGATCGCGCGGATATTGTCGATGAACTGTTCGCCGAACGATACTTCGACCGTGTCGATCAGAGCGACTTTTTTCGTCGATGACCAGGTATGAGTTGTAGGAAACGCCGTAAGGAAGCGACCACAGCGATTCGAAACGGGTCGTGGTGCGGTCATTGCGCCGACGTAGTGTATTCCGGGTAATATTTCTGTAAAAGCCATAAATTGTTTTAGGTTTTGATTCGGCGCGAAGATACGAAAAAAATCGTTTTCGATCCATTGCTGCCGAATTTTATATATTATAAGGTGTCGAATAAGAGCGGGGTGTAAAACCGGTATTTTTCCGCTGCTTTGTCGGGCAAATGGCTTTTCCGCGCCGGTCAGATCTTAAATTGGTCAATATGGGATTTGAAAGGAGATAAATCCGAATTATACGTGCTTTTTTTGATTATTTTGAATACGGTTATTTGCTTATGAAGCAATTAATTTCTATATTTGCTCGGAACTTTTTATTTCAAACTCAATTTTTAAATTAACGCTTATGATTAAGAAAATTGTACTATCGTTAATTACTGTACTGAGTTTTCTGTTCGTTGGCTCTTGCGCAAAACAAGCAGGTGACGGGTACGGTTACCGATGAGAAGGGAGAACCTATCATCGGTGCTACGGTTGTGGCAGAGGGTACGTCTGCCGGTACGACGACCGGAGGAGACGGGCAGTTTACATTGACGGTTCCCGCCAATGCGACGCTCTCGATCTCTTTTATCGGTTACGAAACCCAGAAGGTGAGCGTAGCCGGTAAGACGCATATCGACGTGACTCTCGGGGAAGAGGCTACGGGCATCGAGGATGTCGTGGTGATCGGTTATGGTACGGGTAAGAAGATCGGTTCGGTGATTGGTTCTGTAGATCAGGTGAAGTCCGAGAAGATCGAAAACCGTCCCAGCACCAACGTCGTGGACGCTTTGCAGGGTCAGGTAGCCGGTCTTCAGATTATGACCGGTAACGGTGAGTTGACTTCGACTTCTTCGATCCGTATTCATGGTCTGGGTTCTATGGGTGCCGATACGTCGCCGCTGATTCTGTTGGACGGTGCGCCGATTCAGGCTTCGACGCTGCAGACGATCAACCAGAACGATATCGCTTCGGTGAACGTCCTCAAGGACGCTTCGGCGACTTCGATCTACGGTTCGCGTGCTGCCAACGGTGTTATCTATGTGCAGACCAAAACCGGTCGTCGCAACCAGGAGAGTGTCGATGTGACGCTTACGGGACAATACTCCATGTCGAGTGCCGTAGCGCCTGAATTGAATATGATGAGTGCGAACGAGATGTTGGATTATATCGGTGCGGCTGTTGCCGTTCGTTTGTCGGGCGATGCCTTGACGACTCCTGATAAGATTGCGTCCGGCCGTCAATATTTTATCCGTAATTTCGGTCTGGCTAAGTTCATGGATGAGAACTATAATCCTATGAATGACTACAAGTGGTGGAACGAGATTCTTGAGAGAAATGCGCCGATGTATCAGGTCGATCTGTCGGTTTCGGGCGGCTCGGCGAAGACCTCTTACTATTTCTCGGGTAACTATGCCAATAAGACCGGTATTCTGCCCGGTTCGGAGTTGGATCGTTACAACTTCCGTACGAATATCGATACCAGGGCTAACAACTGGCTGCGTTTGGGCTTGAACCTCGGTTTGGGTTATCAGCACAGTTCGGTTGCTGATACGAATGAATCGATGGGCAGTCTGTATGTATCGAACCCGGTGATGGCATCGTTGATTACGCCTCCTTACCAGCCTCTCTATGACGATAACGGTCAGATGCTCAATTTCTTTGATGCTACCCAAGCCATCAACCCGTTGATGACTGCAGACTATATGCCTCGCTGGCAGAATCGTATTACGATGAATGGTATGGCTTTCATTGAACTGACTCCGGTGAAGGGGCTGACGATCCGCTCCTCTCTTGCTGTGGATGCTTTTGACTGGCGTTCACACGGTGCGTCCAGCCCTGAAACTCCTACTCCTTCGGGTAAGTTCGGTACTGGTAGTGCCAGTGAACTGTTCCAGCGTTTCTATGAATGGACTTGGACCAATACCGCCGAGTACAAGCATACTTGGAATGAGGTTCATAACTTTACGGCGCTGCTCGGTGAGGAGACTCTTTATCGGAATAACAACAGCTTCTCTGTAGCTTCGATCGGTATCACCTCTTCGCGCTTCCTGAATATCGCGATGGGTACGGAAGTTTCCGGCGGTCTGCCGACCTACAGCATCGCACAGTCAGCTTCGAATTCTGTATTTGGCCGTCTTGAATATAACTTCGCAGAGCGTTATTTCATCAGCGGTTTGTTGCGTAACGACGCAAGCTCGCGTTTCGGTGAGAACAACCGCAATGCGCTTTTCTGGGCTGTCGGCGGTATGTGGAATATCAAGAATGAGACGTTCCTGCGCGACAATCAGACTATCAGTGATTTGAGTCTGAAAGTGTCTTACGGTACACAGGGTAACTCCGGTATCGGTGACTACAACCACCGTCAATATATGGCTGCGGGTTCGGCTTACGGCGTTACACGACTTGGATGGTATCCGGTATCGGTAACCCCGACCTGATGTGGGAAAGCCAGAATACACTGACCGTGGGTGCCAATATTGAGTTGTGGAAAAACTCTCTCTTTCGATTGAATACTATCGCCGTCAAACCAACGATATGCTGATGTCCATTCCGTTGGCTCCGTCAGGTGGTTACAGCGGTCGTGCCGGTAACGTCGGCGGTATGCGCAACTCCGGTATCGACCTTTCGTTGAACTACGATATTTACGCTTCGAAAGACTGGTTCGTGAATTTCCACGCGACTTTCAACTACAACAAGAACCAGCTGACCGATCTTTGGGAACCGGGTCTGAATTCGTTTATATGGCAACGGTCTGCAGGCTTACAGCGTAGGTGATCCGTTCCCGACTTGGACAATGCAGGAGTGGCGCGGTGTCGATCCTGAAACCGGTCTGGATACCTGGACTACGGCAGACGGCGGCATTACTTCCAATTTCAACCAGGCTGCTTTGGTGAATCTGGGTACTTCGCTTTATGCGCCTTATACCGGCGGTTTCGGTGTGACAGCCGCATGGAAGGGACTCAGCCTGACGGCAGACTTCTCTTGGGTTCACGGCAACTACGCGCTCAACAATACGATGTATTTCGTTGCTAATGCCGATATGGGACTCTCTTCCCAGTTCAACCAGTGCGACCTGGCATGGGACTATTGGCAGCAGGAAGGCGACCAGGCGAGATATCCCCGTCTGGACCAGGCGATCAATTTTGACAGCCGTATGCTTGAGAAGGCTTCGTTCCTGCGTCTGAAGTATATCCAGTTGGCTTATACGCTCCCGAGCCATATTATGGAGAGACGAAGTTCATCAAGGGCCTTAAGGTTTGGGTCGGTGGCCGTAACCTCTGGACTGTGACGGGCTATACGGCCTGGATCCTGAGGCTGCAGAGAAGGGTGTCGATGTCGATACTTATCCGAATACGCGCGAGTTCACTTTCGGCCTTGAGTTTAAGTTCTAAATTTTCAGTGTTCATTATAAAAAAATAAATACAAGGCTTAGACTATGAAAAAGATAATAAATTCGATTTTGGCATTCGTTACCCTCTTTTTCTGTGCGTCGTGCGACTTGGATATGGACCCCGAAACGGCGATCCGGCCCGAGGATGCGTACACCATGGAATATTGCGAGGGTGTGAGAGGTTACGTTTATGTGGACCTGAAAGCGCTCCTTTCCGGTGGTTTCTACTCGACACCGGACCTTTATGTGGATGTTCTGAATGTTTGCATCGGTAGCGGTAATCAGGGTATCTATTCTTTCAACTGGCGTTTGTATCCCACTGATCAGGATGTAACGTCGTTCTGGTCCAGTTTATTATACGACGATGATGCATATCAACTATGCGATCCGTCATATGGATGCAGCTTATGAATATCTTACTCCCGACGAGCAAAAGAAAGTGGATGTTTACAAAGGCGAGATGTATTTCTTCCGCGCCTATGTAATGCACCGTGCCGCGCTGCTTTTCTGTGAGGACTATGATCCGGACAAGGCCGCTGATCAGTTGGGTCTTCCCTATCCGAAAGAGTGGGAGCCGGAAGCGAAACTGGCTCGCGGTACGTTGGCAAAGTTGTATGAGAACGTAGAGGCAGACCTCGTAGAAGCTGAAAAAACCGTGACTGCTCAGGGTACTCCGACGGATCAGATTTACCTGACCAAAGATGCCATTACCGCATTCCGCGCCGAGCTGGCACTGCATCTCCACCAGTACACGGAGGCCAGCCAGTATGCCCAGTCTCTTTATGGAACTTATCCTTTGGTGACAACGGCTGAAGGTCTCGAAAGAATGTGGCGCGAGGATACTTCTACCGAGAATATTCTGCAACTGGAGGTACTTCGTACGACCATGACGACTGTGAACTCGTTCGGTAGCTATCTGAACAGTAGCTGGGAGCCGAATTCGGGGGTATACTTCTATGCTCCTACCTATATTCCGGAGCAGCATATTGTCAAGTTGTTCAAAGATGCCGATTTCCGTACGGATATTTTCCTTGTTAAGAATGCCAATGTTACGATCAGTGGAAATAAGGGGTCGGAGTTCTTATTGGTAAGTTCCGCGGTAACAAGAATTTCCAGACCAATACGACTACGTTGGTTTATCGCAACAGACCTAAGATGTTCCGTATCTCCCAAATGTATCTGGTCGATGCCGAGGCGCAGTATCGTTTGGACCCTGCTAAAGGTTTGGATCCGCTGAACCAGTTGCGTACGGCCCGTGGTCTGACAGCCCTTACGGCGGATGATGTGAAGGATGATGTTACGTTGCTTGACGGCACGAAGATATCTGGACTTTTTCAATGCTATTCAGGAAGAGCGCGGCCGCGAGATGCTTGCCGAGGGTACGCGTCTTTTTTCGACCTGAAGCGCTGGGGACAAGGTTTCAAACGTGATATCAATGCCAAACTTGCTCCTTTGGTTGACCAGGTGTCTTATTTGCAGACTATGAAACAGACTGCTGGTAGCCCGAAGTTCGTATGGCCGATTCCGAATAGCGAGATGACGCAGAACCCGAATTTCGGTAGCCAGAACCAGGGATATTTGTAATAGATATCTTTGATCTGACAAGATATGTGAAGGATCGACCCGTTACGGGTCGATCCTTTTTATTTTGCGATCATATTGAATGAATGGGTTGGTATGGATTCTCCTTTTTCGTTGAGAGGTTCAGCTTCTCTTTTCTGACGCGGTTTGGAAATGGATTCGGGATTCCGGATATACTGTCGCAGGAGGATTTTCGGACCTTGCAGTCTGATGCAAATAATCCGGAATAATGCAATATGCCTGTTTTTTCTTGGTGATAAGTGGGCTCTTTATCGGTCGGGATATTTTTGTCAATGTGGTGCGTGTCCCGGGGTGTTCGGGAAAGCGGTGATATTTATGTGTTCGTTCGTAGCACACTTCCGGATTTTGTTGCCGGGCACGAGCGATGCCGGTGGCGTTGTCTTTTCTCTCTTTTGGGTATAGGGAAAAGGGAGGGGAGGATCCGCAAAACAGTGTGTCGGAGGCGGGATTCAGGCTTTTCCCTTGCTTCGGGTAAGGCCCTGCGGCAGGGCGAGCGATAGCCGTGAGAAGCTGACGACGGAACCGGCCAGGGCAAACCCTCCGGCAAGCAACAGGGCGATATGGCAGCCGTTTTCCGGGTCGATATGGAACAGCAGGGCTACCAGAGCCGCTCCGGTCGTCTGTCCCGTGAGCCGGGCTGTTGCCAGCATACCGCTGGCGCTTCCGCTTCGCTCGGGCGGTGCGGAGGCGATCAGGATGCTGTTGTTGGGAGATTGGAACAGGCCGAATCCGAGGCCGCAGAGCAGGAGTCGCCAGACGATGTCGCGACGTGGGGTTGCTCGGGCAGAAAAGCCAGCAGAACCACGCCCGCCGCCATGATAAGCAGTCCTACGCCGCCCATGGCTCCTGCGTGGATCCGTTTCGACCAGCAAGCCGGCGATCGGAGCCACGACCATAATGATAGCGGGCCAGGCAGTGAGGATCAGGCCCGTATGTACTTCTGTATATCCGAATGTCTTTTGCAGGTAGAAGGGAAGCGCGACCATAGCGAGCATCTGGGCGATGAACGAGCAGATCGAGGTGATGACCGAAACCGAGAAGATCGGGATGCGCAGCAGGTCGAAGGGGAGGATCGGATAGGGTTTGTGGAGCTGGCTGCGCACGAACAGTGTGCCGATGACGACCAGCAGAATGACGCTTATTCCGATATAGCTGGGTTTGAGGCCGTGCGAGTAACCTTCGATCGAAGCGATCAGCAATCCGAAGGTGAGGGCGTTCATCAACCCGTCCCGCCAGTCGAAGTGGCGGCCCCGGATGCGTACCGGATTTTTAGGCAGGAATCGGTAGCTCAACAAACACGCGATGAGTCCGATCGGGATGTTGATAGCGAAAAGCCAGGGCCAGGTGGCGATGGAGAGAATGCCCGAAGCCAATGTGGGGCCGGCCACCGAGGAGACGGCTACGACCGTAGCATTCACGCCCATTCCGCGTCCCAGGTGCCGGCGGGGGTATATCAGGCGGATCAGCGTGGTATTGACGCTCGTGATGGCTGCCGCCCCGAATCCCTGGCAGACGCGGGCCGTGACCAGCGTGGCGAGAGAGTCGGACAACGTGCAGCCCAGTGAGGCGACGATGAAGATACCCAGTCCCCCGATGTAGATTTTACGGTAGCCGATCACGTCGCCCAATGCTGAAAACGAGAGCAGGGAAACCACGATGGCTAACTGATAGGCATTGACGATCCAGATCGAATTGGCCGACGAGATGCCCAGCATACGGGCCATGGTCGGCAGAGCGACGTTGGCGATGGCTCCGTCTATGACCGAGAGCGATACGCCGAAAGCTACGGCGAGGATGGCCCAGAATCGGGTCGCATGGGAAGCCGTCCCACTCCCTGTTGCCGGCCAGACGGGTGCTGCACCCTGTATCGGAATTTGTCGCAGACCTGCTTTCATCGTAAAAGAATCCTCTTGCAAAGGTGCGGAAAAAGCCGCGTGCAAGGTAAATTTATCGGCATTTTGCCGGGCGAAGTACCTAAAGCGGAGGCAAAGGTACGAATAAATACGGTCGGATGGACCGTCCGTCGGCATTTTCGGGTGTCTGGAAGCAGCCGGATATTTGTGGGAGAAAACGACCGGTTCGACGTTTTTGCGGGGCAGGATGTGCCGGTCAGAGGATTTTCTGGAATGCGATGCGAGGATCTCCGGCGTAATGTATTTCTCCGCAGCGGACGAAGCCGAATTTGGCCAGCAGGCGGAGCATGCAACGGTTGTCGAAGTTGGTGTCTATCCGGAAGCTGCCTGTGCCGCGCTCCCGGGCCAATGTCATGGTGCGGCGCATGAATTCGGTCGCTATGCCCTGTCCTTTGACCTCCTGTGCGACGGCCAGACGGTGCAGGACGACGTATGGGGCTTGGTCGAGCCACGTGCCGTCGATTTCGGCATAGGCCGGTTCGCCGTCGAAGACGACAGCCCCGTAAGCGACGACGAGTCCTGTGTGAGTACATAGTACGTGGCCGTATCCGCGGTCGATGTCGTCCTTATATGTGCCGCCGCCGGGTAGCCGTTCTGCCATTGGCGACTTCCCCGCAGGCGCATCTGCGCCTGGGCCTGGCGGATGATCGTGCAGATACGCTCCAGATCGTCGGGAAGTGTCGGGCGGAAGAGCAGACTGTCTGTCTGAAGGACGGTTGTCGTTGCGTTCATCGTCTTGCGAAAAAATTTTTAGGGAAGGGACGGGCAGTTCGGTCGTGCAGGGTGCGGGACGGAAACCGCCGGATTTATTCCGCCGTAACGAACATCCGGCCGAAGTCGAAGACGATGCGGTCGAACTTTTCGAAAAGGTCCATTCCGAGCGAACCGAAATAGGGTTGTTCGGATGCGGGGCCGAAGTCGGCTGTGACAGTCACCTTTTTCAGGGTGCGGGAGCCGTCGCCGATCGTGAAGGTTATATTCTTCAGGTCGTAACCCGTACCTCGCAAAATTCCGCCGAAACCTCCTGCGGCCGTTTCCCGCTTTTTCCCGCTGCGGTCGATCTCTTCGCGGTGCAGGGTGTAGTAGTTCGGCGAAAGTCCCGTGCGGGAGTTGCCCGTGTCGAAGACCATCGGGACGGTGTCTTTTCCGGCGACGAGCGTGTTGAGAATATATTGTCCCGAGGAGGTGTCGTGCATCAGGTTTCGCCCGCTTGCAGGTGTCGGTTCCGGAGTGGCGGGCAGGAGAAAGAAACCCTCTTTGGGGCGAAGCTCGATCTGGCCGGCCAGACGCATGAAGTCGGTGCCGAGGACGGCTTCGATATGGCCGATTTGGTCCGAAGCCTCGTCGTTGTCGAAGACCATGAAGTAGGGGTGGCGGATCGTGACCGGTCCGATCTGCATGGAGTCGGTCGTGGCGAATTTCACGAATCCGTTGCCGCCGATACCGCTCACGGAAATCGAATCGCAGATGATTTCGAGGTCGTGGCGCTTGGCGAATTCCGCCGAAACGAAGCTGGCGCCGCTGCAACCCGTGTCGAAGATGAAGCGCTCGGTGCGGCCGCCGATCGTTATGTCGGTATAGAAGTTATGGACCTTTTTGTCCGTGCCGTCCAGCGGGCTTTTGACCGTTTCGCTTCCGACGGTCAGCGGCAGCCGGATTTCGCCGTCGGGTTTCGTGAGCGACGTGCGCGGATGTCGGGCCATGGTTTGGAACCACCGTTGGGTCACCAGGTCGAAGCCCTCTCTTCCTCGCTCTGTCCGGCAGCGAACTGGGTGAGCAGGTCGGCCGCCTGTTCGTAGGCGCCCAGCTCCTGCAGGTTGCCGATAAGCATGGAGAGGAGCCAGCCGAGCATCGAGCCTTCGGGATCGGCGAAGAGTTCCTGTTGGTAGTCGTTGAGCAGCGTTCCGATGGCATTGCAGCTCTCCGGCAGCCGGTTGAAATGACTGCCCAGAGAGGCTTCGCAGAGCAGCCGGACGAAGGGCGACAGTTCGTCGCGGATCTCCGGGTAGCATGCTTCGAGCCGGAACCACTCCTGGGCGTGATCAGAGCGGCGGCCTGTTCGTCGGCTGTCGGTACGGCAGGCTGTTCCTCTGCCGACAGGGGCAGGGTGAAAACGAGGAAGAGGGCGAGCAGCAGTTTTTTTCATAGCGTCTTAATGGTTGGTATCGGTTTTTCCGGTCAGCGTCCGCAGGTCGTTGCCCGAAGGGTTTTGGAAAACGCGCAGGTCGAATTCGGGGATGACGGCCAGCACGTGATCGAATACGTCGGCCTGAATGCCTTCGTACGGGACCCAGTCCACCGTGTCGGTGAAGAAGTAAAGCTCCATCGGGAGGCCTTGTTCGGTGGGCTGCAGTTGCCGGACGAGTACCATCATGTTTTGATTGACCCGTTCGTTCTGCCTGAGATAGAGGTTCAGGTAGTTTCGGAAGACTCCGATGTTGGTTTGGTGCAGTCCGTTGATTTTGTCTTCACCGGAGGGGATGTCGTGTTGCCGGTTATACTCCTCGACCCGCTGCTGGGTCCGGGCGATGTAATCTTTCAGCAGGTCGATGCGCTTGTATCGCTCCAGCATTTCGGGTGTGCAGAAACGGATGCTGGTCATGTCGATATTGATCGAGCGCTTGACGCGGCGCCCTCCCGAGGAACGCATTCCTTCCCAGTTTTGGAACGAGTCGCTCACCAGCAGGTAGGGCGGGAGGGTGACGATCGTGTTGTCCCAGTTGCGGACTTTGACCGTGTTGAGCGTGACCTCCTCCACCGTGCCGTCGCGCCGTACTTGGGCATGCTGATCCAGTCGCCGCTTTGAGCATGTTGTTGGCCGACAGTTGGATGCCCGATACGAAACCCAGGATGCTGTCGCGGAAGACCAGCATGAAGATCGCGGCCGAAGCGCCCAGACCGGTGAGGAACATCGCCGGAGAGCGGTCGAGAAGAATCGAGAAGACGAGGATGACGGCGACCAGGAAGGCGATGACCTGTCCGGTCTGCATCAAGCCCTTCAGCGGCTTGCCTTTCCACTCCTCCCGGCGGCCCATCAGTTGAAATATGGCTTCCAGCAGGGAATTGACGAAGCGCAGGACGGCGATGACGATCGCTATCTGTACCAGCGCGTGATCAGGACGACGAGGCCGTTTTGATCGGGAAAGGCGATGGGCAGCATCACCACCACCAGGATCGGGGTGACGATGTGGCACAGCCGCCGCAGGACTTTGTCGTCGAAGATGATGTCGTCCCACGTGACTTTGGTCTGCTTGACGACGCGTCGCACGACCTGCAACACAGCAGGCGGATCAGGAAGTCCAGCCCTACGCCGATGGCGACGATGATGGCCAGGATGACCCATTGGTCGATGCCGCGGGCGCTGTCCGCAGAGATTCCGATGTAAACGAGCAGTTGGTCGATCCAACTCCGGATGGTTTGTTGCAGCATAAATTCTTCGGTTCCGTTTTTCCAAGACAGGGAAAGGTGAGAGCAATCGTGCGGGACTTGCACGCGAAGATTGTCGAACCGCTTCCGATCTTTTGCAAAGATAGTGAAAGTCGAGAAGAAAACGGGAGCTTACTCTCAGTTTTCCGAGGCGTATCCTATCTTCTGCAAAGATAATGGAAGACAAGCGGTAGGCCAAACTTAATTTCAGTTTTCTCATCCTTGCATGGCAGAGTTCACGAGCGTCCTCGGCGCATGCTTCGAGCGTCGGTTCGTGCAAATTTGATTCAGCCCTCGGTTTTCACTATATTTGTATTTCGAAATACGATGAAAATGAAACCCTTGTTTATTTGCTATCCCCGTTGCAGCACTTGTCAGAAAGCCCTTAAATGGTTGCAGGAGCGCGGGATCGAAGTCGAAGTGCGCGATATCGTGCAGCAGAATCCCTCCGAAGCGGAGCTCGAAGAGTGGATCGATCGCAGCGGTCTTGCGGTCAATAGATTTTTCAATACCAGCGGTCTGCGTTACAAGGCGCTCAACCTGAAAGAAAAGGTCCGCACGGCTTCACGCGAAGAGCTGATCCGCGTGCTTTCGACCGACGGTATGTTGGTGAAACGGCCTTTGCTGATCGCTTCCGACAAGATTTTGGTCGGATTCCGCGAGCCGGAGTGGGCCGCAGCCTTGTCGGAAAAAAAGATAGCGTTTCCGGCTGTACCGAAATAGGAAGCGGACGGAAATTTTCCGTCCGCAGGGCTATTTTTCATTTTGTCGGGTTGTCGCTCCCCGTTTGATTCTCTTTTTTGCGGCGGACCGACCAGCCGAAGTAGCCCAGCATACGGCCCAGTGCGAAGTATTCGCCGTGCGAATAGACGATGGGGCGGGCTTTCTGCAACTCCAGTTTACCCGTTTCGGAGTCGATGTAGCGGCTGTCGGCCTGGATATTCACCACTTCGGCCAGAAACAGGTCGTGCGATCCTAACGGTAGGATCTGTCGTACGCGGCATTCGATCGACAGGGGAGCTTCGGCTACGACGGGAGCCTTGACGACGGTCGCCGGAACCGGAGTAAGTCCCGTTTCCCGAAATTTGTCGTGGTCGCGGCCAGAACGTACGCCGCACCAGTCCGTAGCGCGTGCCAGCTCTTCGGTGGTGAGGTTGATGACGAATTCACCCGTGCGGCGGATGATGTCGTAGGAGTGCCGCTCCGGGCGGACCGAGATGTAGCACATCGGGGGATTGGTGCAGACCGTACCCGTCCAGGCGACGGTCAGCAGGTTATATTCGTCGGGGGTGGCGCCGCAACTGACCAGTACGGCCGGTAGCGGGTAGATCAGCGTTCCCGGTTTCCAGTTTTCTTTCATTGTTTTCGGAGGAATCTTGCGTGATGTCCCCTGCAAAAGTAATCATTATTTCACAAAGCCTCCGGACTGTTTTCCGACTTTGTTCCGCCGATGAACGAACGGTACCGTGCGATGGCGGCATCCAGTGCTTTGGGGACGGCATTTACCCATAAGGTCGTTTGTATGGTGACGTTCCCTCGTCCTGCGGTTCGTTTCCAATTGCCGACGATCTGTCCGTCGCAAAGGATAACCGGTTGGAAAATTCCGTGGGAGTTGAAGGCTTTGGAGGTGTGCTCTTTTGCAAGGACGCCCGAACGGTCCTTGTAGCCGATCAGGTATTGGTCGTAGGCGGGCAGCAGATGCGTCGTGTCGCACGGAGCGGCTGCCGCAGCATTGCGGAATACGAAAAATTCCCTGTCGCCGAAATGTTCGGTCGTGAGTTCTTCGGCGATGCTCGCCACGGCGCGGCGGGCTTCGGTCGCGGTGAGTCCCGACCACCAGGTGAAATCGGCGAGCGTGGCGGGGGAGTGGCTGCGGAAATAGATTCGGGCCAGCCGGGCCAACGCCTCTTCACGGGAAGGTTCTTCGCCGTGCGGAGCCCGTTCGTCGAGAAGGGCGTAGGTCGCGGTGCCCTTCTTGTCGGCGCCGCTGCAGACGATGCCGTCCGTTTCGGCCCGCATCAGCAGATGCCGCAGCGCATATTGCGAGAGCGGAATGCCCCGCTGATTCAGCGCTTCTCCGATTTCCTCTTTCGTCCGGTGTTTGTTCCCTTCCAGCGTCTTTTGCAGCAGCTCCAAGGAACGCGACAGGAGCCTGGGGGTAAATTCGCGTCGGTGCCCCGGGCGAAAGATTCGTTGGCGGTACGGATACGGTCGGCGGTGAGGGAGAGCATCCAGCGCAGGTCTTTCGAGGAGACGAAATGCCACGTCGGGCGCAACAGGTGCGTGCGCAGGATGTCGCCCCTGTTCAGGGCGGCTTCGATCTGTGTGGCATCGGTCGATGCGGTGCGGCAGCCGACGGCCCACTTGGCCATCCGGTAGTCCTGGGCTTGTATGGCTCCCATCCACTCTACGACTTGTTGCGGAGAGTCGAAAGGCGGCCGAACCAATAACTGGTTTTGCAGTCGTAGTGTGATGAGAGGCAGCATTGCGATTTCGTTTTTATACCTCTCCGGCCGTGGAAAAATCGGAGCGGATTCTATGAATTAAAATATATTGATTCGAATTTACGCCACAAAAGGTACTAAATTGCATTCACGGTGGAGGATGTTCCGTACTTTTCTGTCGAATCGATTGGGATTCAATTATAAAATAGGTATGGGAATCGGCAGACAGGTTGATCGAAGAAAGGTTTTGACCGAAAACAGAATTAAATTCGGATATTTTTTGTTCTTTTGTCGTTATTGTAATTTCAAAACGGGAACAAAAATTTTTTCTTTTCAGGAATTATTCTTTAACTTGATTTTCGAAAAAGGAGAAGTTACTTCAGGATGATTTTTTCGATAGAGGTTTAATTTTAAAATTGTACTGTATGAAAAAATCTTTACTTCGTAGTATTGTGTTGTCTGTTGGGGTTTACGACAAGTTGTAGCGATGACGACAATGCGACTGCATTGTTGCAGATCGATCCTTTCGACCGACCTGGTTTTCGAAGCTGTCGGCGGTACCAGGACGATCGAGGTCAAGACCGACCAGGCTACATGGCAGGTGGAATCGAATCAGGCCTGGTGCAAGGTCGCTCAGTCGGATGGTACTCATTTCACGGTAACGGCCGAGGAGAATACGGCTTCGGAACCGAAGCCCCAGGCAGTGGTGACGGTGACGGCCGGGACGGCACAGGCCGTATTGAAAGTCGATCAGAAGGGTACCGAAACCCCTCCTGTGACAGGAACGACTTTTAAGATTACGCTCGGTGAGCCGACTCCGACCGGAGTGAATATGAAGTGGTGCCTTCGGACAACGATGCGGTTTACTATTACGACGTTCTTTCCAAGCAGATCCTCGATCAGCACCACTCGGGCGATTTGGCCGTATATATGAAGAATATGATGGCAGAAGCGGTCAAGAATTACGGCTCGGTCGAAGAGGCTCTCAAAAAAGTTGGGATCTCAAGGCGAATCGAACTATGCATTCGAGGGGCTGGATCCGAATACCGATTACCTGGCTTTTGCTGCGGGGCTCGATGCAGCGGGCGAAGTGAATACCGCGATCGAGAAAACGACTTTCAAGACCAAGGAACTGGCTGCGGGAGCTACTTTTAAGGTGGAGTTTACCTGCTATTATAACGGAGCGGACTTTACGATTACTCCGTCCGATCTCGAGTTTCCGTATTATTCGGCCATCCGTCCGGCGTTCCGCTACCAAGGACTCGACGACGATGCTTTGCTCCAGACAATCATAGCGGAGGACAGCTTCATGCTCGATTTCATGGCTGCTCCGGGCGTATATGAATACGAGAACGAAGGAGTTTATCTGCCCGATACCGAATATTGGGTGCTGATCTTCGGTTGGGCGGCCAGTGCTCCGACCACTCCGATTCAGAAATTCCCGTTCCGCACGAGCAAACCCAATATCGATCCGGCGGCGTGCCAGTTCACGGTGACCCATTCCGACCTTACTTCGCGCGGAATGAACATATCGATCAACCTTCGGACGATACGGTTCCCTACATGTTCGATTTGATCTCCGAGGCCGATTACGAGCGGTACAAGGCCGATATGAAGGCTTATGTGACGGAGTACGTGGGACAGGATATCGACAATCTCGATAATAACCGGGTGTGCGGCCAGTCGGGTTACAGCTATACGAAGGTGCTCGAACCGGGAACGAAATATTATGTATGGGTAGCCAGCATCGACGAATTCGGCAAGCCGCAGGCGGAGGTGTACGTTTCCGATCCCATCGAAACGCTGCCTAAAGCCGTGAGCAATGCGACGGTAACGGCGACCATCGACAAATACTTCAACGGCGACGACCTCTATGCGCTCGATAACGAGAAATACGCGGATTGCCGGGGGCAGGCCTATGTCATGGTGACTTTTGCGGCCGAGAATGCGAAGGAGTGGTACGGAACGATGATCGCGGAGGATCCGAACGATCCGACCAGTGCGATTCCCGACGACGAGGTTATCGAAACGTTGTTGGTCGGCGGTACGTGGTGTCCTACCGGCAAGCTCTACCTGTGCAAATGGGATACGGAGCATACGATTCTGGCCGTAGGTGTCGCTGCGGACGAGAATCCGGGTGTACTGTTGCGTCAGAGCCACACCTTCACCAAGGCGGGAGCGTCCCCCGTTTCCGAATTCGTGGCACCCGAATCGCAGGGCGTGCGTACCGGGACGATGAGAATCGCTCCGCACGTGGCTTCTGTCAGGAATTACAAGTAACAGATGATTAACCGGATGAAATAGTTCCGGTCGGGGGTAATAAAAATAAAAAGTTAAAATGGAGGGAAAAAGCGGACTGCGTGATGCGTCCGCTTTTTCTTGCGACATTAGAAATCCGCCGGTTTTTCGATCGCTATCCGATCGCCGGTCGCCGGATGGCGGAATTCGATCCGTTCGGCATGCAGAAACAATCGCCGGCCGGCTGTTCCGTACAGTCGGTCGCCCGCGATCGGAGCATTGAGTCCCGATGGATGGGCCG